>Ga0222671_1000610_pt1 | contig 10095 bp, 19 predicted proteins | sample AntAcemetagen797_FD_179849 | JGI IMG/M metagenome (GOLD analysis project Ga0222671, IMG submission 179849) | Saline water microbial communities from Ace Lake, Antarctica - #797 | ecosystem: Environmental > Aquatic > Non-marine Saline and Alkaline > Saline | place: Antarctica: Ace Lake... | reverse complement strand
AAGGTGGAGTGGCTAGAGACATTTGCGGGGCACAACAAAAAGTATGTTGATAACCTTTTGAATGAGGCCGTTAAGATGCGGAAAGAAAATAAGGAGCTTGCGACCCGCGTTAGTTCCCTGACTACCAGTAGGGCAAGCTCCGAGAATGTGTTTGCTTCAAGGTCGGAAGTTAACTCGATTCGCATCAGTCACAACCACTTAGTAGAACGCGTTTTGGTACTGGAGGACAAGAACGATGGATGATCAGTATGGTGTTGAAGCATTGAACACAGAGAACATAAATCACATAGCAATCTTAATTAGCACAGAGGAGCACGATGATGGAAAAAGTAACGATAGTAATAAGTAAATCAGTGGGCGCGTGTCGTGAGGCTGACCAGTGGGGGCATGTCCAGTTCCTACAGACTGCACTGAAGATAAGTACAGCGCGGAGCATCTACCTTAACAAGCAACTCGACCGGCAAGTGAGGGGTGGGGGTGGCTCTTATACCAAGCTGACTATTGATGTAAACCACGAGCAGCTTGGTGGTTACACCGCTCTGCGCAGAAGACCAGTTGATCTTATGAAGTGTTGGAAGCACCCCGAGATACTGGAGCACGAGTTCGGGTGTCCGCCACCGCGACCATGCGACCAACCCATTGAACTACGACCGACTCACAGGAGAATACCGTGAAAATTGAAACACAGACAGTAGCGATACTGAGCATGGAAGAACTGGAAGCAGTGATAAAACTGATAGGTGTAACGAGCCAGAACTTCCGCACTGAGCATGGACTGACCACCGAGCAGAGCAAATTACTAGTACACATACACAGTGAAGGAGATAAAGATGCAAGACAAGACACTTGATACATCCAGCACCCCGTCAATAAGTTCTGCCGCACTACTGGTGCAGCTATCAATTGGGCAGTGGAACACGTTGAGAAAGGACACACGCGCCAGTCGCGAACTAACGAAGGACAAGAACGCGAGCCACGGCAGCGCCAAGGTGGACAAAGACCTGATGACAGGTTCACGCACGAAACAGAACATCACTGAACTGTCGACTGCAATCCGCAAGTGGCACAGAGAGGCCACGATGCCGTGGTCTAACTTTGGGTTACGTCTGCTACCTAACGAGACGTACTTCGACTATCACCAGCAAGCAACGGAGTTCCAGCGGGAGTTTCGGGGACTGGTTTCAATGTTTATGGCCGACTACAAGGCCGACATCACCCGCGCGCAGATACGCCTAGGTGATTTGTTCGACCCGATGGACTACCCGAACGAGAATGAGGTGCACGGCAAGTTCCGGCTCGACATCTCCTACCAACCGATTGCAGAGGCTGGAGACTTCCGTGTGGACATGGGCAACGAAGCCAAGAACGCGTTGTCCGAGCAGTATGAGAAGTTCTACTCCGAGCAACTAGAAGGTGCGTTAGCTGATGTGTGGGAACGCCTGTCCACACCACTGCACAGGATGTCTAACATGTTGGACTACGCTGAGCACGAGAAGCCAAAAGGGTTCAAGGACACCCTTGTCTCCAACGTCGAAACGATGGCGGGGATACTCAAGACGTGCAACATCACCAACGACCCTGCTATGGAGGAGGTACGTCAACAGCTTATGCGTGCGCTGCGTGGGGTCACCCCTGATGCGCTGCGTGAGAGTGAGGCACTGCGCTCCACTACCAAGGACAACATCGACAAGATCATAGGCAACATCCCACTCGGGCTGGATATGTGATGGGGTACGAGAAACCAACACGGGGCAAACAAACCATTGTCCTACGCCCGAACGATATGCGAACGCCCCTACAGGCCAACACGTATAACGGAGGTAGCTGGTGGTGCACTAATGCAACGAGCCACCAACACGCAAAGACCATACTGGTAAAGCACAAAGCTAGGCTGGGATCAGAGGACAAAACTAACAGTACTCTCAAGAGTACAGGAGAATGACATGAGCAACATAAAAAAACCTGAGCAAGCACCACTGGAGGTGAAGGTGGCTAACGCCATCAAGTGGCTGGATGAACTAGCAACAACTGAACTACCACAAGGCCAAGGGCGGCTAGGCAGCATCCGAGAGGGGTTCTGCTGCCTCGGCGTGGGGTGCAAGTTGCTTGAGTTGCACTACATCAGCAGCCACGGAGATGACGCAGAGTTCAACGAGCTGGCTGGGATAGCAAGGACAGGCTTTTTCATCGCGCAGAATGACGAGGGATTCTCTTTTGCACGCATAGCGGAGGAGGCTATACGCAACCCAAGGGTTTCTTTCGAGCTAGACGTGGCGGAAGAACTCGCGAAGCACTACAAAACAAACACATAAACTAACTACTGGAGATCAATAAGATGGAAAACAACATGACAACTTACGACCTAGGAATGGGCGAGCTAGTTAACGAACTGATGGTGAATGGTGGTGATGGTACGTCCTTCATCGAGGGCGACATGGGTTCGGGCAAGTCCGCACTGTTAAATATGTTGGCAGAAAAGCTGCCAGACTTCACACCCATCTACTGTGACATGGTCACTAAAGACGTTGGTGACCTAGCAATTCCCATGTTTCACAAGCTAGAAGAGGGGGGCAACGTAGTGTCCTTCGCAACGAACGAGGAGCTAGGTGTACACCTTGAGGGTAAGATCATTCTGTTGATGGATGAGTTTGGTAAGGCCTCCGCGCCAGTGCAGAACGCGTGCCTACGGCTTATGCACGAGCGCAAGTTTGGCCCACACTCCCTGCACGAGGAGAGTATTGTCTTTGCGACCACCAACCTAGGGGCGGAGAACGTGGGGGATTTGATTAAGCCACACGCCCGCAACCGCGTCACGTTCTACCGCCTGCGCAAAGCAACACCGGGAGAGTTCAACGTGTATATGATAAACAACCAGTGGAATCCTGCAGTTATAAGCTGGGTTGCAGAGAACCCATCCTGCCTACAGTCCTTCACCCAAGTGGCAGACCCCAAGGAAAACCCCTACATCTATCACCCCAAACTGCAGCGCAACTCGTTTGTTACCCAGCGTTCTTTGGAGCGTGCGAGTAAGCACATGGACAAGCAGGACCTCCGCACCGAGGTTGCGCTCACGGCTGCGTTGATAGGTACGGTAGGTCAACGCGCTGGCATGGAGCTGGTGGCCTACGCCTCACTGATAGACCAACTCCCGAAACTCCAAGAGATTAAGGACGACCCGTACTCTGCGAAAGTGCCTGAGGATGCGGCAGCTATATGCCTCGTGGTGTTCCGAGTACTGGGGTGCATCGAGCGGGACTGGATGGACTCATGGATGACTTACATGAACCGGCTACCTAAGCAGGGCCAGACGTTGTTTGCAAACCAGACACGCGTTGAGGGTTATGCCCGCAAGCAGATCGTAGTAACGCATAAGAAGTTCCAGACATGGGCGCTAGACAACCGCCACCTTTTCTCAGCTGACAAACGATAGGAGGAAGACGAATGTTCATAACTGAGTTAACACTAGAGCAACGTGTGGAGAAGGCGTACACACAGCTCATTAGCTATCGCGGCAAGGACAGTACAGGCAAGGCGCCCCGCTACGCCGCGATGTCTGGCATATTCATGTACGGCAACACGGATATAACCAACGACCCAACAGCGTCGACGGACGGGGTAAACACGTACCTCGGGCGGGAGTTCTGCGATGCTCAGAACGATGCGCAGTTGCGCTGGGTTATTGTGCACGAGAAAAAGCACATCATGCACAGACACATGTACATCTACGACTACCTGTGGGCCATTGACAAAAACCTGACCAACAAGGCGATGGACTTCCAGATAGATGGGGAGATGCGCCTTGAGAATCCCGATGGGTTTTTGCAGGAGCCCATAAGCCCACACACTGGTGAGAAGTTTGCCCTCGACGACCCCAAGTATGATGGGTGGTCTATGGTCGAGATATTCAACGACCTTAGAGAGCAGAAGGAAGAGGAGGAGTCAGAGAAGGGAGAAGGTAAAGGCCAACAAGGCGCGGGCACTCCCGAAGAAGGTGATGGTGATGGTGATGGTGATGGTGATGGTGATGGTGGGTTTGACAACCACAAGTGGGAAGAAGCCAAGGCAGTGGATGAGGACACGGTGCGCAAGATCACACACCAGATAGACCAAGCCATACGTCAGGGTGTCGCAATGGCCGGGAAGCAGGGTAGTGGGGGTGAACGCGTTGTAGGTGAACTCTTGGAAGTACAGGTGTCATGGGAAGAACAGTGGCGCGACTTCATCACGGAACGCTGCGCTGGTCGTGACTTCTCTACATGGGGCAGGCTCAACAGGAAGTACATGGCCGCAGGATACGCCATGCCCAGTACGGTGAGCGAGACGTTGGGGCACCTGTGTATATTCGTTGACCTCTCCTCCTCCATGAGTGACCACGAGCTAATGGTGGCGCTGACCGAGGTGGCTTACATCTGCGAGAACGTCAAGCCAGAGGGAATCACGTTGGGCTACTGGGATACAGAACTCCACAACATTGAGAAGTACGGAGACATGCACGATGCAACGGCGCCAGTGGCTGCGTTGATGGACTCCACCAAACCCAAAGGCAGTGGGGGAACGTGTGTGAGGTGCGTACCCAACTACCTACGAGAAGAAAAAATAAAGCCTGCTGCGATACTCGTCATAACGGATGGTGGGATATACAACGGGTGGGGAGACTGGGAAGGCTACGAGGACAAGTTGATGTGGGCCATCGTAGGCAACAAAGGTGTTACGGCCCCAATGGGCAAGACAGTTCACGTACCGAAAGGAGTCTAAGAATGGCAGCTAAGCAACGCGTTATCCACAACCTCACCCACTGTAGGGATGTTAGTCAACAGAGGTTGGAGTACAACACATTGGCAGTGTCCGAATGGCCGCCAATATCAGAGTACACTATACCTACACAGCACGTGAACGACCAGCAGGTTCTGTGTGGGGTGTACTTGGAAGGGGGCCTGTACGAGTGCTTGGTGGGAGTTAAGAAAAAGAACCCCCGCATCCAACTGCTGCCCTGTTCTTCTAGTTCGGACTACGCTATACGTGAGGTGTTGGTGGTCAACCCCGCGCAGCCGTTGGTGGGCGTCGCTAGGGTTACCTCTTCCTTTGAGCGGGTGGAGGCACACATACCTAGAATGATCAGACAGGGCAAAAAAATCGCTTCCTTTGAGCAGCACACGTTTATGGCCAAAGACCCCAAGCGGGTAGCTACACTACTCAACAAAGCAATCAGCCCACTGACTACGCACGAGCTGTTCCACATGTTCGGGGCTACGCTTGGACTGAAAAGTGCACAGGATTTTCTGTCAGGAGCACGGTCTGGGGAGAAGAACCGGCAGGACACCACCAAGTCGTTCGTGCAGTCACTTAGCTGGGAGCACGGGGGCATGAAGTGTGGGCAGTTCTGGGACTCACTGTGCTACCTGTTTGACGAGACGGGGACACTCCCGCGCCCTGTGGTGCCTGCGCCCATGCGCACTAAGTGGGACAGTCTGGCGCTTGAGTATGAGAAGAAATCCCACAACATGAATGAGACTGGGGGGCTAGTGCCCATCCTGTTTATGAAACCCCATATAGGGGAAGGGAACACAGCGGCCTATACCTACGCAGTGGTGCGCCACAACGAGGACAAGGTGAAAGTACTCAAGCAGTTCGACCGAGACATCCGACTACCAGTAGATGTGCAAACGCGTATGTCCATGCTGGGCATGTCGGATGAGGGGGAGGAGATGTGCGCCAACGGGCGGAAGATGCCACAGAGGGATGCACACATGTTTTCTGATGTACAAGCAACATTCATTCACCCCAGAGATATTGAGCAAGGGTTGTTCGATGACTGGGAATTAGTTACAACAATACAAAGTGGAGAGCAGGCATGATTAAGCAAGGCCAGAAGTTCAGTACTGAGTTAATAACAATAAAGGCCAACATAAAGGCAGAGCGCATTAAGCAAGGGCACCCCATGAAAGAGTTCGCAGAGCGTATTGGGGTTACCCGCAAGACGTTGGAGGACATCGAGACACCCCGAAACTATGGGAGCTTTATTGGTATCGAGGTCCTTATCCAGTACATGGACGCGTTGGGCATGACACTCGAAGAAGCGCGGGGGTTAGACGAATGATGAGTAAAGAAACAGCACAAGAAGAGAACGAGGATGAAAAAGTACTAGACAACATGCTTGAGCAGCTAGCGAACATTGATGACCCCATTGCCCGACAGGTTATTGAGATCGGTATAGGGTACTCTAGAAAGAAACTGGAGGTGAGTGAAATGATTAGAGCAACACAAGTGCAGCAGCTACTAGATAAGGCAAGGAAGGAATATGTAATAGCAGGTCAGGACAAAACAATAATGGAAGAGTTTCTGTGCCGCATCATCTACACATTGGATGTCTATGAGGAGAAAGAAGATGAGTAAACAATCACACTACAGCATCATAGTCAGTGAAATAACAGCAGATGGTGCATCACAGTTTGTTTTCCATACTGACTCTGCACTGTACAAGCCGGGTGCACTGCGGCTACTAAAACTACTGCGTGAGAAGTTTCCTGCACCAGCCTACACAGTTAGCATGGTGTACTGGGATATTGTTGGGCGTAGTGTTGAGGAAAAGGAGGAGCTTGCTAATGGCAATGACACCTGAAAAGAAAGTTAAGGACAACGTAGTTAAGCAACTCAAAGCAATGGGCGCGTACTATTTCTTTCCCACAACAGGGGGCTATGGAACGTCGGGCATCCCTGATATAGTCGGATGCTACAAGGGCTTGTTCTTTGGTATCGAGGTTAAGGCAGGTAAGAATAAGCCCACTGCTCTGCAGGAGAACCAGTTGAGGTTAATCAGCGAGGCGGGCGGGTATGACACGTGGGTGAACGAAACCAATGTGGGCAGTGTAGCCGAGGACATTGAGATAGCACTTGCGCATCTTGTAGAGCAGTAGAACACGTTCGACAAAGAATTAGCCCAGCAGGCGGTGGCGATGTAACACCTGCAGTGTACGGCGGTCCTCCAAGTGGCGTGTATTGCTAGCGTCATCAACATTTTGCCGAGAGTACACCGATGAAGCATCGAGATTGCTAGTCCCCCGCTCGAACGGGGGCATTCATTTTTGTCGTAGTGTTGACACCACTTATGACACTCTATATTATTAAAGCTCATCCCAGCGCACAACAGCGCACAACATATTTGACCACGAGGCAACCTCCCATGATACAGCTGTGCCCACTCCACAATACGAAACCAGTTCCCCACGATGCGTCTTAAACTAGAAATTGACGTCGACGGTGACGAGGCCCTTGAGATTGTCGAGGCAATACGAACTCTTACAGAACTACTGCAGACTCTAACAGAACGCGTTGAAACAGAAGGTCCTGAAGGGCTCGCAAAAATACACATGGAGAAATGATATGGGTGAAGAAGTGGTTTACGCAGCGGACTGTACTGCCTGTGAACTTTGTGGGGAGCCAGTTTGTCCCCACTGCGATATCCATTATGCGGACTGTGGTTGTGCAGGTCCCGACAACGAAACTTTTATCAATGAGAGACTAATTAGGAGTTAGAACCCTATGTCAAAAACTGAAGACAAGGTAGACAAAGCGATCGAAGAACTGTGCCAAAAGGTAATGAAGGAACATGATGCACCCGCCGCCATGCAATTCTCGCAGGCAGTGCTGAACCTCTCCAACGCCAAGGCACGACTGACATTAACCGACCTCACTGGAATCAACAAGGGGACAACATGAGCGGGGTAGATGTAGAGCTGTACAACACTGCACTCTTAAAAGTGCGGGGGCTGGAGACAACAAACAAGATGCTGACGATGGAGAACACAGGCCTGAAGAAACACGTAGCGACACTCCAAGCCCGCAAAGAAGTACTAGTGAGTAGGGGCACGGCGGTCACTGCAAGAGCGGAATTGGGTAAGGCAGTTAACGCAAAGCAGGCTCCACAATCCGTTGAGCTGGCATTCACTGAACTAAGAGATGCACTGGGGTAAACATGAGCGAAGAAAATAGTGAGCAAAGCACTGAGGAAGAGGAAGCGAGGGCGGACATCATGGCCAAACGTGTTGATGAAGTACTGAACTACAACTTCAACTACTTCGACACACAGGACGTACCGCCTGACGTGGTCCTGTCTGCCGCACTATCAATGGCAGCAACAGCCGCCACTGTGTTGGGCTTGGACCAAACGACTTTTTTGAAGCTATCCAGACGGGTGCTGGACAAGTCAAAGAACCATCCCGCTATGAAGGGGATTGTTGAGGAAGCCATGCAAGGGCAGGTGAAACACTGATGGCAGAGAGAGGGTTAGAAACCAAGCCCTGCGTGTGTGGGGCCACTATGGAACAAGTTATAAACTCCGAGGAAAAGGTGCGGGTGGGCTGGTGGTGTAAGGAGTGCAAAGTTTTTGAAAAAGCAATTGGGAGAGAACGAAAGTGGACTTAATAACACTCGACTGGGAGACTTACTACGACGATAAGTACTCCCTCACGAAAATAACCACTGAGGAGTACATCCGCAGTCCAATGTTTGAAGCAATAGGCATTGGGATTAAGGTCAACGATAGAGTGACCGACTGGTTGAGTGGGAGCCACGATGAGCTTTATAAGTATATGCACGCTACGTACGACTGGGACACATCTGCTGTACTGGCTCATAATAACGTGTTCGATAGTGCTATTCTTAGTTGGCTGTTTGGCCTACACCCTAGGGTACTTTTCGATACGCTGTGTATGGCTCGCGCTTTGCACGGCACAGAGGTGCGTGGTTCACTCAGCTTTCTCGCAGAGATGTATAAACTGGGCCAGAAAGGTACGGAAGTAGTCTCGGCGAAAGGCAAACACCTAGCAGACTTCACCCCCGAAGAACTGGGTAAGTACGGAGACTACTGCATCAACGACGTAGAGTTGTGCCATCAACTGTTCCAGATATTCATGGACAACGGGTTCCCTAAGAAGGAACTAAAAGTCATTGATATGACCCTCAAGATGTTCACCGAGCCCAAGCTAGTCCTCAACGATACAAAACTCCTAGGCCACCTATCAAAAATCCAACAGGACAAGAGCGCACTACTCTCTGCCTGCAACGTAACAAAATCCCAGCTCATGTCCAACGCTCAGTTCGCGGTATTACTGGAGGCAGAAGGCGTTGAACCCCCCACTAAAACAAGCCCCACCACTGGCAAAGAGACGTTTGCTTTTGCCAAATCGGACAAGGGTTTCACAGACCTAGAGCAGCATCCCAACCCCAAGGTGGTTAAACTTATAGAGGCGCGGCGCACTCTTAAAAGTACGCTGGAAGAAACTCGTACCCAACGATTCCTAGACATAAGCAAGCGGGGCCCACTACCAGTGCCAATCAAATACTACGCTGCACACACGGGGCGATGGGGCGGGTTTGACAAGGTGAACCTACAAAACCTACCGAGCCGTGGACTAAACGGGAAGGTACTAAAAAGTTGTATAATGGCACCCGAAGGCTACACACTCATTGAGGCCGACTCCGCCCAGATAGAGGCACGTGTTCTAGCATGGTTTGCGGAGCAGCACGATTTAGTTGCTGCGTTTGCGGCTGGTGAGGATGTGTACCGCAGCATGGCATCTGACATCTACAAGGTTGCAGAGGAGGATGTTACTGATTCCCAAAGGTTTGTTGGCAAGATGACTATCCTTGGCGCCGGTTATGGTATGGGTGGTCCTGCGTTTAAAGAGCAGCTGCGCACCATGGGTGTGGAGATAACACTGCAAGAGGCTTACGCTGTTATTGACGCCTACCGAAGGAAGTACCCTAGAATTGTTGCCCTGTGGAAAGACGCCGGTGTTGCTATTAACGGCATGTACCAGAACCAGTCATACCGCATAGGCAAGGCTGGGGTTGTTACTGTCGAGCCGTGGAATGGTGCCACAATACGTTTGCCTTCTGGCCTGTTGTTGCAGTATGACGACCTGCAAGCGGAGCAAGGCGATAGAGGTGTCCAGTTCTCCTACAAGGTTAGGGCAGGGCGCACTAAACTATACGGCGGCAAGTTGGTGGAGAATTTGTGCCAAGCTATAGCACGCTGCATTATTGCAGAACAGATGCTAATCATCTCGAAGCGGTTGCCAGTTACGTTGACTGTAC
>Ga0222671_1000601_pt1 | contig 10184 bp, 5 predicted proteins | sample AntAcemetagen797_FD_179849 | JGI IMG/M metagenome (GOLD analysis project Ga0222671, IMG submission 179849) | Saline water microbial communities from Ace Lake, Antarctica - #797 | ecosystem: Environmental > Aquatic > Non-marine Saline and Alkaline > Saline | place: Antarctica: Ace Lake | collected... | reverse complement strand
TGACCATTGATAAAGCCATGGACATCGAACCAGACTTAGCAAAACTATACAAACAAGACAGTGAGTCGCGACAAGTAATCGACCTAGCCAAGCGCATTGAAGGTCGAGTGCGACATATGGGCGTACACGCTGCTGGTGTGGTAATTGCGCCTGAGCCACTGGACCAATACGTGCCGATTCAAGTTGACTCCAAGACAGGTAAGTACGTAACTCAGTACGAAATGCACTCTGTAGGTGAAGATGGTGTGGGACTTCTGAAGTTTGACTTTCTTGGGATTAAAAACCTGGCTATTTTAGCTGACACGGTCAAGCGGGTAAAAAAGATTCGTGGTGAGGATGTGGATATTGAGGATATAGATGTGGCAGATACAAAAACCTTCCAAATGCTTGCGCGCGGAGAAACCATGGGACTCTTTCAGCTCAACGGTACGGGCATGACGTCGTTTTTAAAACAGCTCAAGCCAAGTACCATTCATGACATCAATGCGATGGTAGCCCTGTATCGACCAGGCCCGATGGAATCTATCCCTGACTATATCGCACGAAAGCATGATGCCTCACTGGTAACCTTTCTCGATCCTCGGCTGGAGAAAATTCTTGACCGTTCATACGGAGTGATTACGTATCAGGACGACGTGATGATGATTTCTATTGCGCTGGCTGGGTACTCTTGGCTTGATGCTGACAAACTGCGTAAGGCGATGGGAAAAAAGATTCCTGAGGTAATGGAGGCGGAAAAAGCCAAACTTATGGACGGATTCCGTGATTTTGGAAAACTCGCACCAAAGGTTGCAGATAAACTATGGGAGCGGATTGAACCATTTGCTGCCTACGGGTTTAATAAGTGTTTACCGGCGTCTACTCGCATTATCGATGCAAAAACAGGCATCCCAACCAGCATTACTAATCTACTAATTGCTCCCCAGAAAAAAATAACCGTACTATCTCTTGATACCCACCAAAGTATTGTCACAAAAGTAGCAACCAAACCATTTGAAAATGGTGTGAAGATGGTGTATGAACTCACTACAAGAAGTGGTCGAGTCATTCGAGCAACGAACAACCATCCTTTTAAAACATGGAGCGCTTGGCAGCGTCTAGATACACTCCAAACAGGCGACCGCATAGCAGTCCCAAGAACACTCCTTAGCCCAAAAAAACATTCTGACCTTACAATCAATCAAGCAGGAACATTAGGCTATCTCATCTCAGAAGGAAATCTATGCCACCCACATGGTCTGTACTATTATTCTAAAAATACAGACGAGGTACAAGATTTTATACAATACGCGCAGACTTTTAAGAACACGAAAATAACTAGTGATACGAGCAAGTCTGCACAGAGCATCTACATCGGACAAACAAATCCCAAAGAAGGAAATGCCCTACGCCAATGGATTGAATCTCTAGGACTTCTCCATAAGACTGCTACAGAGAAAACCGTACCTGACGTAGTTTTTGCTGCTGAGGACAAGGTTATTGCTTGTTTCTTAGGGAAGCTTTGGCAAGGTGACGGATGTATTTCAAATAAGAACCAACAAGCATTTTATGCTACTAGTTCAAAGCAACTTGCTCATGATGTACAACACCTGTTGTTACGTCTAGACATACTTAGCACCATCCACACAAAATCATTTGCATACAGAGGTGGTCACAAAATCGGCTGGACTGTTGTTCTCACGGGGACAGAAAATATAGCTTCTTTTGCAGAACACCTTGGACGACACATGCTCACCACTAAAAAATCTGATTTAGAAACACTAAAAAAAGAAAGTAACCTGCGTACAAATAATCGTGGTCGCGGCACTGTTGACACCCTCCCGATGGATGTACTTCAAGAGATACGTTTGGAAATGACCACACGGGGTCTCACCGTACAGGAAGTCGCTCAAAAGGCACACATTGCACCACGACTACTTTATAACGGCACCAAAAAACGAGGACTTACTCGAACAACGGTACTTAAAATAGCCAAGGTTCTGACATCTAAGAAACTTACCGAACATGCTATTTCTGATATTTTTTGGGATGAAGTAGTTTCAATCACCAAAGTTGGCAAAGAAATGACCTACGACCTCTCTGTCTCTGGAACACACAACTTTATTGCTGATGATTTTTTTGTACACAACTCCCACGCAGCCTCATACGGCCGTGTGGCGTACCAGACCGCGTACATGAAGGCAAACTACCCTGAAGAGTACATGGCGTCAGTACTGACCGCTGACGCTGGTGATACGGAAAAGATTTATGAAATTATTCACGAGTGTGAACGGATGGCTATTGAGGTACTTCCGCCTGATATTAATGAAAGTTTTGCACCGTTTTCTGTGGTTCCAGCAAAGGATGGTGAAGATGCGAAGATTCGTTTTGGTCTGACCACTATCAAAAACTTCGGTGAAGGTATCGCTGATGCAATCATTATTGAACGAAAAGAAAATGGTGATTTTACGTCGCTGACCGACCTTCTCACTCGTGTCCACAATAAAAACCTCAACAAAAAATCTATCGAAGCGCTCATCAAGACTGGTGCCCTCGACCGATTTGAGGAACGTGGAAAAATGCATGCAAACGTCGACAACCTGCTTGGGTTTAACAAAGAACAGGTTGCGGGTATCGCTGCCAGTCAGGACTCTCTATTTGGCGGTATGGACACCTCCATCAATGAACTGACTCTGCATGACGTAGACCCAGCGACCAAGGAGCAGAAACTACTCTGGGAAAAAGAGCTTCTGGGGGTATATGTGTCTGGTCATCCACTGGACCAATTTAAGGCAGAACTAGATAAGCGTACAAACATTCGTCAGATTATTCAGGCACTAGAAGACGACGACAAAATGACCATCGTGCAACTCAAAGGCACCCTTGCTATTGCCGGGATGATTGAGAGTGTAAAAGAACTGCTTACTAAAAAAGGTGATCGCATGGCCTTTGTAAAACTCGGGAACCTTACTGACAGTATCGAAATGGTCACCTTCCCTGAAACCTACGAGACATACAAAGACCTACTGTTCGCCGGCAACTGTGTAGCTATCAAAGGCAAGCTCAGTATCCGCAACGACGAACCAAGTATCTTGATAGACAAGATTAAAGCATTAGCACCCAAAGAAACGACTGAAGTAAACTCAGTTGACAACTCCCCTGTCTAAACGCTACTATAAGAACAAATCAGAGATTGTTTGAGCTACCAACTCAAAGCACATCGTGCGGAAACCTAATCTGAGTCAAAAGAGCTGTGTGGCATACTGCACAGAATACCCGGTGGAACCGCGGATGGGACCTCATCTCACTCGTCCGAGTACAGACATGATTTTTGTGTATGTACTCGGACGTTTTACGTATATTACCAACCTGATTAAAATTAGGGGTCGGACCCCTAATTTAGTAACTTCAAGACACTTATGAGTTCAGACAACAATTTACAGTTAGAACACAAACGACACACCCTGGCGCACTTGCTTGCAGCAGCGGTGCTACAAGAATACCCCCAGGCAATCCTTACCCTTGGACCAGCTATTGATACTGGTTTCTACTATGACATCGACTTTTCCGCTGGAGAGGCTCCAGGTGATGACGACCTAAAGAGCATCCAGAAAACCATGAAGAAGACGCTTAATGGTTGGAAGGAGTTTACACACAAAGAAGTTTCAGCGGCAGAAGCGCGCGAAGCGTTTGTCGGTAATCAATTCAAACTTGAGCTTATCGATGAGATTGACGCCAAGGGTGAAACCATTACTCTCTATACTATAGGCGAAGGTAAAAATGAATTCACTGACTTGTGTCGCGGTGGCCACACTGAGCATCCCTCTGCAGAGATTGCAGCTGACGCGTTTAAGCTTGATAAAATTGCTGGCGCCTACTGGCGTGGTGATGAGAAGAATCCTATGTTGACACGCATCTACGGACTGGCGTTTGATACCAAAGAAGAGCTGATTGCGTATGGCCTACAGCTTGAAGAAGCTAAGAAACGTGACCATCGAAAACTTGGTAAAGAACTTGGTCTCTTTTCATTTTCTGAGCTGGTTGGGCCTGGTCTTCCTCTATGGTCTCCCAAAGGAACTATTCTACGAAACGAAATCGATGCTTTTGTCACTGGACTGAGACAAGAAAAAGGCTACCAGCTAGTGACTATCCCGCACATCGCAAAGAAGGCACTGTACGAAACTTCAGGACATTGGAATAAATACAGTGACGACCTATTCAAGGTACGCGCTAAAGACGGTGACGATGGAGAAGAGTATGTTCTCAAACCAATGAACTGTCCTTGTCATACACAAATCTTCGACTCTGTGCCCCGTTCATACAAAGAGATGCCTCAGAGATTCGCAGAAACAACGATGGTCTATCGGGCTGAACAGTCGGGAGAACTTTCAGGACTCACTCGTGTACTTTCTATCACACAAGATGACGCACACGTATTCTGTCGTGAATCACAGCTGAAAGATGAGATTATTACAATCTGGGACATCGTTGATGCGTTTTATGGAAAGTTTGGATTCAAGCTACAGGTACGACTCTCTTTCCATGATCCTAAAAAGAAAGAGGACTATCTTGGAGAAGATGCTGTCTGGGAAGATTCTGAAAGTATGATGAAGCAGATTGCGGAAGAACGAGGTGCTGACTACTTTATTGAGCAAGGAGAAGCTTCGTTCTATGCTCCAAAACTCGACTTCATGGCAAATGACTCAATAGGACGTACACATCAGGTAGCAACTATTCAGCTTGACCGAATGCTTCCTGACCGTTTTGACCTTACCTGTGTAAATGAACAAGGCGAGCAAGAGCGGGTGGTAATGGTACATGCAGCAATTGCGGGTTCACTTGAGCGATTTATTGCGGTACTTATCGAACACCTAGCTGGAAACTTCCCGCTTGGTTTTGCACCAGTACAACTTGCAATCATCCCTGTTGCTGAGGTGCACAACGACTACGCCAAAGAAGTGTACACAACCCTCAAAGAAGCTGGGTTCCGCGTAGAACTCCTTGATGAAAACGAATCTATGGGCAAGAAGATTCGGTCTGCAAAGAAAGATAAACTTCCTTACTTCATTGTTATTGGAGACAAAGAAGTAGAGAGTAGCACAATCACTCTTGAATCTCGAGACACAGAAAGCAACCAGTCACTGTCAATGGAAGATCTACTTGAGAAACTTACCGAAGAAGCAAAATAAATTGCCACATACTCTACATACGAAAAAACTTCCCAAAGGGAAGTTTTTTCGTATACGAGACTAAACCTTGAACAATATCTTGCTTAAAGTTCTTCATAAATCCTCAGAGACGAGACGAGCAAAGAAATTTTATCGAGCCGTACTTGATGGTACGGTGAGATAAAATTTCTGTAGCTCAACGAAGTATCGGTGGATTTTGATGGACTTAAGAGACACTCTTGACTGCCTTCATTATTGCCATCTTGACTGCAGCCTCCTCAGACTCATACGTTCCGTCAAGAGCTCCTGTCAATGCTTTGATAGCCCCTTCCAAACTCTCGGTTGAAACAGACACTGCGTATGCAGCAAGCATATCTGACACATGTACTTCTTCACCCTTTCGAGATCGATATACTGCATCAAGGTCAGAGGCTGCATCAGCCAGGGCAATCATCGGTCGGTGCGCGATCAGCTGATAGGCTGATACTACGTTTCCAGTGATAATTGCTTCTGCCAGAGAACCTCCCGTAATTGCTTCTGTTTGTGTTACTACTACTTCTGCCGCAACGTCGTTAGTGATGAGTGTTTCCATTCGTGCAAGATTGAGTGCCACCCAACCTGCTTCACTTGGGAACGAAGCTTTTGCTTGCACAAGGGTTGCATCAAGTGTTTGGTTTCGTGTTGCATCAGATTCTGTTGCGTTCATGAAGAATCGCATTGCATCACTGGAGAGAAGCACCTTTTGCGCATGTGCTCGGTTTTCAAGCTCAGTCATGGCAATTGACTCATCTACTTCGTCAGTTCTCTGTACGGCTGCGTACCCAATTACTGGGGCTACAGATGCAGTTGGTAGATTTGCAGGAGCTTCAGTATGTGTCACTGCGTGCACATAGCTTTCTGCTTCTGTTTGAGCTTCTGCATCTTCTACAACAGCATCAGTACTCATATCTGTGTATGACACATGATCATGTGCTCCAGCAAGTGACACTCCTCCAATGAAGTCTCGTCGGATTGCAAAAATGTATGCGACGAAGAGTCCCCAGATAGTCAGTAGTGCGTAGAAAATCATCGTTAGTGCTGGACCAGCTTCAAAACCGGTATATGGTACTTGTGTAAGTGAGATACCTGCCACACGAGGATCCTGCGTCCGTGAAGAGAATACGGTAATAGTGTTTTCTAACTCAACTTCAACTGAACAGTTTCGCTTTCTACTTCCTCGTGAAGAGGTTAGCGTATATTCAGTATCTTTGGTTGGTTTGATGGTCATCTCGCCCTCAAAGTCATCTCGGTCATCTGAATCAAGTAGTACGTTTCCATGATTGTCTTCAATTTTTACTTCATTATTTCGTGAGGTATCCCAGGTAAGGGTAATCTCTTCTCCAGCGGTAATTTTCTCATCAGAGATATCAAGGTCACATTGTGGACTTCGTGAGCCACCGCCTCCTCCACCACCTCCAGTATCAACATCAATCTGAATAGGACACGTATCTTGTACAACACCATTTTCAAAAATGTTCATGGTGAATGTCCTGTCTGAAGTTACGTTCACTGTTTCTGAATCACTGAGGTTTGTTGATGAAACCCCGTTGATAGAAATTGTATCAACTCCGGTGGTAACCCAGGTAAGAATCACATTCCCACCTCCTCTTGGTAGTGAGTAGTCGTTTGCAGTAAAGGTTACATTATCTGCACAAGTAAGTCCTGCTGAATAGGTACACGGTAGTGCACCGCCAGTATTATTGGCTGCATCATCAGTACAAACTGGTGTAGGTGGGTACGTACATGGTAATGCTCCGCCAGTGTTATTGGCTGCGTCATCAGTACATACTGGTGTAGGTGGGTACGTACATGGTAATGCTCCGCCAGTGTTATTGGCTGCGTCATCAGTACAAACTGGTGTAGGATCTGGATCAGGGTCTGGTTCAGGGTCAGGGTCAGGGTCAGGGTCAGGTGCATCACACCCACCACAGCCACTGTCTCCTCCACTACCTCCATCACCACCGCTACCACCAGAACTACCAAACGCAGATACTGTTGAAGCATCAATAGAAAAATTTGATACTGATACAGGAACAGAAACAGCTATCACAGCAAAAACTGCAATAAGGGCTGCCCAATTTGTAATATTTTTTGTAAACATAAATAATTTATTTAGATTGTAACCTCTTATATTCCTACCTACACCAGTACATAAGAATATTAGAAGTGGTAAGAGCAGATTGCTCTTACCATTCATAGTAGGGACAAAACTATGTCCTTACTATTTTCACTAAAGACCTCGAACAGCGCACCAGTTACGACCTCCAACACAAGCCGGATCACTACTGGTCACATCGTGTCCACGAAGATAAATCACCTCCGTGGACCCCCAATCAGACCACCCAAGATCATCAGCACGAATGAGCTTCAAGAAGCTTGTTCCGTAAAAATGTCTAGTTGAGATCTGGATTGTCGTCTCATAACCTCTGCCTGTCTGTTCCCAGGTAGGTACAAAGGATGCGACGGTATCGCAAGACCGGTCACACAAACGTAAGTCCATCGGCTCATTGCTGAGCACGGCGACATTACGCATTATAGAGGAACCTTGTGCGCCTGTTGTATTCATACAGCCTGCAAGGCCAGTTACAAGTGCAACAGCGATGATACAGATACTTTTCATTTTGCCTCCTTGGGCTTGATTAGCCCTCAATTTTCATTACATATGTGCCAGACTCGTTCATGGCACCTGTCGTTATAACAGCGTCAACGCAACTTGCGAATAGACGAATTTCCGTTCCTGGTCGAACCCAGTACGTTTTACATTCTTGTGTGGCAATAGGCAGATCACCGTACCAGCTGTTGTAGACCATGACTGGTCCCCACCAACGGGTTGGTTGACCCCTATATGTACCCACATCAAGCTGATTCCAGTATCCGTGACATACAGCTACCTCAACTGGATCCTCAATCTGAACAGTACCGCTGAAGGTGATGCCCAGGCTATTACGGTTACATTCCTGCTCCGTAATACCACAGGCTGTGACTGCCGTAGCAGCAACAGTTACCCCTGTAGAGAGAGCAAGTATTTTAAGAGTGCGCATAGCGAACCTCCTTTGCTGTGTCTTAATGAAGTTGTGAAGAACGCCCCGTCGGAGCCCTTATTACAAGACCAGAATTGGTCTAAGATAAGTGCTCTGCGAGCTTGGTGCCAAGAAATTGTTCGACTGATATGTCGAGATTTCTGGGAACTAAGCTTGCTATTTCTTTACGAAATAAGGATGGAGAGAACTAAGACGCTTTGTCTTTTGAGAACTGTATCTTATTGCACATATCGTAGCATACATATTGCTTTTTGTCAATAGTATGGCGTAGTAATAATCTTGGTCCAGCAATTCCTTCTTGGAAAGGAAGAAATTGGGAGCTAAATTCAATATAAGGCCTACAGCCTTTATTTCATTCAACTTTTGTCAATAATCTGGTGTAGTTATTTTCACACTATTAATTCTAGTCATTATCAGAGAAAGTGCCTCTTTACAGCCATTTTTACACATTTCTTATATCTTATACGATCCAACCAGGGTGGCTTCGACCATGAAACGGTCGTCTTTTGAGCCAAAACTGTTACAGGTAGCAAGAGTGAGCTTCGCCTCCCCTGGTGTTTCTGGTACAAATACTTCCGTTGCTGTTGCTTTATACACTGTATCTACTTGATATACATACTCCATATCACCTGACTGCAGGCGGATTTTGTCCCCCCATGTCAGGTCCTGAATACCATTAAAAGCCTGAAAGTTTTTGTTAAAAACGTTCGGTAAATAGCTAGAGTGCCCTAAGATAAAAATATTTCCATCTTTTGAAAAGTCAGCTGAGTCTGGATGTCGTACTGCTCCAGAAAGAAGTGCTTGGTCTAAATCATCAATTTCTCGTGATTCTGGATTAAGTACAGTGACTTCTTTATCAAGTCTGTCAAAGATAATCTTAAGGGGTAGCGGTGAGCCTACCACCTCTGCTTCTGCACCTTCAGCAGCCATACGGTCTGGACTTGTTTCAACCTGTTCAGCAGATTCGTCTACTGCAACTTCATCTATCGGCTCTGGAATAAAGTCAATGACGTACAATACCGTATAAGAAAGCAGAATAACTACGAAGAAAATCCCCAGAAACGCGACTTTGCGCAGGTACATCTGGCGGTATAGGTCATTAAATGAATTGGCTGGTTTCATATATACAGAATTAGAATTTCAATATAATACACTGTTTTATAGCATTGTCAAGTCATTACCTTGACACTAGTCCTAAATCATGCTATTGTTTCTCCGTACTGCTCTTGTACACATCGCGTGCATGAGCTCCGTTCTCACTAGTCTATTGCTCTTCCCTCTTCCTTGAAGAGTGTTTTATGCATACTACAATGAGACCTATTTTGGTACACTTTAACTACTTTATATTACAATATTATGAACCAGGTAACACCAGAACAAAAAGATTCTGTCACAAAGACACTAGCTATTGTTGGATTTGTGGTCGCAATTCTTTTCGCTGTATGGCTTGCTGTACAGGTAGTACGTATCATCCCTCCTGCATTTAACTCACTTGCATCAATTGCAGACGGTGTATACAACTACAACGAAAACACCGTACTTACGGTGACAACAAAAAACAATGTGGTAAATACGGGAGAAGCATTAACCCTGTCTTGGACCCAAATGCGTATCCCGGGTACATATACATTTTCGTATGTATGTACGGAAGGTGCTTCAGTTGAGATGAGAGACATACAAGAGGGTATCGTGTCACTTGACTGCGCTACAGAATTCAACCTGGAAGATAGTACCACTATCGACATTGTTATAGAATCAGAGAAACAACGTTTTGTTGATGTGACCTATACTGTGGCATTTACCCCTACAAATGAAAATGCTGAGCGGATTGTAACAAACGGACAGGTTACTATCGTAAATGCAACTATTCCTGCAGGCATCGAGATTACTAAAGAAGCTCCTCAGGAGGATACCATAGAGGACATTGTTGCTGGTGAATCAACTACTCCCAACCCAG
>Ga0222671_1000598_pt1 | contig 10250 bp, 14 predicted proteins | sample AntAcemetagen797_FD_179849 | JGI IMG/M metagenome (GOLD analysis project Ga0222671, IMG submission 179849) | Saline water microbial communities from Ace Lake, Antarctica - #797 | ecosystem: Environmental > Aquatic > Non-marine Saline and Alkaline > Saline | place: Antarctica: Ace Lake... | reverse complement strand
AGTGACTTTAGCTTTTCTGCCATGAGTCTCCAGCCCTTTAAAGTTTCCACTGAAAACCTCGAAAACATGTATTTAGCTGAAAGAGTTATTTCCCAGTCTATATATATAGATGGCAAAAAGCAAGGTGATGTGATAAGCCACCTGTTAAACGGCAAGGTTTACATCGATGCTTTTATAGACGATAGTGGCGAGCTGATTAGAGATCCTGGCTTCGCTGCCACGTTTACAGATAATACCAAGTTTGTGTTTGGCACCAATATGCCTGCAGAATTTATTAACGACACCTTTACCGGATATTTGATATGCAAAAGATACGCGTAGTTTTGGGCTTAGCCCTATTGTTTTGTTTTTCACTGAGCTTGAATGGCAATTGCCAAATGGTGGATGTGGACACTTCCAAAGCTGCCAATTTTAATGGTAGGTACAGATTATCTGCAAGTGATGGGCGACTGTATATTCGAGCTAAAACTGGCGTGAAAGTAGGAGTCGCTAATTTGACCGACATCTCTACGGTCCAGGTAGATAATCTTAGTGATGATTATATTCCTTATTGGGATGGACTGGTCTGGCGTAATAGCTCTATTGTAGATAGCTCAGGTAAGATTGGGATTAACCAAACGAATCCCATCGTGGAGCTGGATATTGTGGGTGGTGGGAAGTTTAGTGGTGATTTGGATGTCCGAGGGAAATTGCTCGTATATGATTCTTTACAAGTCAGGAGAGCAATATCTGTCGTGGACACAGCTTCAACATCTCTGCACCTAGAAATATCAAATGGCAGAATAGACCAGTACAACGGAGATTTAAAGCTTGTTTCTAGGCAGCCACTCGGTGGGGGTTTCAGTTTTATAGGCCAACCTTTCAACTCTTCAGGATTTTATACGCTATTCAACATAGACGCAGGAAGCAGACATTCAAGATTTTACGGCGGCCTGTCTGTTAGAAATATAGGTGGCGGATATGAAGATGGAGATTTAACAGTACAAGGTTTAGCAGATATAGACGGTAATTTAGAGCTTGGAGCAATTGCCGATGTAGAGGCAGAAATTGACGCAAAACAAGCGACCCTAGTTAGTGCCACGAATATTAAAACAATAGAAGGAAACACGCTTTTAGGTAGCGGAAACATTGACTTAGCGAAGGCCGATGTAGGGCTAAGTGCTGTGGATAATTTATCTAATGCTGACTTGGCTGTAAGTACTGCTGGTCAAACGGCTTTAAACTTAAAGGCTAACTTAGCCTCACCAACCTTTACAGGAACGGTTTCGGGTGTTACTAGCACTATGGTTGGCCTAGGTAATGTCACCAACTTATCTAACGCTAACTTAGCGGTGAGTACCGCTGGGCAAGCGGCTTTAAACTTAAAGGCTAACCTTAGTGGTGCTGACTTTACGGGGGATATTTCAATCAATGGGCATAAAATAGGGATAGGCAACGGTTCATCATTAACAAACATAGCACTTGGAAGGTCGGCTTTACCGATTAATACAGGAACGTATAATTTGGCTATAGGTGAATACAGCTTATTGGCAAACACCACAGGCTCTTTTAACGTAGCAGTAGGAAGAAGTGCAGTAGTAGCCTCTATTACGGGCTCTGCAAATATAGGAATGGGAGCATTTTCCATGCAGGCATTAAATTCTGGTGGAGATAATCTATCAATAGGGGTAAATTCAGGGAGATGGTACACAGGGTCTGCTAACCTTACCACGTCTAATCAGGGTATTTTTATAGGTAACTCTTCAAAGGCCAAGGCAAATACGTCTATAAATGAAACAGTAATTGGATATGCTGCAATAGGAAACGGCAACAACACCGTAACAATCGGTAATAGTAGTGTTACCGGTAACTATTTTACAGGTGATATATTAGGGGATAAATTATTAATAGGCACTGAAACCGACTCAGGCGAAGACTTAATCGTCAACGGAACAGCTAAAATCTCTGGAGATGTGGAGTTTGGTGCGAATGTGGGGGTGGGGACTGCGAGTCCAACGTATAAATTAGACGTTGCGGGTGACGCTAGAGTGTTTTCCTCAACTACACATTCTAGGTTAAGAGTAGACGCCGCAGCAGGATATAATCCTAATTTGTATCTAACTGAAAACGGAGCGACAAAATGGATTGTTTACAATAACAACACTGAGGATGTCCTTAATTTTGCAAATGCCTCTGCATCAACAAAAATGGTTATCGACCAGACTGGCAACGTAGGTATAGGCACATCGAGTCCAACTTTAGCTAATCTTCAAGTTAATGGGTCAATTGGTTCACTCCCAGCCTATACGGCAGCAGCACAGTTAAAACTTGGAGATTCTGGAACACCCTATTGGATAATTCAAAGAAAAGCTAGTTCAGCTGATTTAACATTTTCAAGTGTAACTTCTGGAGATGTTATGACTATGCTTAACTCTTCAGGCAAAGTAGGCATAAACACAACGAGCCCAACAGAGGCACTTGATATAGATTCAGATGCTATTAGAATCAGAACAGCTTCAACACCTGCAAGTGCCACAGCAGCAGGAGCAGTAGGTGAAATAAGATGGGATGCTTCATATATGTATATCTGTACAGCAACAAATACATGGAAGAGGTCAGCGATTGCTACTTGGTAATAAAATTTTAAATAAAAAAAAACAATGAAAAAGTTAGGTTTGATTTTGATGGTTTTATTGGGGGCGTTTTCGGTTAATGCTCAGGAGATTTTTAAAACGGTGGAAAATAGTTCGGTTCAGGTGAATGAGTGGACTACCTATGCCGTAGATGGTGTAGGGAACGCAAAAGTGGTGGACATGGATTTGAGCCTATCCGACTCTATTGTAGAATTTACGATTTACCTATCATTTTACGAGGTGGATACTTCGGGCACTTTCTCTGTAATACCTAGAAGCGGCATGAACGCTGACAGAGAGGATTTCTTTAAAGGCGTGAAGGCTGCTATTGCGGCTCAGGGAGTTTCTGAGCCTAACCTAACTCCTGCGGCTAATGAACAAACTAATAGCATTATGAGGGCTATGTTATCTGGAACAAGGGATCAGAAGTATGCGGCTTATAATGCTATCTTGACTGGGTATGGTGCTCCTCTTTTAGCTCTTGACGAGCAATGAGAATAGTACTTTCTGTGTTAGCCGTTGTCTTTATTCAGACCGTCTATTTTGGGTGGTTTTGGGTACAATTTATCTTTATAATAGTGTACGGAATCAAAAACCCTGCATACTTAAAGAGGTGGCTAAAACAGTTAGGGATGTCTCAGGCTCAATCTGGTAATGCTCAAATGTACCCTACATTAAACTTGTTTGTGAAAGGGGATGATTTTGGGAAAGATATAGACGAGTCGATAAGCCATGTTAGCGGGGTGGTGAAGCATGAAGGAAGGTACAAGTATTTAGGCAGAGTACTTTCTAACGCTCACAATTGGGTATATAAAGTACTAGGACTGTCTGATAATCACCTAGAGGAAGCAAGGAAGAACGCTCAATAGTTGACGATTTAACGCTTCACAAATTATACGTCTACGATGCCACGTCTTGGCAGGCAGCTTGGTAGCGTTTTCTTATTTATTTAGTTATAAGGCTTTTACCTCTCATTAAAGTTTTACCCTGTGTCTGTTACAGCTTATTTATTTAGTTCGTACTGAAACTAATTCTAATATTCAAGTGGAATTAAACAATTTGGCTGGCACGATATGGGCACTAGAGGAATCTTATTTTAATAGGATGTCCTATTTGGCTATGTCCAAGCCCGAAGTTTTAGAAAGAATGGCCGCTCAGGTACGTGACCGTACAGAGCCTTACTTTACAGCTCGCCCTTCTTTGGCTATTCCACAAAGTGGCTCTGTTAAGGCCTCCTCTTCCAGTTATCATCACATGGTGCCTAAAGTGGTATCTAAGAATGGCTTAATCGCTGTAATTCCTATAGATGGTGTAATGACCAGAGAGGGGGATTTCTGCTCGTGGGGCACCTTAGATTTAACGGAGTGGATACTGGAAGCTTCCAATGACCCTGATGTATCTGGCATAGTGCTGGCGGCTAATAGTGGTGGCGGTGATGCCAGCGGTATTGAGATTTTTGATGCGGCTGTGAAGCAGTGCAAAAAGCCTGTGATTGGTTACGTAGGGAATGCTGCTTATAGCGGGGCCAACTGGGCACTGGCACATTGCAATGAAATAGTGATGGAAAGCAAGACTATTTCTGGGATGGGTAGTATTGGCGTTTACACCATGCACGTTGATTTTGAAAAACACCTAGAAAATGAAGGGGTTAATGCTCAAATGATAAGAGCGAGAGGTAGCGAGAATAAGGCTCTTAGCAATATGTATGAAGCATTGCCTGAAGCAGCTAAAAAAGACGCTGAAGACAATGTCACCAAAGTGCGTGAGACTTTTGTGAAGGCCGTTAAATCTGGCCGTCCCGGAGTGGATGAAATTGTTTTTGATGGTAAAACTTTTAATGGTACAGAGTGTATAAAATATGGCTTGGCAAATAGTATTGGCTTCTTAGGCGATGCTATAGCGAGGGCTGATAAACTAGGATAAAACCTGAAAAATTATATGAAAAATTTTGGAAGAAACACATTGGCGACTTTAAAGGCTAATTTTTTTGGTCTTAATACTTCTAGTATAACCGAGCCAGTGGTAGCCGAACCAGTGGTAGCCGAGCCAATTGTAGCCGAGCCAATTGCAGCCGAGCCAATTGCAGCCGACCCAATGGTAGCCGAGCCAATTGTAGCCGAGCCAATTGCAGCCGAGCCAGTGGCAGCCGAGCCAATTACAGCCGAGCCAATTGCAGCCGAGCCAATTGCAGCCGAGCCAATTGTAGCCGAACCAGTTGTAGCCGAACCAATTGCAGCCGAACCAGTGGTAGCCCAGTTCGCTCAAATTTCTGTATCTGATCTTAATCAATTAAGAACAGATGCTGGAAAATGGAAATCTAATGAAAGCGAGTTCAAGGTATTGAAGGATTGGCACTCTAATATGGTAAGTGCCGGTGCTGGTCTACAGATAGATGCTGCCGATGCTAATGTGACGTCTTTTAAAGTAAGTAAGGCTACTCAAATAGCCATAGATGCTGCTGATAAAAGAAAGAAAAAATAAGGTTAGGGTTAATTTCTGAGCCTGTGGAGAGGTGAAGATTTAAACAATTTTTTAACTAACAATTCAATTAATAATGGCGGAAGTTACTGATTCGCTCACCATGGCCGACATTTCTGCTGGTCTTCAAGATTATGTATCTACTAATCAGGAAGAGGTTATTGCAGATGTGTTTGAAATTGGCTTTGGCGGAGCACCGAATAGCCCCATAGTTCCTTTATCGGACTATGTGAATGTGTTGCCTGCTTCGGGTAAAACCATTCTGACAGATCTCGTCACTGGCGATCCTTTGCAGCCTGGGGACAAAGGAAGTTTTGATCCAAAAGATGACTACGCTAGGCTCAAAACGAGAGAAGCGGAGCCACATCCTGTTAAAGTGGATTTGCTTTTTAAAGAGCAAAAAATTAGAGCTCTTTATAAGACCTACATGGCAAAAGTGCGTAACAAGAAGTATGACCCTAAGGTGATGCCTTTTGAGGAGTGGTTGCTGAAAAAACTTAATGTGGACGTTCAGAAATATCTGAGACTTGCCATGTTCACGGCTGTGACTAACCAAGCTGCCGGTACCACAAGCGAAGACCTTTTTGATGGTTTCGTGGAAATTATTTCTGATTTCTTGGTAGAAGACCCAATCAAGACAAACACGGTGGACTTAGATGTTAAATTAAGTCTGCTTACGATTGATAACTGCGTAGATGTTTTCGAGCTCATGGCTGATGCTTTACCAGCAAATTTCGCTTATGGCGAAGAGGCGGTATTGCTCGTGAGTAAGGCTCATAGAGACCTTTACAACAAGTCTTACAGAAAGAAATACGGTACGGTGAGTTACAATAGCCAGTTCGAAAGAATGAATATTGATGGCACTAACGTGGAAATCATAGTAGAGGAAGGTGTGACTGAGTTTGCACGCCCTGTGATTACTACTAGAGAGAATTTCGTATTTCTTTATGATGATTCAAACCCGAGCATTCAGTTTGATTATCAAGTGCGTGATAGGTCACTGGCCTACGTGATGGACTTTAAGGCTGGCGTGGGTGTATGTGCTTCTGAACGCATCTGGACTGGCGTCTGGACTGCTGAGTAAGCTCACTTTTTAAAATATTACCTCTCCCCGATTGCTGCAAGTGGTAGCGTCGGGGGATAGGTTTCAATCATTTAAATTAATTAAGTAATGCCGAAAATAAATTTTGCGAGTTTAGCTGCTGACAATCACCAAGCTGGAAATCCTGCTGGGGCTGTTAGAATAGCTATTATGCTTGCTAAGACTTTTACTGCAAACTGGCCTGTGGCGGCCGATATTGTAGAGGGAGAAATAACTACCGTGACCAGTGGTGTGTTACCAGCGGATACGGAATGGACTGTTTATGAGGTGCCTCAAAACACAATAAGCTGGGATGATGAGCTAATTAACGAAGATGGCTTTCAGAATTATAAGCAATCTATAGAGTTTATGATAGCTGGATTTTCTAAGGAAATCCAAGTAGAGCTGGCAAAGCATATGAATGCCAGATCCGTGATTCTTGTAGAGATGAATGACGGTCAGTGGGCATGTGTGGGCACTTCTAATAATGGAATTGGCCTAAAAGCTTCTGGTGGATCTGGAAAGAGTGGAACAGATAAGCGTGGAAAAACGCTTAAAGGAGAGCAAAATGGCTATGGCTGGGGTGTGGTACCCGTAGCATCGGCTGTGATAGCTGATATCACATTTACGGCTGTAGCGTAAATAAAGTGTTATGAAAGAATTTAAGTTTAAACGCGGAGTTAAACAAGGTGTACAGCGTTACTGCCCCAATCGGGGATTAGTAACGCTGAATACTGATTTGTCTGATGCGATAGCTGAGGAGTTTATTGCAGCTGGTGTTACAGGCATTTTTGAAAAGGTAAAGGCTCCAAAACCCGAAAAAAACAATGGCAAAGAAAGCATTAAAGACTTCAACGAAGGAGCCAGTGATACCGATTCCTGAAGAGGTTAGTATTGCGGAAGTGGCTGCCAAAGAGGAAGCGGCCAAACTAGAAGCTGAGGAAAATCTTGGTAAAAATAGATTATCAAAGGGCCAAATAGCCGCTTTACTGGCTGAGAAAGCTGAGCGTAAAAAAAGAGGCGAAGCCAGAGCCGCCACCAGACCTAAGTCTAAGCCCGGTAGCTTGGTGAACAGAGGCAGATAAGTGAATGAATCATTTTGATTATAAGAGAATGAAAGTCCCAATGATGTTGGGACTTTTTTTGTAAGTTTGAGATGCAGTTAATAATTACCTTATATGGGTTTTCTAGGATACACCACTACGTCAAGTTATTGTCGGTAGGCAAAGGGATGAAAGTGCCCTTTTTGGTGTACCCTGGTATATTATTGACTGCAAGGACCAACCGACATTTTCAATGCCTCATTTGTTTGCAAATACTCCTTGCCTCACTGACAAGCTCGATAACCCTACTGGTTTGCTTGCTTCTTTAAATTGCCATTTGGCCGAATGCGAATTACCCGACCATTATGATGAACCGGACGAATACGTGGAGATGGTCACTTATAAAGACACTATTCAGGACTTCGTTGATTTAATTCAAAAACTACTGAGCAATGATAGACTTGCCAAAACTGCAGCTCCAGATAAAGAAGGAGCAAATGGAAAAATACCTTAGAAGGGGAAAAATTCAGCAACCTGAGTTTGACGACTTTATGGTGGGTTACAATGAGGCGACGCGTCAACCCTTCCGCTCCGCTCAGGGTTCTAAATCAACAAATGCCGATCCCAAGCCTCCTACGACTTCTGTAAAAACCAAGGAGTATGCTCCTGCTCCCATAACTCCAGGAAGTGAAAAAGAAAGGCTTTTGATGGGCTTAAAAAAAGAACAGGCAGAGGTAGACACTCAAAAGGCATTGCTTTCTAACTCTTTACAGGACTACCCTACCACCACCAATGTTAAGGATATAACAGACAGGATTTTAGGATTAAGAGAGCTGTGGTCCAGCTTCTCAGATAAGATCATTCATGTGATGGAACATGGGATTTTGCCAAATGAAGCTCCAATATTAGATCCTGAATTTGAGCGTGCTTTACCAAGTGATAAATTTGAACTGGATAAAGCGATAAGGAACCTTAGAAGCAATATTTCTAAGTGGAGAAAGGCTTTTAATGCTGCCAAAACGGAAGCAAAAAAACAAGGCTACACCACCAGACTGGCTCATGGCGAAATGAAAATGGACGCCATGGAGACTAAATTTAAAAGCTTATGAAAGGCGTACTGGTGCTGCTGATGGGAAATTTGGCTAGTGGAAAAAGTAGTCTTATTGAGGCCGTGAAGCCTGATTTAAAAGACTCTGTAAATTGTCTGGGAATAGATGAATATAGAACCCTTTATGAGGCTCATAACTACGAAAACGAAACAAAGGCTTGGACTGCTCTAATGTCTGACGTTTCAGAAAGTGAAAATGTGCTACTGGAAACGTCTGGCACTTCTAAATGGATAAAGGAGATCAAAGCCTCCTGGACTGGCTTGATAATTAGTGTCCATCTAAAGACACCTGAGCATGTTTGTGCCAATAGGTTTTCTGACAGAAGAAAGTCAGGCTACAAGTCCCCTCCAATGCCGTTTTTTAAACCCTTCGATAAAGCCATTAAGGATATTGGCAGTTTGCTGATGTTTGAAAATAGCGAATACACGATTGACGGAACGCTGCCTGAGGACATCGCCTCAAAGTATTTCTATTGTATTTTAGAGCAACACAATTTGCTTGCTTAATTTCTATCCTTGAAATGGCAATTGCCATTCTTCTTATTTGTTGCAGTATTTAATTATTAACTGCAATTATGATTAACGAACTGTTTCTCACCGAAAAGGTGAAGGTGTCTAATCTGATACCCAGTGTTAAAAATCCCCGAAAAATAAAGGCTGAAGAGAAACGGAAACTGTGGGAGCGTCTTCAAAAGTATGGCCTAATATCTATTCCTGTGCGTGATGCAGATGGTACGCTTCTTGGCGGTACGCAGCGTTGTGAGCTGCTTCGCCAGTATGGTTTTGGAGACATCGAAATAGATGTAAGAACGGCCACCAGGAAACTATCTGAGGAAGAGCTGAGGGAAGTGATGATTATTGAGAATCAACATGCTGGAGAGTTTGACATGGAGAAGCTCAAAGAAGAATTTGACGAATTTCTAAACCTTGATGATTTTGGGATAATGCTGGAAGAGGCAGGGGCTCAAATAGCCGAGATGGTAGAAACTGACGAACCAGAAATGCCGATAGTGCCAAAGTTCTCTGAGAAGTATAGTGCCGTGGTAATAGTCTGCACCAATGAGATAGACGAGAATAATCTTTTTGAAAAGCTAGAAATAGAAAGAGGACAATGTTATAAGAGCCAGAATGTAGGACTTATGAAAGTTATTGACGCTAAAAGACTGATGGAGCTATGGAAGTAAAAGTGGTCATTCCTTCACATAAAAGGTGGGATAGAGTAAACACCATCTCTGCGGTAGATAACGCCATTTTGTGCGTAGAGGAATCTCAAGCCAAAATGTATGCAGCATGCAATCCTGGTATAGAAATAGTGACGCATCCAGATGCCATTATTGGTTTGGCCAGAAAGAGAGATTGGATCATAAAGCACTTCAAAAACGTGATGATGCTGGATGATGACATTGCTAACCTCACACGTGTTTATACAGAAAAAGGCGAGGAAACAATTGTGGAACCAGATGTGGCTTATGACATTATCCAGCTTGCGGCTAATGCCTGTCATGATGCTGGGTTTTTTCTCTTCGGATTTTCTACGGCCCCTACTCCACTACACTTCAAGAGTCCAGAACCTGTGAGATTCTCAGGGTACTTCACTGGCTGTGCTCACGGTGTTTTGGAAGGTTCTAAGCTTTGGTATAATCCAGATATCATCTGTAATGAGGATTATTGGATTAGCTGCCTAAATGCCTACCATCATAGAGGTGGTTTTAAGGATTTAAGGTTTTACTGGAGACAGCGTGAGACTTTTGTGAATAGAGGTGGACTGGCAGAGTTTAGAAGCACAGATGCCGAGGAGCAAGATTTCAAGCTACTCCAGAAGGTTTTTGGTTCTGATGTTATATCTTTGAGAAAGAATAAAGGGAAGATGAAACACGCTTTCCAGAAAACATTTAAACTACCTTATTGATATGGATAAGCTAATTAAT
>Ga0222671_1000597_pt1 | contig 10266 bp, 24 predicted proteins | sample AntAcemetagen797_FD_179849 | JGI IMG/M metagenome (GOLD analysis project Ga0222671, IMG submission 179849) | Saline water microbial communities from Ace Lake, Antarctica - #797 | ecosystem: Environmental > Aquatic > Non-marine Saline and Alkaline > Saline | place: Antarctica: Ace Lake... | reverse complement strand
TTACCTATCAACAAACGCACACAGCGGCGGTAGCGGAAAAGTAATAGTTAGGTATCTATAAAATGGCTCATTTTGCAGAAATAAATGAAGATAACATTGTTGTCCGTATCCTTGTCACGAATAACGAAATGTCAAACGAAGGCAAAGACTGGCTAGAAGAAAACCTTGCTGGAACTTGGGTTAAAACCTCCTACAACACTCACGGCGGAACGCACGATTTAGACGCAACTCCGCTGAGAAAAAACTTTGCTTCTATTGGAGGAAGCTATAACCAAAGACTAGATGCGTTTATTGGAGTAAAGCCTTATAGTTCTTGGCTACTTAACGAGTACACTTGCTTATGGGAAGCACCGATTGCTTACCCCGAAAATGGGGAAAACTATGATTGGGATGAGCAAACGTTGACTTGGATTCTTTCGAGCTAATTCTTTTGCCTTGCCTAAAATCAAGTTTTTAGGTATTCTGTCTTTATGAAAATCAAATTTAGACCTTGGCAACCAAGCTTAAATGGACTACTCATACCACCAAGACCAGCAATTACATCACTGCCAGACTGGTACAAAAAGAAAAAGCCATTAACAGGCGGTGACAAGAAACATAAAGTAAGCCCTGACGGGACTAAAAATGTAACGGTAAAATGGTGCAACCCTTTTGGCGACGCTTTAGGAGCAGGCTATTTTATCTTTTTAGAAAATGATGTTCAGGTCACTTTAGAAAACGGCGAGCAAAACTTAGTTTGGGAAAATGGTGGCAATAACTTTATTAGTCAACATTCATTGCATCAAATTTCTGAAGAACTAATCCCAGACAATTACAGCAAACAGCCTTGGAAGTTTATGAACCCTTGGGGAATTGAGACGCCAGCAGGATACAGCACAATGTTCACACATCCGTTGAATAGAACTGAGCTTCCATTTATAACTGTTACTGGTGTTGTGGAAACTGACGGTTACAGGCAGCCCGTAAACTTCCCCTTTTTACTTCGCAAAGATTTTGAGGGAATAATTGAATCTGGAACACCCATAGCTCAGGTAATTCCTTTTAAGCGTGAGCCTTGGGAAGCTGAAATCTTAGACTTTGATGCCAAAAAATCCGCCGAGATAGATGCTGGTTTCAAGCGAAAAATCTTTAGACCCTACAAGATGCTCTACTGGAAACGCAAAGAATACAAGTAGCCCCTAAGCCCTTTTAAATCAGCATAAGAAATTGAATGGTATGCTTTAAATAGAAACTATTTTTACCCTAAAGAGTTTACAAATCGGCGGGCTAATTATTGTCAAACCCACTAGGAGAATAAAAATGCCAGTAGTAAGCACAGGCGTAACAGTAGGCACTTCCATAACAGCAGTATCAGGGCCATTCATTTCTAGCAAGGTTGTTTACTTGCAGTCAGGAACCGAAGGGGCTTTGACTTATGTCGGTGGCTCGGATGTATCGGCAAGCACCGGGATACTGCTAAGCGAAACCAACAACGCTGTATTTCAGACAAACGCAGACGGCACGCTGTATTGCATCTCTGATACCGTCGGCGCTGTTGTCAAGGTAGTAGAAGTCAAATAGCTAATGGCAGAAGAAACCAACTCATCCGTAAGAATCACAAACGCTCAGGTGTACGAGAAACTAATAGAAGTTTCTAACGTGCAGATTGAGATGGTTGTTGAGTTGCGTGGACTGAAGTACTTGCCAGGCAAGGTTGCTGACATTGAGAACCGACTGTCAAAGGTTGAGCTTATTGCTCGACTCGTCTACGGAGTCTATGGCGCAACGCTGGGAGCAGTGGCAGTCGGGTTAGTGAGCGTGCTTCGTGGCTAAAAGAATAGCAGATTGGCGCTTCCCTTTTTCGGACAGCAAGATTACCGGACACTATGGAACTATGTCGGATTATAGGCGCAAGCATAATCTTCAGCCGCACTCAGGAACCGATTGGGCTATGCCTCGCGGCACTAAAATCCCGGCAATAGCTAAAGGCACAGTTAGACTAATTCAATACTCGAGAATTTTGGGCTGGGTAGTTGTGCAAACCGCTATGGATAAAGATGGCGTGATTTGGTACTTGGGATATTGCCATATGGACACAAAGCCAAGCTACAAAGTCGGGCAAAACCTTATCGCAGGTCAAGAGATAGGCGCAGTTGCTTCTGAGGGCATGTCCAGCGGGCCTCACTTGCACGCTACGGCTAGCAGAAAGCTAAATGGGGTATTTGGTATCACTCCCGATAAAGTAGACCTTTACAAGCTGATTAGGGCTAATACCAAAGCAGTTAGCCCGGCGGCTAAAACCCGAGTAATTTATGCTTGCCCTCACTGCAAGAAGGAACTAAGTTGAAAAATCTAAAAGAAATTCTATCCCGGTCAGTCGGTCTCGTTTTGGCTACCTTTTTCGGCGGCACTGCAGTCGGCGCTGTAGCCGGAAACTGGCTAATGGGCTCGATTATTGGAGTCGGTTCTGCTTTTGCGGTAGTCCTCACTACAGTTGGAGTCAATCTAGCTTGGAAGGGGAGCCTACAGCCAAGGGATATTCAGAACGCCTACCGGGCGGCGGTTGCCCAAGTTGATTCTGAAGCTGTCAAGGATGCGCTGGCAGTAACCGAAGACGGAGATTTTGACTGGGAAGACATCCACGAAGACTATGACCCCGAAGCCGAGCAAGCCTAGCGCTCGTTAGCAGTTGTCCCTGCCCAGATTCCATAACGCTGGTTCGATTCGATAGCATAAGTTAGACAAGGCTCGCGCACCGGGCAAGCTTTACATATTCGTTTTGCCGCAGCTGTCGCTACTTGACGGACATCGGCATCAGGGAAGTCTTCAGGGAAGAAAATGTCCGGGTTATCTTCGCAATCCGCGCCGCCAGCATCAGATAACTTCTTGATAAATATCCAGTAGCCACTGGAAAAATGTCGGTTACTCATAATAGGGTTAGTCTATGAACAAAAACTATCAACCGATACAACACGCTCCAAAGAGATTCAATGAAGCGACACTGCTTCATCTCGCCGAAACTGGCTCAGAAGACTGGGCTTTTAGTCGGCAGTTCGGAATTGGTGGAAGTGAGGTCAGTTCTATTTTAGGGCTGAACGCTTACAAATCCGCTTATGCGCTTTGGTGCGAAAGAACCGGAGCGATAGAACCCGAGCCAGTTGGCAACTGGGCTGTCAGGTTTGGCAGGGAGTTTGAAGACGACATTTTGAAAATGTGGGCTGAAGATAACCCTGAGTTCGAAGTCTTTTCTACCGGGACTTACTCCAGCAACGAATACCCTTTCATGCAAGCAAGCCCAGACGCTTTAGCCAAGCATAAGGAAACTGGTGAATGGGTAATCATTGAAGCCAAGACCGCACGCTACAGCTGGTATGAGTTGCCGCCGGGTTATCGGGCGCAAGTCTTCCACTACATGCAAGTGATGGGGCTTCAAAAGGCTATCGTGATAGGCATTGTCGGCTGGGACTGGTATGAGGAAGAAGTTTTGCTCGATGCTTTTGAGTCCGGCGCGCAATTGTTGGCTGTGAAAAACTTTTGGGACTTGGTTCAAAAGAAAATCGCACCGGATTTTGATGGGGCAGATTCAACTTACGAGGCGGTAAGGAAAATGCACCCGCTGATTGACAAGGATTTAGAGGTCGAGATAGATGGGCTTCATCACTTGTCATTAGCCCAAGGAGATTTTGATACAGCCAAAGAGGTTTTGACTCAGTCCAAATCTGAAGTCTTAGGTCAAATGGGCAAAGCGAAATCAGCCTATGTTGAGGTGGATGGCGAAAGAATAGTAGTCGCTACCAGACAAGCCCGGGGTACTGCTGCGCCGTATCTCGTAATAAAGAAAGGAAAAAAATGAAAGGAAACGAACAGATGCAAATTATAGTAGGCGATTACATTACTTTAGTAATGGGAACAACTGAGCTGCGGGGTCAATGTGTAGGTTTTCGCATAGACCAAGACGGCGAGCTGTCGCAGGTTTTTATTGACGGCTTCCCTTATGCGGCTTTTGAAATCGGACAGCAAGATTACAAGTGGAAAGTAGGGGAGCCAGTTGCCTAAATTTGACTTGAGTAAATATGCAACTGTCGCCGAAAGGATACAGCTGTTCTACGCCGATTACCCAGACGGAAGAATTATCACCGAAAACCTAACGACTTTGGAAGACAGGGCTGTTAGCACTTGGGTCATAAAAGCTTCGATTTATCTAACCGCCGGAGATTTAGCCGCCGGATTACCAAAAGCAACCGGACACGCTTTTGAGGTAGACGGCGGGCAAGGTGCAAATCTAACATCAGCCCTTGAAAACGGAGAAAGCAGTTCAGTGGGTCGAGCGCTTTCGCTTGGCGGCTACTCTGCATCGAAGGAACCGGGTTTGCTCGCCTCGCGGGAAGAAATGGAAAAGGTCGAGCGCGGCATCACTCCGACACCGACACGAAACTGGGTAGGCGAAGCTGATTTACTCGATTCCGTAGACGACTTGCGACTATTATGGAATGAGGCGAAGGCAAACAAAGCCCCAGCTGCAATCCTACTGAAAGTCAAGGCGCGTGCAGACCAAGTTACTTCAAGCATCGGTTAGAGAGTTAACCGAAAGCTACACCGAGTTGCTCCGGCAAAAGCGTTTTGCAGAAGCCGGGGCAGTCCGAATCAACCTAGTAGAAAGACTGTTAAAACTTGCTAACACCATCGGAACTGAGCAAACAACTGACGGAACTAACCCAAGAAAACTATAAAGGGGTTACTGCCGTATTCGAGGCAGAAAACAATCTGGCTGAGGCTGAGTATAACCTTGACACAGTGGAGCAAACTGCTTTCCTAGGGGCTGAAGGGTCAGTTGCGGAGCGAAATGCCGTAGCCAAACTTAGCTCCGCTGAGATGCGCTTTGAGCGCGATTTAGCTAAAGCCAAATTCAACCGGGTCAGACTCAAAATTAAAGCTGTTGAGTCAGCCATGATGGCTACTGCGACACAGGCGAAACTGTTTGCTGTTGAGTGGAGACAGTGAACAAGAAACTTCTAGCCCAGCTGCGTAAGCGAGACGCGCACTGCTGGCACTGCGGAGCGCAAGAAGATTTAGTACCGCATCATCGGAAAAATCGCGGGGCAGGTGGAAGTAAGATACTAGACCATCCCGCTAATCTCCTGCTGGTTTGTGGGCTTTACAATATGCTGATGGAATCTGATAGCGAAATTGCAGATGAGGCACGAGTGTATAGGCACAAGTTACGCCAAACAGACACTTTTTTCAAGCCTGTATATGACAGGTTTCAAGAAAGATGGTTTATTTTGGATATGGAAGGCAACAAAGCCGAAAAGTAAAGGGAGACCAAATGCCACTGATACGCGGAAAACATAACTTTGACCATAGTTTTACTCAAATCCCTAATAGTTGGCTGAGAGATATCCGGCTGACCTTCAAGGCTCGCGGACTGTTGGCGCTACTCCTAAGCCACTCGCAGGGCTGGCAACTAAACATTAGTACTTTGGTAACGGAAAACCGCGAGGGCAAAGATGCAATCCGGGCGGCGATTCACGAACTTGAGTCACTGGGATACCTCGTAAGAACCCAAGTAAATGAAAAGGGAAGATTTGGCGAATCGGTCTGGACAACTACAGACCCGGAGCCGGTTGCGGGTTTACCGATGGCGGGTTTACCGATGGCGGATAATCCGCCCCTTAAGAATACAAAGCTTAAGAATACCAATATAAAGAAAACTAATAGCGATTTATTATTTGCAGAGTTTTGGAATGAGTATCCTGTCAAGCGTGACAAAGCCAAAGCTTTCCGGGCTTTCGACTCCGCTTTGAATCGGTCAAAGTTCGAGGACATCCTAGCTGGCGTTATTAGATACAAGGATGACCCAAACCGAAATGCCGATTTTACAAAATACCCGGCGACTTGGCTAAACGCCGACAGCTGGGATGATGACTATACCCCGGGTGCAGATTCAGCCCGGCAAGCCGCTCAGGTAAGGCGTGAGAAGGAGATAAGGGCAAGTCGGGATTACCTGAACCAACAGAAGGGTCAGACCGGCACACCGCCGCCAAGCTGTGAACACAGTTCAAACAAGTTACTATGTCGAATTTGTCAAGGGTAAGCTAATGACATGCCAGAAGTTCAATGCGAGCGCTGCGGTTTCAAGTGGGATTTGCTATCCACTAGGAAGCCTACAAGCTTATGCGCAAGTTGCCGAGCCAAGCGAGTGCAAACAGTGCAAAGCGTAAACGGTAAGTGCTATCCTTGGCATGGATTTTTCGCTCCCGATATGGTCACGCCAATATCTGAAGACGGCACGCTGGTAGTGACTGGACAAAGACTATGCGGTAACTTAGACTGTGTTAACCCGGCACACATGAAAGAAGGAAAATAATGGCTACAGTATCACTGAAAGAAGCAGAAGTTATGCGGTTGATTCCCGGTTACGGCGCTTCAGTTGCGGAATCATTCAAAACCCGAGACGGCGAAACAAAAAAAGCTTACTTTACTGTCTGGACTCTTGAGCAGCTCGCAGAAGGCGACATTATAAATGTTCGCGGTCAGCTCAGTGTCAAATTGGATGAGTATGAAACAGCTGCAGGGATGCAGCACCGAGCCTCGGCTAGCATAAATAACCCGACCATTGAAAAAGTAGATGTTTCGTTTTGAACAAGAAGCTCTTAAATTTAGGGTTCGGTGTTTTGCTAATCTTGCTGGCGGTTCAAGCTGAACCTGTCACCGCCACGCTAGGGTTTATTGCGGGCGGTCTGTTCTTGCTTGCTACACTTGCATCATGGAGCAAATAGAACTTAAGATAGTAGGCTTCCCTACGCCGCAGGGTTCAAAGAAACTTATGCGCGGAAGAATGATTGAAGCGTCAGGCGAAAAGCTAAAAATTTGGCGGCGGGCAATAGCACAAAGTTGTGTTGATTACCAAAGCCAAAACATAACCTTAGGGCCTGTCGAGGTAGAGGTCAATTTTTATATGCCTCGCCCGGTCAGTGTTAAAATGACAAAGCGCCCTTTTCCGATAGTGCCGCCGGACTTGGATAAGCTCGCCCGGGGACTTCTTGACGGCATAGGTCAGTCGGGAGTTATCTGGGGAGATGATTCTCAGGTGGTCAGCTTAATAGCCCGGAAGTATTATGACGATACTCACAAACCCGGCGCTGAGGTCAAGATTACTGCATTGTAACAATCTGATAACACTGCCCCATAGCCCTTTTGTAGCGGTTTATATTGGAACTATCATTCAACGAAAGGGAAACCAAATGCCAAACCAAACCGAAACAAAAATTTTCACCGTTGTTTATTTGAATATGAACACCGGCAAATTTAGAAATTTTACAGTCACCGGCGACTCACTTGAATCAGTCGTTGAGTCGGAAAACAGAATCGTTGAGTTTACAAAGCGAACCAACCCCGAAACACACCTACTCAGTGTTACGGCAAACTAATGACAAGCAAAAGCAGTCGGATTCGCTCTAATGGAATTTACGCCCGCAGAGCTTACGATGGCGAAATTGTCACCGGGTTTGAAACTAACGGCTACACTCACTCTATGGCGGAACTGCATCACCAGTTGGATATATTCCAAGACTTCGCCAAGACCCAAGGTTACGAGTTCGAACAGGGCACCGGATGGAGCAACTGGGAATTTACGATTCGCCGGGTAATCTAATGAGTTTGAAAATCCGCCGGGCAATCGGTTACTTAATTCTGACCGCCGCCGCCCTTTTGTTTCTGATTATTATTCACGCCATCCCGGAACTACTTACAGATTGGATATTGGGACTATGAAAACTGGATACAAACCGCTAAAAGACAAACAGTATTCGCTATTGAACCGCTGGATGTCAGATATTTTTTACTTGGGAGACCAAGATGAAATGAGCTGGAAGCATATCGGGCATGGTATCGCTGCGCTTATTGCCGAAGACGACTGGCGCAAAGGCGAAGATTACAACTTGCCGGACACCGACATGAACATCTATAAAGTTCAAAAGCTTGGCGCGCTGTGGGACTGTATTGCCGACATTATGAAAAAGCAAGGCAAACAGTTCGTGCTTGACGGCTTGCCAATTATCGCAAACAACAACTGGGCGATGATGTATGCCAATGTTTATGTCAGTCAATACCATCATGGCTACCGCACCAAAATCGAAGCCCAAAACCTAACCATCAAGAAAGGAAAAAGATAATGCCATCAGCAAGACGAACAGACCCGAGCACTTCGCACGAAGCCGCTCAGGGGCTTACACCTGAAGCATTGACCGAAACCCAAGCTGCAATTTTAAAGCTGCTTACAGTTCAACCTATGACCGATGATAATTTGCTAATAAATCACTCGGCGGGCGCTGCAACAGGTCGCTGGCGGGCTGCATCCGATTCCGGCATCCGCTCTCGCAGGTCGGAACTGGTTTCGCGGGGTTTGATTACCGAAGTTGATAGAGCCAAGACCCGGTTTAACCGGGCAGCTATCGTCTGGGGTCTAAGGTGAAGCCGGAACTGAACAAATACCGCGCCGAACACCTATTCAGCTTGCTTGATTCTGGGCGAAATAATGGCTGGAATGAAGCGATAGATAGCATTAACGCTTTTATTTCAGAACTGGAAGCTGACGGCAAGCACATGCCGGCGGATATTGTCAGGGAAGCACTCTGGCACATGGGAAAGGATAAGGAAAAAAATGAAAACTAGAGAACAGGAAGAATTTGAATCTGTATCTGCGGCGCTTGCCGGATTCAAGAGCAACAGTTGGGCAAAAGTCGCAGACCGGGTTTATTTCAAAATCAAAGCCTTTTTTACTTTTGTAGACTACGAGGAAACCTATAATGCGGGGTTCAACATGGGCTATGAGGTTGCCAAGAGCTCGATACTGGCAGAACTAAATCGCAGGTCACTGTATAACTGGAAACCTGCCGAACTGAGGCTAGGCTACGATTACGCGGTAGCCGTTGCCAAAGATGTTAGGAGACGAGAATGTTAGTAGTTGTTTACACTTTGCCGAACTGTGTTCAATGCGAAGCAACTAAAAGAATGATGGACAGGCTGAAAATACGCTATGAAGTTTTGAACTTGGAACAGCATCCGGACATGGTCGAGCAATTTTCTGAACTGAATCTTATGACCGCTCCGGTTGTAGTCACTGACACTAAAAGATGGTCAGGCTTCCGGCTGGAAAAGATAAAAAGCTTAGCTCAGTTTCTAACAAGTGAGGCACAAGATGACTAAATCGACTTTTACCCTCGCCGCACTACCTTTTTCACCTTCGCCGCACTACTTAAAGGACAAAAATGATTGACATGAAAGACATGAGCGGCAAAATCCTCTGGACAAAAGGCCGTGAAGCCGGCGTTGAGGCAGAGCGTGAGCGCATTTATAAAGCTGTCTATAATCACTTTCGGCTATTTGACGGATATTCAAACAAAACTAACAAAATTAGCGAAGTGGAGCTTATAACGCTAATCAAAGAGGCACAAGATGACTAAGAAAAAAGGGTCAAAGCTTTTGACTAGGCAAACACGGTCAAAGATTGGCAGGGAAGTTAGTACATACTTTGCACCTAATTACCACTTATGTCAGAACTATTGCAACCATCCGGAAATCCCGGGCAGACGAAGAAGGGCAAAATGAAACCGACAAATAGCCAAAATTGGCGCAAGGCAAACTACAGGCAAGCCGAGGGGTTACTGCGAGACAAACAGCTGATTTGGTCAGGGGACTTTGAGCAGATACGCCTACCGCTTGCTGATATCTTCACTGAGCACTTGCTCGAAGATAACTATTCTTCTGCTACCTTGACTTACTTGGCTGAGCGGTTGCTGGTAGATGAAAACGATTTGAGTATTTGATGTCATTATGACCAAAATGCTTCATTATGACCAGAATGCTTTACTTTGCGCTAGGCTGATTTTGTGCTCAAAACAGAAAGGAAATTATGTTTAAGGTTCTTAGGACTTATAAAATGGGCTGCGCCAATGGTCACAGTTTGACCTTTGGGCAGATACTTTCGGCTAAGGGTAAAGCACTAAGCTCGCCACCAGTCGCTTGTCTTTCATGCGGCACTGGGCTAAAGGTAATTAGCACGATAGACGGAGAAAGAAACCTATGCTAGAAGGGCTAGCGCCACCGAGAAGCAAAGCAATTTACTGCAAAATTGCAGACATGAGCGCCGAGCTAGAGGCAGCCGACAAAGCTATCTTTATGCAAGCCATAGACTCACCTGACCAATGGCCTGCTAACGCGCTGTCGGTGCAGCTCAGACAGCGCGGACTAAGCGTGGCAGACACGACAATAACCAAACACCGAAGC
>Ga0222671_1000596_pt1 | contig 10269 bp, 11 predicted proteins | sample AntAcemetagen797_FD_179849 | JGI IMG/M metagenome (GOLD analysis project Ga0222671, IMG submission 179849) | Saline water microbial communities from Ace Lake, Antarctica - #797 | ecosystem: Environmental > Aquatic > Non-marine Saline and Alkaline > Saline | place: Antarctica: Ace Lake... | reverse complement strand
TGGCTACGCCTTCAATGGTAGAAGTTTCCATTTACAATCTTTCAGGGCAATTGGTAAGCCGTATTGCTGAGCAAAAATTACCATCCGGCAATCAGGAAATTGCCTTAGCATTGGACAAAAATTTGAGCAACGGCATTTACATCAGTAAAGTTTTGGTTGATAACAGACAGTTTGTCAACAAGTTGATAAAAAAATAGCCTTCAGCGAAAGCTAAAGGCCATTTATCTATTTAACACCATTTTTTAGTTGGTGCTTTGCGAGCACATATCGCTGCCTTGATAAGAGGAGCTTGAAGTCGTTGCTTTGAATGAAACCTGAATAGAACCATTGGTTACATTTCCTAAGGCACCAGCCTGCATAGTTTTTTGATCGGTAAGGGTTACTTGAATTTCCGTAGGCAATGTGGGGTTTTGAACTTCTACTTTACCCGTTTCATCATAATAGAAAAAGCTGGTTACTTTAGCATCTCCCGTATTTTCAAGCTTATAAGTAACTACTATGCTTGCTTCTGTAAATACAGAAGACGCTGTTTGTAGGTTACAACTTAAAGCTTCCGGATCATCATCCTTTTTGCAGGCCGATAGCGAGACAAGAATTACTAAGGCTACTGCCCAAACTGATTTAATTGAAAAATTCATAATTTATTGTTTATATGAGAATTTGAAAATAGGTTCCTGAATATTATTTGACTGTAACTAATCCTTGAAAATAAGTTTCACTTCCTGTTTTAAATCAGGGTGCAAACTCAATGCTACGGGGCAGGTTTTAGAAATAATTTCTAAAATCTTTTTTTGTTTGGCAGTGTAGCTTATTTCCGGAAAAGTAATTTCTATATGCACTTCGCTGATTCGACGCGGGTTTGAAGCCATCACTTTAATAATATCTGCTTTAGCGCCATCGATAGAAAATTTGTGTTCGCGGGCAGAAATTCCCATAATCGTGAGCATACAGCTTGACAGCGCTGAAGCTACCAAGTCGGTAGGCGAAAAAGCTTCGCCTTTGCCATTGTTATCCAATGGCGCATCAGTAATCACGGATTCGCCGGATTGCAAATGTTTCATTTTCGTTCGTAAATCGCTGATGTAAATTGTTTCTGCTGTTTTCATAATGGAGGTTTATTGGCCAAAGTTAAACATCCTTTGTCATCTTTTAAATAAAAAAAGCCTCCCGATATCACATCGGAAGGCCCAAACCAAATTAAAACAAAACGTTAGGATAAAAAATTATTTCTTATCTGCTTTTTTCTCATCGTTGCAAGCTTCCTTTTTTACTTCTGACTTGCAGCAAGATGTTTTTTTGTCTGTACATTCAGACTTCTTAGTCTTTTTATCTTTTTTCTTTTTCTCTCCGTCCATCATTTTCACTACTACTGCATTGTCAGCAGCTACAGCAGTTTGCATCGTTGCTGTTCCAAAAGCGAAAAAGGCGAAGAAAGAAAGTGCTAATGCTAATTTTTTCATATCTAATATTTTTATATATTTTTGATACGTCAAAAGTAATAGAGCTTGCCTGTCAATGTTGTTAAGCAGCTGTTAATAACTGTTAATGAAATGTTAAATATTTATTTGTCATCGTTAGGCCAATTACTTTTACACCCTAATAACACACAAGTTAATGAAACCTAAACTATTCACAATCATAATATTAGGAGCTTTTATTTCGCTGCTTGGGGTGGTTATTATGCAAGTGTTTTGGGTTCAAAATGCCATATCGCTAAAAGAGGAGCAGTACAATAACAGTGTTAGAATTGCTATGAAATCTGTTATAAACAGCCTTTTAGAAATTCGAAACGACAGCATGATAAGTCAAATAAATACTGAAAAACCCTGTTTTGAAGAAAAAACTACACTACAGGATATCATTTCATTAAAAGTTTTGGACTCTTTGATAAAAACTGAAACAAGCTGCATGAAAGTAGGAAATGATTATGAGTACATGATATATAGCAGGAAAAATCAACGTATTGCGATGGGGAATGTTAAAAACTATGCGGAAGAACTGCTGCTTTCTGAACACCAGCAGTCCATTGCTGCAATATATAAACCCGGAGACTACTACTTCAGCATCTATTTCCCTGAACAAGCTTCGGTAATCTTTTGGCAGCTGGCACGCTGGATGCTTCTTTCTGCGGTATTTCTATTAGTTATAATTTTAAGTTTTTGGTACACCATTTACACCATTATTAAGCAAAAAAAGAATTCTCAAATCAGAAAAGATTTTATCAATAATATGACGCATGAGTTCAAGACGCCTATTGCAACCATTTCTATTGCTTCGCAAATGCTCCTAAAGCCCGAAATTATTTTACAGCAGGAAAAAGCCAGTCGGTATGCGCAAGTGATCTCTCAAGAAAATAACCGTCTTCAGAATCAGGTGGAGCAAATTCTTCAAATCGCTTTGATAGATCGCGATGAGGCAGAAATGAACTTTAGGTCCTGTAATGTGCACGAGCTGCTGCAAGAACTCATTTCAGCCTTTCAGCTTAGAATAGACGAAACCAACGGAAAATTAGCTTATACGTTTGATGCACAGCATTTTACTATTGATGCCGACCCGTTGCATCTTTACCACGCCTTTTCAAATATCTTGGATAATGCCATAAAATACAACAAAGACAAGCCCGAAATTTTTATTCAAACATCAAATAGCCACAACTCACTCAAAATTAGTTTTCATGATAAAGGAATTGGTATTGCACCTGAAAATCACCGCCTGATTTTTAAAAATCTTTATCGGGTTCATACTGGCGATGTGCACGACGTAAAAGGCTTTGGCATAGGACTTTATTACGTACAACGCATAATTCAAAAACATGGAGGTTCTATAAAAGTGAAAAGCGGTTTAAATAAAGGAAGTACATTTGTTGTGCACTTAGCTGTTGAAACCCAAAAAACAAAACCATGACCAAAACAAATACAATAAATATCCTTTTGGTTGAAGACGACCCAAACCTGTTGATGGTTTTACAGGATTTTCTGGAGCTTAGCTTGTATAATGTGATTACCGCTTCAGATGGTTTAGAAGGGCTGGCAGCATTTAAGAAAAACGATATTAATCTCTGCATTTTAGATGTAATGCTGCCCAAACTTGATGGCTTTTCTCTTGCTGATAAAATCCGTAAATTAGACTTACAAATCCCCATTATATTTCTCACAGCCAAATCGTTGAAGGAAGACAAACTCAAGGGCTTTGCGCATGGCTGCGACGATTATATTACCAAGCCTTTTAGCACAGAAGAGCTGCACCTGCGTATCAAGGCCATTATGCGTCGTTGTGCCAGTGGAGGCTTTCAACAAGAAGAAAAACGTAAAAAAATATATACAATTGGCAACTTTACGCTCGACGTTGATAACCTTGTGCTACACTCAAGTTTTGGCGACCAAACACTTACCCGTAAAGAAGCCGCTTTGCTGGAGCTTTTATGCGAACATAAAAACCAAGTTTTAACGCGCGTTGAAGCACAGGAAAAAGTTTGGGGCGACAGCGATTATTTTATTGGTCGAAGCATGGATGTTTTTATTGTAAAACTGCGCAGATATCTTAAAGAAGACCCAAAAGTGAGCATCACCAATATACATGGCGTGGGCTTTAAGCTATTAGTGAAAGACTAATAAAAGGAAAAAACTGCGAATGAAAATAAATGGCAGAAATTGTTCTAATCAACTTGCCCGCAGGTTTTAAGCAAATATAGAAGTTAATTTAAATCTTTGAGTGGCTACTACTTTTTATAATAACTCATCGCTTCGGGCAACCATTCTTTGATTTGGCGGATACGCGTAGCATCTGAAGGGTGTGTGCTAAGAAATTCTGGTGGCGACTGACCATTCTTCTTATCGGCCATTCGTTGCCAAAAACTTACTGCTTCATTTGGATCGTAGCCTGCCATAGCCATAAATATCAATCCTAATCGGTCCGCTTCGCTTTCGTGAAGCCGACTAAATGGCAACATCACACCAACCTGACTTCCAATGCCATAAGCAGTAAGCCAAAGCTGCTGCGTTTCGGCAGGCTTTTCTTGTAAAGCTACAGCCAAAGCCGTGCCACCCAGCTCTGTAATAAGCGATTGGCTCATGCGCTCATTGCCATGCTCGGCGATGGCGTGCGCAATTTCGTGTCCCATAACTACTGCCACACCGGTGGCATCTTGGGTGATAGGTAAAATACCAGTATAAAAAACTACTTTTCCGCCAGGCATGCACCAGGCATTAGCTTCGGGACTGTCGATCAGGTTAAACTCCCAGCTATAGCCATCAAGCTCCGACGACATATTTTGCTGTCTGAAATAAGTTTCAACAGCTGTCTTAATCTTAGCACCAACAGTTTTTATCATCTGCGTTTGTTGCGCATTGGTCGAAAGCTTATTGCTTTTCAGAAAGTCATCATACTGCTGATAACTCATGCTCATCATCTGGCTCGAAGGAATGATATTGAGCTGCTTACGACCCGTCACAGGAACACTGGAACAGGCGGTTAATACAATAGAAATAATGAATAGGAATGTGAAATATTTAAACTTGATTTTCATAAATATGGAGCTAAATTGTTTTTTCAAAATTAGGTCTTTTTTTATTTATGACGCATTTTAATTGGGTACCCAAATAATAATCAGCAAAGACTTATCGAAAATAGACCAATGCGGTTTAATATAAACTCATTGTCCAACACCAATTCTAGTTCGCTATTTGCCAAAGAAAAGTCTATTTTTGCCCAAAATAACACAGTAATGTACGAACTACTTACCAAATTTATCTTGCTTTTTGCCGTTATCGATCCCATCGGTACAATTCCGGTTTTTATGGCTAGCACAGCGGCTTTCAATAAAGTTGAAAAACGTAAAATAGCCTTTAAAGCTGTTGGTATTTCTGCTGTTATTTTGTTGTTTTTCATTTTGGCAGGCGAAGTGCTGCTCAATATGATGGAAATTCCTTTGCCAGCTTTTCAGATTGCCGGCGGTATCGTTTTGTTCCTTTTTGCCATCACCATGATTTTTGGAGAAGGCAAGCCCGAAGACGAGATGAAAGCCATCAAAAAAGGCCACGATCCTGCTGTTTTTCCGCTTGCTATGCCCTCCATCGCCAGTCCGGGAGCAATGCTAGCAGCAGTTTTGCTTACCGAAAACAGTATTTACGGTTTTTGGGAACAGGCAATAACTGCTACAATCCTTTTGGTTGTTTTAGGAATCGTGCTATTGCTCTTGATTAGTTCGCATTATATTTTTAAAATCATCGGCAAAGATGGTGCAAGCATAATAAGTCGTCTTATGGGACTTATCCTGGCTTCAATTGCCATAACCAGCATTTTAGGTGGGATTACACAATATTTTGGTCTTTCGCTTTCCTAGCAGAAAACTGTTTTCAAGGCAGAAACAAACAGCTATCACCATAGCTCAAAAACCTGAAATCATTTTCTAAAGCATATTGATAAGCCGCTTTCCATTGCTCGCCAATTAGTGCAGAAACAAGCAAAAGCAAGGTGCTCTTTGGCAGATGAAAATTGGTAATCAATCCTTTCACAATTTTAAAATCATAGCCTGGCGCAATCATCAATGCAGTTGTGGCTTTAAAGCTTTCCAATTGATGTAAATCTAAATACTTCAGCAGATTTTTTAAGGCAGTAGCGGCATCTGGCAGTTCTCTATGTTCCTCATACGGAAACCATTGCGCCAAATGAAACGCACGTTGTCCCATTCCCTGCTCCGCCACCATCACGCCCAACCAATACAGGCTTTCGATGCTGCGCATAGAAGTGGTTCCAACCGTTATGATGGGTTTTTCTATGGCTTCAATCAATTGTAGCAAGGTCGTTTTTTGCACCACAATCTGCTCGGCATGCATTTGGTGATCACCTATTTCAGATGTGCTAACGGGTTTGAAAGTTCCAGCACCTACATGCAAAGTAATTTTAGCAAAATCGTGGCCTGCTGCTTTTATATCCGTCATCAGCTCAGGCGTAAAATGCAAACTGGCTGTTGGCGCGGCTACCGAACCATCTTGACGGGCAAAAACAGTTTGGTAACGCTCTTTGTCGGCAGGTTCAGCTTTTCTATTTAGATAGGGTGGTAAAGGAATTTCACCGGCGGCATTGAGCACTTCAGCAAATGAAAGCTGCGGATCGCTCCACGAAAACTGAACTACAGAATGATCGTCAAGTTTTTCTAGGCGTTCAGCTTTCAAAATTACTTCACATTCTTCAAGCTCGATTTTTAAAGTCAAAACACCTGATTTCCACCTTTTAGAATTGCCGATCAAACAATTCCAAACTACTGGAGATTGCTTTGCATAAGCCAGCTGATAATCCAGGTTTTGTTCGTGTGGCTCCAGCACAAAAAGCTCGATAGCTGCTCCATTTGCATTTTGAAAGCGCAACCTGGCCTGCACTACTTTTGTTTCGTTGAGTATCAAAAGCGCATTTAGCGGCAGAAGGCTAGCTATTTTCTGAAAACGGTCTTCGGCAATGACTTTTCCCTGAACTACCAAAAGCTTCGAAGCATCGCGCTGCGCCAATGGATAGCGGGCAATGCGATGCTCCGGAAGTGGATAATTATATTCGTCGATCTGTATCTTTTTGATGTCGTGCATAATGTCGGCAAAGATACAGCGAAGCTTTTATTTTGAGCTAAATAATGTTGGTTTAAAGGTAAGCATCACCCAGCCCCAAACAGGTGTTTTAATGTCAGTAGGCGAAACACCTTTCACTTTAGCAAAGGTGTCATTGGTATTATAAACACTGACTCCGGCACTAAAAATTATTTCTTTAGAAAATTTATGTGCATAAATCATATCCAATTCACTACCAAGTGAACCTTCGAGCAAAGTAAGATTTCCTCCAGGCTCATCAATTTTTGTTGCCAACGAGAAAAAATGGTAAGTAGCGCGCAAGGTGCTTTTAGGCGAGAAATGATAAGCCAGTTTAGGATAAATATCAATTAATCCGCCATTGCGTGTGCTGCCCGGAACAAGAAACTGATTCATATTACCATAGCGTGCATAACGAACACCGTAAAGCATATCAAAAGCATGGTAACCTTCCTGATAGTCAGCATCAGCATTGCTGGCATCTTGCCCGCTCAAATAGTCAATTCCTGCACCAATGCTAAGTTTGCGGGCTTTATAATCCGCTTCAGCAGTAATCATATAAGCTGAAACATCTTTGCCACTTTGGGTTTTCCCATATTGGTAATAGACGTTAAACTTGCCAGTGAAAGCATTTTTTTTGTACTCACCATAAAATCCCTGAGTAGCCATTAAATAGGTCGTTGAAGAGGTTTTGTCAGCCTGATAACCAGTAAGTAAGTTAAGCATTGCAAGGCTGAATTCTTCAGTGATTTGGTTTTTGAGATAGATAAAATTTAGCGTCCTCAAGCGACGTGTAATAGGATCAACATCGAAATTATTAACGCCAAAGCCAGCCGAACCGCCTTTGGAAGCGTCATTATTATAGGACAGCGCTACATCAAACTGCCAATTTTCACGCTTATAGGAATACAAAAGCGCATCATAGGTGAGTCCAAATTGGTTCCAGTTTCTCCAGGCTAGCAAACGCTGATCGTCATATTTAAACTCCTGACGTCCAACGCGAATACGTGAATTAGCAAACACATCAAACTCCGCCCAAGCCTGATGGATTCCGGTGGAACCGGTGTTCATAAAAGTGGCTGATCCGGTAGCAACATTGTCGTCGCCCCAAACGCGTACGTCCTGCAAACTAAAAAACATCCGGTATTTTTCCTGATTAAATTTTAGGCTGATACGGCTGCGCTGCGAAACAAAATAAGTAGGTTCAGTTTGGTCGGTGGGCACATTAGCATAGCCGTCATTAAGCTCGAAACGCGGGCGCAATTCTGCAGAGATTTCAAACTGGGCTTGTAATCCCATGGCAGAGAACATTAACAATAGAAGCGGAAGGTAAATTTTCTTGCTCATAATATAATTTTTAACATTTAAAGGCAAAGGTATCAAATCCTTATAATTAACAGCATGTCATTTCTGTGGCATCAGTGTTTTAACGCCTCAAATTTTTACGTAATTTTGATGAAGCAATTGCGCCAAAGCGAAACTTTATGAAACACTTTAAATTTGTACCCAACTTACTGACGCTATTAAATTTGTTGTCAGGTATTTTTGCTATTCTACTGGCCTCAAATGGCTTATTGATTGAAGCTGCCTATTTAATTTTTATTGCAGCCGTGTTTGACTTTGCCGACGGCTTTGCGGCGCGATTGCTCAAAGCCTATTCGGCCATTGGGGCGCAGCTCGATTCGCTGGCTGATGTGGTATCGTTTGGCGTGGCGCCGGGTTTTATTCTTTACACACTGATTTTAATGAGCCATGGCCGCATGGAAGTGTTGTTTTTTGGCATTGATATCATACCATTATTGGCATTTATCGTTCCACTTTTTGCAGCCCTACGCCTAGCTAAGTTCAATGTTGACGAGCGTCAAACAGATTCGTTTATCGGCCTTCCTTCGCCCGCTGCAGCAATTTTGATTGCTTCGCTTCCATTAGTGCGCGAGCAGCTTTACGAAGGCCAGAGCTTATTTTACATGGTTACTACCAACACCTATTTTTATCTTGGAATCGCTTTTGTTAGCTCGGTGCTGATGGTCGCTGAGCTGCCACTTTTCAGCCTTAAATTCAAAAATTTTAGCTTGAAAAATAATGAAGTACGCTGGTTTTTTCTGGCGCTTTCTATTGGACTTTTAGTGTTTTTTCAGGCTGTAGCCATTCCATTTATTATACTGAGCTACCTTTTTCTGTCGCTGGTGGTTTTTTTGGCCGATATCCAGCAATAACTACTTACGTCTAAGCTCAAAATTTTGCCCCAAGTAAACTTTTCGCACATGCTCATCAGACGCCAGATCGTCTGCCGTTCCAGCTTTTAGAATTGAGCCTTCAAACAATAAATACGCCCGATCGGTAATGGTCAGCGTTTCGTGCACATTGTGATCGGTGATTAAAATACCGATATTTTTATCTTTCAAAGTGTAAACAATCTGTTGAATGTCTTCCACCGCAATAGGATCCACGCCGGCAAATGGCTCATCTAGCAAAATAAATTTCGGATCAACAGCGAGTGCACGGGCAATTTCCGTTCTGCGCCTTTCGCCACCCGAAAGCTGAATGCCATTACTTTTTCTAATATGCTGTAAACCAAACTCATCCAAAAGGCTTTCCAGTTTTTCTTGTTGCGCATGCTTGTCCATGTTTTTCCTGAACTGCATCACCGACAGTATATTATCTTCCACACTCATCTGCCTAAAAACAGATGCTTCCTGCGCCAGATAACCAATTCCATGTTGTGCTCTTTTATACATTGGCAGATCGGTAATGTCCTTATCATCGAGATAAACATGGCCGGCAAAAGGCTTTATCAAACCTACAATCATATAAAATGTAGTGGTTTTGCCGGCACCGTTGGGGCCAAGCAAACCCACGATTTCTCCCTGATTTACTTCTACAGAAACCTGATTTACCACTGTACGTTGGCGGTATTTTTTTACTAAGTTATCAGAGCGTAATTTCATAATTATTTGATTTTAGAGTGCGCTTTTCACTTTCTGCAAACCGCAAAATTAGCATAATCCAGTTGTTTTGTGCAAGTTGACATTTTCAAGCCTTAAAAATCGAAATGCAAGGACAAAAACAACGCAAAATTACTGGCATTGGGATTATCGCGATGTGAAAGACGCCACACCCCATCAATACGCAAAATCTTGAAAATATTTTCGACACCAACACCCGCCTCAAAATAAGGCTTATCTAACATATAAGTTACATCAGGAAGCTTGTTAAGCTGCAAATTAGCATCTGAAATTGAACCTACAAGTCCTTTTGCAAAAATCACTTCGCGCCATTTGAGTTTTCTGAAAAGTGGCACCCTATTGAAGAAAAGCCCATCAAAATGGTGGGTGTAATAAAGGCTCAGATAGCGGTCAGAAATAAACTCGTAATAGTTCATCAAGTTGAAGGAGTATTCATCGAAAATAAAAGTTTCGTTGCCCGGATGTAGCACCAGCAGCGGGAAAGGTAAAGTACCAAAAACCTGTCCGCTTTCAATAATATACTTTGACCAGCCGATAGTTCCCACATTAAACCACTGGGAAACGCTACCCTGAAGGCGATGGTATTCGTATTCGCCATTGATAAGTCCAGGCACGCCATAAGCATAACGCAGATTGAAAACTGGATAATGTGTCCCCAAATTGATACGGTCAAAATCACGCACCACATACTTTTCGCGGTGAGCATAGCGAAAATCTATGCCTATTTC
>Ga0222671_1000594_pt1 | contig 10279 bp, 9 predicted proteins | sample AntAcemetagen797_FD_179849 | JGI IMG/M metagenome (GOLD analysis project Ga0222671, IMG submission 179849) | Saline water microbial communities from Ace Lake, Antarctica - #797 | ecosystem: Environmental > Aquatic > Non-marine Saline and Alkaline > Saline | place: Antarctica: Ace Lake | collected... | reverse complement strand
ATTTTTTGTTTAAAAGTAAAGTGACAGTTTGAACCAATAGTTCAGGAAAATCTGTATTACTGACAGAGTCTTTTTCTTTAAGAACCGTTCTTCTGAAATAATCCTGTTCAATTAATGCAACTTTTAGACTTCCATTTTCAAGTAATCTTTCTCTCAATTCTCTTGCTACTGTAGTTTTACCAGACCCAGAGTTTCCTCTAATAATTATTAGCTTTGACATCATGTAATCCTATCAAAAACTTTCATTAAGTTCATAAGTGCTCCGCGTAGTGAGCAACGTTAGAACTTATTTTATGGAGAATAGGGAATATTTGTATGTGCCAGAGATGGTAGGGAAATAAAAAAGGACTACATTGTTTGTAGTCCAGACCTTCCTACACCAAAGGTAGGGCAGGTCACATGTAACGATGGGTTAGAGAGCTTTTACTCTGCAAACATTGGACGAGCCCAATGTTGAGGGCAATTCTCATCAATCCAATCAGTTGCGATTTTTTTCACAGCCATCCATGTGGCAGTGAGGACAGAATCAGGATACCCTTCGGCATCTTCATTCATACGGTTAGCCATTGGCTTACCCAGCTCACTTTCCGCATATTTGTCGATTATCGCAGTTGCTTGGTCTTCGAAAAGACCATTGTTGAAGAGTTCCTTTTCAAGTTTTTCTCTGATAGTCATCTTATTTTTGGTTTGATTTGAAATAGCTTACCTAAATATTATAACATAAATATATAAGTTGTCTAGTACAATAGGTTCTAACGTCCATTTCCTATGCAAAATAAAACAGCTCAACAAAAGGGTGAAAATGTGGGCTCCGCCAACTGCGTTTAGTTCGAACCTGTTTGGTTTAAACAAAAAAAATTTGATATAATTTTAGAATGAATAACTACTCGTCTCCATTAGTTAATGTCATGGTAATAATATTATTTTTTAGTATTCCAGCAACTACTCATGCTTGGCTCGATGGCTATTCAGCTAGAAAATCTATAACTATTCAAGCAGATAATGTAGACGATGATTTAACTGATTTTCCTGTTTATGTCCCAATAAGTAGTGATTCTGAAATTGGTGGTGTTATGAAAGATACTACTAATTATTACGATATTAGATTTACTGATACAGACGATAATATCCTCCCATATGAAGTTGAATTAATGTCTATTGCTGGTGGTGTGGCAACTGGTAGTTATTGGGTAAAGACAGATCTCGCATCAACTACTGATTCGACTATTTATGTTTATTATGGAAAATCTGGAGATACTGATGGAAGTTCTTCGGAATCAGTATGGAATAGTGGTTATGAGGGGGTGTGGCACCTTAGTGAAGGTGATAGTACTGCATCTGATTTCTATAAAGATTCTACTAGTAATAATAATGACGGTACCTTAACTGACAGCAATGGAGATGTTACTGCAACATCTACAAACACTGGGCAGGGTATTAATTTTATTGGGACTACTAATGATCGCATTGTTATAGGGAATGATACAAGTCTCGATGTTACTAGTACATATACTTTATCTGGCTGGGTTAAATTGGATTCCTATGACGCCTCTGGGTACTCTTTTTTGATAGCTAAAGATAATTATCCTAATGGTGGTAGTTATGATTTAGGTCTAAGGACCAACAAACCCTATACCGCTATTAACACTAACCCCACAGGAGCAAGCTGGACTACACATACTTTGGATGATGTAACTCCTCTCGACTCATGGCAACACTTCACTGCAGTACGAAATAATGATAATACTTTAGACTACTATCTTAATGGTGTATTAGATACAACATTTACTGGTGTGGCTACTCCAGCAGTTTCAACTACAGCTGTTACACTTGGATTGCGTTCCTCAGATACCTTACAATTACATGGTTCTATTGATGAGTTAAGAATAGAAAGTGTTTCTAGAGAATCTGAGTGGATAAAATTTACACATGCAAACATGGGAGGAGAAAGTGATTATGAAATAAGTTTTTCTATGGAAGAAGAGGAAGTAGTAGAAGAGGAAGTAGTAGATTCTGTGGTTATTAATAGTGAATCGACCTCTGTGGCTCGAAGTAGTTCAAGAAGAACGTATGGGTGTAAAGATAAAAGTGCATCGAACTACAATTACTTTTCTTCTCACAAACAATCTCTTTGTGAATACGATGCACCTACTCAATCTTTTGTATCAGTAGAAAGCACTAAAAGAGATCTACAAAAAGGAATGAGTGGGGAAGATGTATTAGAACTACAAAAGACATTAAATACAATTGGGTTTGTTGTTGCGACAGAGGGAGCTGGATCTGTTGGAAATGAAACAGACTATTTTGGAATACTTACACAGCAGGCAGTATTAAATCTTCAAAATACACTTAGTATAAATCCTTCTGACGGTATCGTGAAAGGGAAGGTTAAAGAAATTTTGAATCTTGTTGCCGTACTTGGAATAAATTAAATTTTATTTAATAGCTCCCTCTACAGGACAAGTTCAGAACTCTAAATTGGAAGAAGATTGGGGAAGAATTAAAGCTTTGTGGGTTATTAAAATTTAAATCAACTCTAACTTGCTAATTTATTCTCAAAACTTGAAAGAAAATCAGGGTTTTACAACCCTGGTTAATTAGGAAAATACTGACGTTCTGTTTACACAGTGCATTAATGCATTGTATTCCAGGCTCACTCTATCAAAATCTGGTGCATGGAGGTGGTGGATACCAAGTGCTAATGAGGGCTTTTTATTTTCCCTAATTAATACTGGCGTCTCACCAAGATCTTCACGGATTCTTTTTTTGAGATCCATAATCTTTACTTCATGCTCTGATCTGTCAAAAGTGTTACCAAGAACAAAAACTTTTGCCATGTTTTGATCTTGAAACCCTGAAGAGTGAATACACAAAGTGATAACTCTCCATTGCCAGTGGAATATTGTTTCAGGATTGAGACTGTAAATTACATCAGAGAGTTTTATGAAACTATCTAATTCATACTCTTTTTCAATTGTGAGTTCAGAACTTTCAAGCTCCTCTCTAATGTAAACTGAGTGGGGAATTGCCGATGGTCTTACAATCAGAAACGGTTTTGCTTCTGTGTAAGTCATAGGAACCTCATCAATTTCAATGTGGTGCTTAAAAACAGATGATTTCAAATCTGCGATTGATTCTTGTGCATCAATGATCACTGGAGGAATTTTAAAATCAATAATATTCCCGCGCCGATCATTTTTTCCGATGTAAAAGATGTCATGATACTTTCCCGGTACTGGATGTGTGCTAATTTTCATTATTCTTACTCTAAAAAATTTATATCACAAAATTGTTAAAAATCAATACTTATTATTTACACTTTAATATTTTTGTGTTATTAAGTAGAGTAAAACTTCTACTTTTATGCAATCAGATAAAGAAAAAATTATAAATAATAACGAACTGCCAAAATCCATAAGATCAATAGTTAGGATGTATCCTTCTAATCAGGTTAATAGACAGCATTATGGTGGTTTACCACATATAGGTAATGCTTTGTGGAGTGCGTGGAACTCAGCCGAAGTTCAAGATGCTGCAGATGCGTATGAGTTTTATAGTCTATCTACAACTTTACTAATTGAAGGGTTTGAACATCCGACTGTAGATAAAGTGAGATTAGGTGGTGGTAGTCCAGCGAGACTAGCTCATTTTAATCCAAGTGTTGAAAATCTAAAGAAAGCAATTGATGATCGTACTATTTCTGATTATCCTCTAGCGGCTGGTGACAAGAGAGATAAAAAAGCAATAACGACTAACTTAAACAATTTTTATTGCAAAAAAATTGTTGATAATAATATAATATTTACACATTCTAGTACTCAAGGATTTACTTTAATAATGGAGGCAATTTTAGATTATGGTGATGTTGTAATCATGACAGCTCCAAACTATGGTTTATTTTCTTTTATACCTGAAAGAACTGGAGGAAAGGTTGAGTTACTTAATCTTTCAGAAGAAAATGGTTGGAAAATTGATCCTAACAAGCTTAAAGAAATGATTATTAAAATTAATAAAGAATTAAAGACTGATTACGATAGAAATAGGAGTAAATACATATTTAGAAAATCTGATACACCCCCAAAGGTGACATCATTTTTAAACATAAACCCACATAATCCAACAGGTGTTGTTTATGGTGAAGACGACAGAGATCTTTTATCTAGCATTTCTAGTATATGTAACGATGAAGGGGTTTTAGTTATTGATGACCTAGCTTACGAAGGGTTAGAGTACGACAGAAATAATAAAACATTGCCTTTGGCTAGCTTAGATACAGGTTTTGATAATGTTGTCAGTCTCTATACACTTTCAAAGAGTTATGGTTTGGCAGGTCTGCGCTCTGGAATGATTATTGCAAATGAAATAATCATTTCACTCATAAGAGATAGAGTTTTTCAGGCAACAGACTCACTTTCAATTGTGCAGTCTTCTTCTATGTCAGCAATTTTTCCAAATAGCCAGAAAGACATAGATGTAAAAGAGAAATATCTTAGTGATGTTTGTTCAGAATATAAAAAAAGATATATATTTGTTAAAGCAATAATTGAAGGTGTGAAGAGCTTGAATGACGATGAAAAAAACATTCTTAATTATATAGTTGACCAGAATAATTTAAACTTAACTGACAGTTCTGTGTTTGAGGGTTCTGAAGATATTGAAATGGTAATTGAACCAGAGTCTGGATTTTTTATTTTGCTAGATTTAAGTAAAATTATTGGGAAAAAATATAATGACTTTGTTGTGTCTGATGAAAAAACTTTATTACAGTTTCTTTATACTTCAAGCAACATAAAGGTTCTTACTGGTAAAGCTTTTTGTTGGCCAAATAAGGGTCAGTTAATTATTAGAACAACTACCGCCTTTGACTACGAAGAGCTTCTGAGCAGTTATTTGAGGTTGAAGTTATCTTTACGCTCTTTGGTATGAGAGTTTTTGTAGCTTCTTCAAAAAAATATATTGGAAAGATTAATGAGGATGTTTATCTTGTTGATGAAATTGAAAAAAAAGGCTTTGAGGTTTCAATTGATTCGCTTGAGAAAATTATTGATGTTTCTGAAGAAGGGGATGTTGTTATCTTAAAAAGTATATGGGGATATCATGAAAACTACAGGATGTTTCAGGAGCAAATTTCATTTCTTAAAGAAAAGAAGGTTAAATTAGTTAACGATTATATTTTTGTATTTTGGAATATGTATAAAAATATATACATTAATGATTTGAATAAAATAAAATTTATTCCAACGGAAGTTATTTCAATCTCAGAAAATAGAGATATTAAGGAAATAAAAAATAAAATTGCAATGCTTAGTAAGAGTTTTTCTACAAATTTTTTAGTCATTAAGCCATCAGTTTCAGCAAGTGGTTACATGACCTTTAAAATTGATGTGAATGATGTTTACGATCGTTCTTTAGATAAAGTGTTAACTAGTGGTAGTGATAATTTTTTAATACAACCGTTTAGACAAGAGATTAATAATGGAGAGGATTCAATAATTATAATCAACGGCGAGATTAAGTTTGGAGCAAAAAGATTCCCAGGATTATTTTCTGAAAAGAAAGATATTGAATATGTTGATAAAGAGTCAATTGATCATGGGTGTTTGAGTGTTACCAAGGATGTGATTAATGAAATTCTTACTCTATTTGAACAGCTTCCAACAGTAATGAGAGTTGATATACTGAAACGAGAATCAGGTTTTGAAGTGATGGAAGTTGAACTAATTGATCCTGATTTGTTTTTAAAACATGCTCCTCAAAATGTTAGGAACGAAGCAGTGTCAGATATTGTTTCTTTTGCATTAAATAAATAGAAAAATATAATTATATGGAAAAATTTAAATACAATAGCAGTGAAACCACTGAAGATTTAGAAAAAGATAAGCTCATTAATTCTTTAGATCAAGAAAAATATGGAAATATAATAGGTTTTGATAAATACCCAGAAGGAAGAGTGAATAATAATTATGTTTTTGAATCTGACTCTGGGAAATTCTTTTTAAAAAAATATAATGAGGATGTGGTAGGTAAGATTGATTATATACATGAAGTAGAAAGTCTTATGTCTGAAAATAATGTTCCAGCAATTGAAGCTGTTGATGTAAACACGGAATTAGGGTTTTCAGTTTACCCATATGTTGAAGGTGACAGATCTCATGAATATGGCAGCGAAGATTACCAAAGAATGGGATCTTCATTGGCAAACATTCACTCAATCACTCACGGAAAAGAAATTCCTGAAAATTTGAAGGAATATTCTTCAGAAGAAGATTTGGATGGAAGTAAAATTGATGATTTGATTAAATATAAAGAACAGTTGCACGGTAAAGTAAATAGAGATCACATTGATGATTTATTCTTAGAATACATAGAGCTAAAAACTGACCTGTTTGAAAAAATTGATTTAACTGAAGATTTGGTTACTGACGATACTTTAATACATGGTGATTTTCACGCCGGTAATTTAATAATTGATGAAGATAGTCGCGAAGTGATTGGGATTTGTGATTGGGATAAGTCAAAATATGGATCAAGATTACAGGAGGTGGCGAGAGCATATCTTGTCATAGCTTTTGGTTCAGGTGAGCAGAATAATGAGTCTAGTTTAAGAATTGGAGATGACTTTCTTGAAGGTTACAGGGCTGTACTACCACTAATAGATGAAGATTTTAGAGCTGGAATGAGGGCGCGTTTAAAATCTTACATCCTAAATACTCAGTTGGAAGATTCTTATTACAAAAATAATAGCGACAGAATGAATGCTTTTGTTGAAAACAGGATAAGAATTTTAAATACATTATCAGAATATCTGTAATTCAAAAATTGACTACCGAGCATTAACTCTTATACTGGATAGATATGTTTAGGCAAGGTGTATCAGCATTAATAGTGAACGACAAAGATGAATTCTTAGTTGTAAATCTCAAATCTTTTGAAGATAAGTATTTTGCTATTCCTGGTGGTGGAATTGAAGAAGGTGAAACTCTTGAAGAAGCGGTTTACAGAGAAATTGAAGAAGAGTTGGGTATCAAAGCAGACAACCTTGAATTGTTGAGTAAAAGTGAGCAACCTCTTAGATATCATTTTATAACTCCTAAAATTAAAAACGACGTTGAGTTCCATGGCTCAGATCGTTATTTTTTTGCATTTAAATTTATTGGAAATGAAGAGGATGTGAAAAATAATATAGATGAAGTTAGTTTTTATAAATGGGTATCATTTGATGAATTAGATGAGCATCTCTTATTTGATAATCAATTAGAAGAAACTACTGGAAAAATTGTTGAATTATTACCAAACTATGAAACAAAAAGAAAAATTTAATAGTACTGAAAATTCAAAACCAACTCTTCTCTTTGTTGAAGAAGTGAAAACTATCTTGATAGAGAAGTTGATGAAAAGAAATGATTTGAATCTGGTTATCCTTAGATTTAGTAATTGTATGGATTTTGAAAAAGAGCATCTTGATACAACAAGTGTTTTTCCATGTTTTATATATGATAAACAAAAGGATGTTAATGAAGTTCTGGAAGATTTTAAAACCTTCTGTGTAAGACAAGATATAGAAATTGATTATTTTTATAACGACTCAGAATATAATCAGGAGTTAATTCAAGAATTCGCCAGTCGTCTAAGTTTAAAAGGATCTATAACAAAGGAGCAGGCAGGTATTGTTAGAGATAAGGCTGTCATGAAGGATAGAATTAGAGAGATGGGGTATGGGTGTATGGACCATGAGATAATTAAACAAGATACTGATGTAGATGATTTTGCTAAAAAAAGAAATGGTTATCCAGTGATAGTGAAATGGAGAAGGGGAATGTCTGCAAAAGAAGTTTATAAAATATCTAGTCTTGAACAATTAAAGAAATTGAATTTAAGTCACGAAAAAAGCAGATATATTGTTGAACAATATTGTCCATTTAAAATATGGTGTATTGATGCTCTAGTTCAAGATGGTTTGGTTTTAAAAACATTTTTAACTTGGCTACCATATACCAACTTAAGTTTCGCAGAATCAAAAACAAAATTTGCACAAATAACAGTTTCAAAAAATAAAGATTATATTTCATTTGATGGAGATGATCTTGCTCAAGATATAATTTCAAAATTAGATTTAAAAGATGGATATCTACACCTAGAAGCTTTTATTGACGATGATGGTATGCCAATAATTTGCGAATTTGCATGGAGAACCTCTGGTGAGCATATGTTATCAAATCACGGCTTGGCACACGGAACAGACGTTTATTCATTGCTTATAGATATATTGGTAGGTAAAAAAGTGGCTAAAATTAATGATAAAAATAGTCGCTGTGTTGGGGATATGTTTTTACCAATTAGTGACGGTAAGATTAAATACATAACTCCACTGTCTACTTTGCTAGGAAAAGAAGGAGTTATTGATGGTGAAATTTACCACAAAGTTGGCGATGATGTTGAATCGCAAAGAAAATACACTAGCTGTTCAGGGTGGTTGCAGGTTTCTGGGGATACAAAAGATGAAGTATTAGATAGGATGAAAAAAATATATGATGAATTTGAAATCAATTTTTGTTAAACATTCTTAATAATTTATTTAATAGTTCTGAATCATGTCTGCGGTCAGAAAATATATTGCTTTAAATAAGGCTTAAAATTGGCTCCGCGGACTGCGTTTAGTTCGAACTTGTATTTAATAAATAATCATAAGTTTCTGTAAGCACCTTGTCCCAGTCGGGGTAAACATCCATATACTTAAATCCAAATTCTTCACATTCATTCTTAAATTGTTCACTAAGCTCCATCAAGTGTGCAGGAATTTTTTCTTGTTCTTCTGTCGGCATCTTTCCAACCCAGTCATTAAATTTAGAAGTTTTAGTGATAGTTTCTAAGTCTGTATAACTTAAACCTAAAAATACAGCTTTCATGTTCAATCTGTCTTTTGGAATCGTAGCCAAATGTCTTGGAAAAAATGTCTCTCCGTCAATTAAATAGTCTTCGTATTTATCATGTAAATTTTTAAACAATCTTAAGAAGTAGGGGAATAATTCATCGGCCAAATCATCTTTATTACCAGATAATTCTTTTAATTTAAGTTCAGGATATGTAAGCCACAAGGCGTTTCTTAAGACGTCTGTAGATATGCAGGGAATACCTTTTTCTTTTGCTATACGAACTGCGAGAGTGGTTTTTCCTGTTCGTGCTGTACCTCCGATGATATATAACATTACTAGATTGTATCAGAGACGTTCATGAAGTTCATGATGTTCATAAGTGCTCGCTCTACAGGACGATTTTCGAACTATCGTATGGACTGAAGAATACCCATTTCCAAGTATTTCATTAAAGGAGATAGAAAGTTTGTTAGTTTAATTTTTATATAAAAGAAAAAGCGCACAACCTGGAGGAAGTGCGCTCAATAGTGACTTGAGTTTCAAGGGTTGCCACCAACCTATCGAGTTTTGCGTAAAGGATTATCTTCAAACTATTTGTTATGCTATTAATAATATATACTTTACATCATGGAATTCCCTAAACAACTCAAACCTATAGATGAACCAGAGAAAGAAGCTGTTAAAGAAGCTGTTCCTGTTGAAATGTATACCATTTCAGGATTTAAAGAAGCAGATATAGATAAATACTTAAGAAATAAGGCTCAAGATGAATTAATCAAGAAAGTTGCTGAAGACTCTAGGAGAGATCCAAGTATACTAATCAAGGAATACTTTGCTAAAGATAACCCTGAGGTATGGATTAAAGCAGCAGAGATGATTAATCGGGCACCTGAAGAAGAACGAGCTTTGTTAATCAAAGAATCTTTTGCTAAAGATAGTCCTGAAGTATGGATTAAAGCAGCAGGGATTATTTATTCGGCACCTGAAGAAGAACGAGCTTCTTTAATCAGAGAATCGTTTGCTAAAGATAGTCCTGAAGTATGGATTAAAGCAGCAGGGATTATTTATTCGGCACCTGAAGAAGAACGAGCTTTGTTAATCAAAGAATCTTTTGCTAAAGATAGTCCTGAAGTATGGATTAAAGCAGCAGAGATGATTAATTGGGCACCTGAAGAAGAACAATCTTTTTTAAGGAGAGATGTTTCTGAAAAAATTAAAGAATCTTTTTCTAAAGATAACCCTGAGGTATGGATTAAAGCAGCAGAGATGATTAATCGGGCACCTGAAGAAGAACGAGCTTTGTTAATCAAAGAATCTTTTGCTAAAGATAGTCCTGAAGTATGGATTAAAGCAGCAGGGATTATTTATTCGGCACCTGAAGAAGAACGAGCTTCTTTAATCAGAGA
>Ga0222671_1000588_pt1 | contig 10366 bp, 7 predicted proteins | sample AntAcemetagen797_FD_179849 | JGI IMG/M metagenome (GOLD analysis project Ga0222671, IMG submission 179849) | Saline water microbial communities from Ace Lake, Antarctica - #797 | ecosystem: Environmental > Aquatic > Non-marine Saline and Alkaline > Saline | place: Antarctica: Ace Lake | collected... | reverse complement strand
AAAACATTATATCAACAGTGAAAATATTGAGGTTTGCATAAATTGCGCTGCTTATACCGCTGTGGATAAAGCAGAAGACGACCAGCAGATTGCGTTTATGCTTAACGCCACCGCACCGCAAATTCTGGCTGATGCCTGCCACGAAACCAATGCTTTACTTATCCATGTTTCAACTGACTATGTTTTTGATGGACAAAACTATAAACCTTATCAGGAAGATGACGTCATTTCTCCTGCATCAGCCTACGCCAAAAGCAAAGCTGATGGAGAAAAGGCGGTGATAACTAGTGGAGCTAAATATGCTATCGTTAGAACTTCCTGGCTCTACAGCGCTTACGGCGGCAATTTTGTAAAGACAATGCTTCGCCTTGGTCAAGAAAAGGAAAGTCTGAATGTGGTTGCAGATCAGGTGGGTACGCCTACTTATGCCTTTGATTTGGCGGCAGCTATTTTACTAATCGCTGAAAGTGAAAAGGCGGAAGATCATAATCAAATTTATCATTTCAGCAATGAAGGAGCGATAAGTTGGTATGATTTTGCGCAGACTATTATGCAACTGGAAAATCTTGACTGTAAGGTTGTTCCTATTGAATCTAAAGATTATCCGGTAAAAACTAAACGTCCATTTTACAGTGTTCTAAACAAATCAAAAATCAAGAATCATTTTGGAATTCAAATTCCTTATTGGCGCAATAGCTTAAAAAAATGCTTGGAGGAAATTAATGGATAGAAGCAGGATTAATCGTCTTGCCATGCAAATATATGATGCCGCGAAAGAAGTACACGAAATTTGTGGAAATGGAGTTTCTGAAAATATATTTAAAGCATGTCTGGCACATGAGTTTCGACTCAGAGGCATGCGCTATCGCCTTGACCCAAAGGTAAATGTACTTTACAAAGGTTTCAAAATTGAGCAGGTTTTGCAGCTTGATTTTATTGTTGACGATCTTATTCCGCTTAAATTGGCCAAAGGAACTGAAGATGAAAAAGACATTGAAAGTATGCTAACTATATTAAAGTTTTCCGATTTTCAGATGGGCATAAGCCTCAATACCAGCAAACAACAACTAATTGACGGATTAAAAAAAATACAGAACCCAACAAAAAGAAAGATATGAAAGCTCAAATTGATCCCCAACTTCTGGCCAAAGCCAACGAATGGCTTAACGCACCTTACGATCAGGATACCCGAGATGCCGTAAAAGTGCTGATAAACGAAAACCCTAAAGAACTAGAAGAGAGTTTTTATCGCAGCCTAGAGTTTGGTACCGGTGGCCTCAGAGGTATTATGGGTGTGGGCACAAACCGTATGAATAAATATACGGTCGCAAAAGCTACACAAGGATTGGCCAATTACATGAAAAAAATGTTCCCAGGCAAAGATTTGTCAATGGCCGTAGCACACGATTGCCGCAACAACAGCCCCTATTTTGCACGTATCACTGCCGAAGTGATGTCGGCAAATGATATTCGGGTTTTTCTTTTTGAAGACCTCCGCCCTACTCCCGAGCTTTCTTTTGCTATTCGAGAGCTGAATTGCCAAAGTGGCGTAATGATTACCGCCTCGCACAACCCCAAAGAATACAATGGCTATAAGGCATATTGGGATGATGGAGGACAGCTGATTGCGCCACACGACAAAAACGTGATTGCTGAAGTAGAAAAAATTAGCAGCCTCGATGAAGTGAAATTTGAGGCAAAAAATGAGCTCATCGAATATATTGGGGCTGAATTCGACAAAAAATATCTGGCACGCGTAAAAGGTTTGAGTTTATCACCAGAAACCATAAAACGTCAAAAAGATTTCCGGATAGTTTATACGCCAATTCATGGAACCGGTGTTGAACTTGTGCCTAAAGCCCTTGCCTCATTTGGCTTTGAGGCCGTATATAATGTGCCAGCTCAGGATGAAGTTGACGGCAATTTCCCCACCGTTCATTCTCCCAACCCAGAAGAACCTGCTGCGCTAAAAATGGCAATCGAACGTGCTTATGAAGTGGATGCACAACTTGTGATGGCAACCGATCCTGATGCCGACCGTGTGGGAATTGCAGTTCGTAACGACAAAAATGAGTTTGTTCTACTTAATGGCAATCAGGCCGCTAGTTTGTTAATTTATTATCTGCTTACCAAATGGAGCGAAAACAATAAACTAACCGGCAATGAATATATTGTAAAAACCATCGTCACTTCTGAATTACTTTTCGATGTGGCAGAAAAATTTAAAGTAGAAAAATTTGATGTACTTACAGGTTTCAAATTTATTGCCGACATCATCAAAAAATATGAAGGCAAAAAAACCTTTATAGGCGGAGGAGAAGAAAGCTACGGCTATCTCGTTGGCGATTTTGTGCGCGACAAAGATGCTGTGAGCTCGTGTGCCATGCTTGCCGAAACTGCGGCCTGGGCTGCTGATCAGGGCAAAAGCATGTTCAGCTTGCTGAAAGAGCTTTATGTAGAATTTGGTTTTTACAAGGAGAGCTTGCTTTCAGTAACAAAAAAAGGCAAAGAAGGCGCTGAAGCCATCAAAGCAATGATGGATAAGTTTCGCAATAATGCGCCAAAACTTGTTGGAGGTATAAATTTGATTGAAATAAAAGATTACAAAAACAGCACGGCTCAAAACCTGAGAACTGGCGAGCATTCTACAATCGACCTACCAAAATCTGATGTTTTACAATTTATTTTGGAAGACGGCTCAAAAATCAGCGTGAGGCCTTCGGGTACTGAACCAAAAATAAAATTCTATTTCGGCGTAAAAGGCGTTTTAAAAAGCGTGGATCAATTTGAAGAAACTGACAAACTTCTCGATAAAAAAATTGAAGCTATAAAAGCTTCGCTTGAAATTGCCTAAGGCAGTTAAAGTATAATTTTCTTTATTCAGCGCTGCCCCTGACTGTTATGGCCAGAATCAGCGCTGAATTGTTTTATAAAGGATGCTTACATAAAGCCATCTTGCAAAATTTTATAGCTAATAAGTTTTATATCAGTAGAATACTTATTAATTTTGCAGCAATTATTAAGCACTTCACAATGATTACTGATATCTTTCGAAAAGATAACGCAGAACTATTTGCAAGCCCAATTATGCAGCAAACTGCCTTCTGGTCGGTTGTAAAGCAGAAATTAGGGTATAAAACAATTGCAATAAACTTTAACACGAACACCTCTTCACTATTTCGGAAACTGGGGCAGGATAAAAATATTGTTTCGGACCTTTTGGTAATCATTCAACAGATCAATCCTTATCACTCAATTGCTTATGTGCCTTACGGCCCAGAGCTAGAACCAGACCAAGATTTACAAGGCGCTTTTTTGGAAGAACTCTCTGAGTGTTTGCGTTCCTATCTTCCCAAAGGCTGTATTATGATTCGCTACGACCTGTTATGGGAATCATACTGGGCAAAAGATAAATGTAATTTTGACGAACAAGGCCATTGGATTGGCGAACCAGTGCTTTCAGCACAAGAATTTAGATTTAATTACAACACCGTAAATTGGAATTTTAACAAAGCGCAATCTAACATATTGCCATCTAACACTGTTTTTGTAAACCTGCGCAAAAGCCCTGATGATTTGCTTGGCAGTATGAAACCCAAAACCAGATACAACATAAAGCTTTCTGGCCGCAAAAATGTTGAAGTAAAAACAATGGGCATTGATCACCTGCCTATTTGGTACAAACTTTATCAGGAAACGGCCATGCGTAATGGCATTTTTGTAGATAACATGGCCTATTTTGAAACCGTTTTATCAACTAGGGCTTCTGATACGCTTTCGCCTGCAGAAGTATTTCTTTTGGTAGCCGAACAAAATGATGTGCCTTTGGCAGCAATGTTTTTAATCATCAGCTCAAAAAGAGCCTCATACCTTTACGGCGCTTCTTCATCAGAAAATCGAAATAGTATGGCACCATACGCCTTGCAATGGGAAGCTATGAAGTTTAGCAAAGCCAAAGGATGTACAGAATATGATATGTTTGGTGTGGCTCCACGCCCCGAGCCTTCGCATCCGATGTATGGTTTATATAAATTTAAGGTTGGATTTGGTGGAAGCCTTCATCACAGCTTAGGATGCTGGGATTATCCTTTGATAGTGGACAAATACAACCAATTTAGAGCGACAGAGTTGAGTGGACAAGGCTTTCATATTAATTAAGATTTTACAACACCTTGTCACATTGCCGATTTCACTTTTAGATAGGGTATTTTTTTCGCAACAAATTAATTTGACAGCTGTGATCACTGCTAATTCGGTATATTTGCACGTCAAATTGACTAATTTAAAAGCTATTTTATCACTAAAAATTGCAACTTAGGTGATTGTTAAAAAAGGCGAATGCCCAACAACCAAATTCGAATAATTTATGCGTCGCTTTTTTACAGACGAAAAATTGCATTATCTGATTTTGATTTTATTGTTGTGCGGCTTTTTAAGTACTTCACTAAAAGCGCAGGACACGATATTTTTAAAAAAGAAATCAGCATTTTATATCAACGACAGTCTGTACAAAGCTAAAAGCGATACTACAATTTATCTTAAGCCCGGACAGAAATTTCTTCCCATTAATAGTGATTCTCTTTTTTACGATAAGCTTAACAACAAAAACAGTCGCTTACTTGAAGAACTTCTTGATATGGCCATTCGGCAAACGCCTGCTAATAGTTCAACACAAGGCGATCTTGTTGACGATGGCAAAAAATGGGAAGAATATCAGGGTTTAATTATAAGCGATATTATCATCAAGCAACCACCAATAGGTGAGTTTAGCTTTGCCGATTCGGCCTTATATGCCAATAAATTGGCTAAAATTGTTCAGTTTTTACACGTTTATACCAAATCTGAAGTTATCCAAAAAAATCTATATGTCAAAAAAGGAGATACGCTTAACCCCTGGAAAATTTCTGATAATGAGCGGTATATACGCGAACTGAATTTTATTGAAAACGCCCACTTCTACCCCACACGCGTTAGCAACGACAGCATTGAGCTGCTGCTGATAGTTCAGGATAAAATTCCTTACGGTATATTTCCGGTTTTCCACTCCTCAAAAAAGCAAAGTCTCAAGTTGCGCAATACCAATTTTTTAGGTTACGGCAATGAGCTGGGCCTAAGTGTTATGCATGAGAAAGATAAAAGTCCCGAATTTTTTCTCTCTGATATATATTTCAAACTCACCAACCTCAACAAACAGTTCCTTCAAAATCAGTTAGCCTACAGTCGTTCCTCTTCCGAAACGCACCTAAGCGTGCAACTAGGTCGCAATTATTTAGCCAGAGCATACAAATTAGCAGGTAATATTGAACTGAGCTATGATGATATTGCGCTGCCTGCCTGGATTACGCCAAGGAGCGATTTTGTAGAAACTGCTACTTATTTTGACGGCAACCTTTGGGCTGGTTACCAAATTGAGCTCAAAAAAGAGAAACGCTTATCGAAGCGCCCTGCCTATATATTTCCGGCAATAGCAATCAACAACCGTTACCACATCGATAGGCCTTTCATAAGTGTTGACTCTAATCTTTTTTTGAGCAACCAAAGCAGTTTTTACACTTCTTTAAGTCTGCTTTCGCAGGATTTCATTTCAACAGAAAAATTACTTGCACAAGGTCTCACACAAAGTTTACCTATAGGCTTGGGGGTATCATTAACCAGCGGTTATTTGTTTAGCGAGTTTTACAATATGCCTTATCTTGGATTTCGGGCAATTTACGCAGCAAAAACCAAAAATCTTGGTTATATTTTACCAAGCCTTGAATTCGGCACTTTTATCAATAATCAATCCATGCAACAGGGAGCTTTTGTAGCCAGTATAAATTCTTTTAGCAAGGCTTATGATGCCGGGCGCTATGGTTTCAGGTTATTTTCTGGCCTTAAATATACCCTTGGAATTAACAGAGAAACTTATGACAGCCTGTACCTTAACAATGCCAATGGGATCACAGGATTGAGCACAGATGATTTCAAAGGATTTCAGCGAATTAATGCTGAATTAGAATTTATCCTTTACACACCTTGGCGGTGGATTGGATTTTATTTTACACCCTATTTTATTGCCCAAGCCGGGCTAATTGGAAAGCCAGGTCGTTCCGTTTTCAAAAATAGATTTATTTCAGCTTTTGGAGCCGGTATCAGGTTGCGCAACGATTTTTTGGTGTTCTCTTCCATTCAGTTTCGCTTTTTATACTATCCATACGCGCCCTCCGGCGATGCGCACTGGTCGGTAGACCTTTCTGATGTAATAGATTTTGAACGCTTTGACTTTAATCCTGGCGCACCCGGACAAGTAAACTTCAAATAAGCTGTTTACTAGGGTAATTATGCTGATTAAAACTAAAAGAGATGCCAGTTTTTCTTATATATCTTACTCGATAGGCGCTTTAGAAATGGTTTTCTGTTGTGTTTTGGCTAAATGCTTAACGAGTTCGGGTTTATAGTCTTAATCTTTCACGATATTCTTTAATTTTGCAAACACAAATTTAGGGTTTTGAATACACTTAAGCAATACAAACTATAATGTCAAAAGATCCCACCTTATCAAGAAATATTTTAGAAATGGCTGCGGTAGCTAGTGAGTTTTGCAATTTTCTGGAAGACGCTTCGCATTTAAAAAAGGAAGCTTTTTTCAGCTCATTGCAGGGATTGGTGCCATTACTTTATCTTAGAGGAAGTTTGCTGCCAGATATCGAGCCTGAATTTCCAGAGGCTAATGAACGCTTTGTTACGGAAGAACAATGGGAAGGTCTGTTTAATAATTTGCGCGAGCTAAGTGGCGATTTAGATGAGTTTTGGTTTATCGACCACACCGGAACACATATCACCGAAACACTAAAAGGCAGTTTTTCCGAACATCTTACTGATGTATATCAGGATTTAAAAGACTTTATCCTTTTGTTTAAAAAACCTCAACAGGCATCGCGGGAAAATGCTGTCGCCTCGTGCAAAGCAAATTTCGCACCTCATTGGGGCCGACGTCTTTCAAATTTATTGCCTGCATTGCATCAATTAAATGCTGATGCAAAAGCAGATGATTTCGATGATAAAGACGAACTCATTTAAAATAATATACTCTACCATTACTTTTTAAGATATTCTGAAAGAAAGCATCCTTCAGGAATTACACGTAACTATACCTAACATTGGGGATGTTGGGGCGTTGATATAATAGCGTTTTTTGCAGTTGCGTAATTATGCCTATGAAAACACTTGCAGAGTTAAAAGAAGGAGAAAAAGGGATCATCACGAAGGTGAAAGGTCGTGGTGCATTTCGTAAACGCATCATCGAGATGGGTTTTGTAGTGGGTAAACCTGTGATTGTAGTAAAAAATGCGCCCTTACGCGATCCAATTGAATACAATATTATGGGCTATGAAGTGTCGCTGCGCCGTAGCGAGGCTTTACTTATTGAAGTAGTTAATGGCAATGATTTACAAGTAGTTAATTCATCTGGCTATCATGGTGTGCAGGCATTAGAGCAAACCCTCAAGCTGCGGCCACCAACAAAATCAAAAAAAATTAGCGTTGCATTAGTTGGGAATCCTAACTCCGGAAAAACCACACTTTTTAATATTGCATCGCACTCTAAAGAGCGGGTTGCTAACTACGGCGGCGTTACGGTTGACGCTAAGTTGGCCACTTTTAAGCAAAACGACTATCATTTCGATTTGGTTGACTTGCCCGGAACCTATAGCATTACAAGTTATACGCCCGAAGAGCTATTTGTAAGAAACCATATTTTCGATGAACTCCCTGATGTAGTGGTAAATGTGATTGATGCATCAAACCTGGAACGTAATCTTTACCTAACTACTCAACTTATCGACATGGATATCAAGGTGGTAGTTGCCTTGAATATGTATGATGAGTTTTTGTTAAAAGGAGATAAATTTGATTCTGAGCTATTGAGCAAAATGCTGGGAGTGCCAATTATTCCCACGGTAGCCTCCAAAGGAACAGGAATCACCGAGCTTTTTGATAGAATTATTCAGGTTTACAACGACAATGATCCTGACATACGGCATATCCATGTCAATTATGGCTTCGACATTGAAGAAGGCATCAAAAGTTTGCAAAGGTTGCTCAATAAAGATGGAAATCAGCTGCTTACTAATATCATTTCGCCTAGATACCTGGCTATCAAACTTATTGAAGGAGATGAAGCTGAAGCAGAACGCATTAAAGTTTGTGTAAATTATCAAGAAATATTAGCGGAAGCTAAATCCATACAAAACCGTATCTGCTCAACTTTTGATGATGAACCCGAAACCATTATCACCGACGCTAAATATGGTTTTATTGAAGGTGCCTTGCGCGAAACTTTTCAGGCATCTATCGAGCCTCCAGCAACAAAAAGCAGGAAAATCGATCAAATTTTGACGCATAAATATTGGAGTTATCCTATTTTTGTTTTTATCATTTGGGGAATATTTCAAGCAACATTTATTCTCGGTGATTACCCAATGCAATGGATTGAACAGTTAATGGGCTGGCTGGGGCAGTCACTTTATGATACTATGTCTGCTGGTATGTTGAGAGACTTACTTGTGGATGGTATTATTGGAGGCGTTGGCGGCGTTATCGTTTTCCTACCCAATATTTTGATACTTTTCTTTTTTCTTTCGCTACTCGAAACCACAGGCTACATGGCGCGCGTGGCATTTATCGTTGACAAACTCATGCATAAAGTAGGCTTACATGGGCGTTCGTTTATCCCACTTTTGATGGGTTTTGGTTGCAATGTTCCAGCAATTATGGCTACGCGTACTATTGAGAATAAAAGTGATCGATTAGTTACCATGATGATCATCCCTTTTATGTCATGTAGTGCACGGTATCCAGTTTACATTCTGATTATCAGCGCCTTTTTCGATTCCTATCGTGGCACGCTGCTTTTCGGAATTTATCTTTTAGGAATACTTTTTGCCGGTTTGCTGGCCTGGGTATTTAAAAGAACACTTTTTCAGGCCAACGAAATGCCTTTCGTGATGGAATTGCCACCTTATCGCATGCCAACCACTAAAGCCATTTTTAAACAAACTTGGTTTAAAGGCGGCCAGTATCTAAAAAAAATGGGTACAATTATTTTGTACGCTTCCATAATTATCTGGGCATTAGGCTATTTCCCAATGGGCAAGGACATCGAAAAAAAATATAATATTCAAATTGAAGCTGTAGAGCTGAGTTTATCTGACGCTCCAGAAACATTAAACCCTTCAGATGAGCACCTTAGCAGCCAATTTATCGTTGAAAAAGAAGCTAAAATATTAAGTTTGGTTAATGAACGCGAAAGCAAAAAACAGGAAAATTCTATTATCGGCCGTATTGGGAAATTTATTGAACCAGCCATCCAACCACTTGGCTTTGACTGGAAAATGGGCATAAGTTTGCTTGCTGGTTCAGCTGCCAAAGAAATTGTAATCTCCACAATGGGCGTAATTTATCAAACCGGTCCCGGTGATGAAGTTTCTGATAATTTAATTAGCAAGCTTAAAACTGATACTTATAACTATGGCCCTAAAAAAGGTGAATATGTGATGCGACCGCTTGTTGCCTTGTCATTTATGATTTTTGTGCTTATTTATTTCCCTTGTATCGCTGTTTTTGCTGCTATTAAAAAAGAGTCTGGCGCCTGGAAATGGCCGCTTTTTACTGCTGTTTATACCACAGGAATTGCCTATATAGCAGCCTTAGTAGTTTATCAAGTTGGAAGCTTGCTGGGATTCTGAAAATCTTTGGTAAAAAAATTCGTTAGTAACCAAAGATATTTTTATAGTATTATCGGGCAGCTTTAAAATCAGAAATAATTCATGTACATTTGCCAAAGTGATTGGCGAAAGCGGTTCACATTCAAATAAATTTGACATAATTTGAGTTATTATTCCATGAAAGTTATAGACAAAACAGCCTTTTTGGACACATTCCAATATTTTGACAAGCCCATTGTGGTTGAAATTATTGATATTTTCTTTAGCGAATACCCTGAACGCATGCAAAAAATTGAAAAAGCAATTCAAGAAAAAGATTTTACAGCACTAAAGTTTGATGCACATAGCCTGAAAGGAGTAATTGCAAATTTTGTTGCTGAAGAACCCCATCAGCTGGCTAAAGAACTTGAAATGAAAGGCGCAGAACAGGATGGTAGTGGTTTAGACGAACTTTTTGAAGCCATTAAAAAGTCAACGCAAGCACTTATGGATGACCTCAAAGCACTTCGTCCAGAATTTGAAGATTAAAACTTAATTTAAGAATAATTTAATTTCGCCTATCTAAGCGGTTAAGTCCCTCCACTGCAAGGGGATAGTTTGCCTGAACACTTAAAACTTTTAAGTATAGCTCGCGTGCATTCACGAAATACTCCATCTCTTCC
>Ga0222671_1000577_pt1 | contig 10606 bp, 4 predicted proteins | sample AntAcemetagen797_FD_179849 | JGI IMG/M metagenome (GOLD analysis project Ga0222671, IMG submission 179849) | Saline water microbial communities from Ace Lake, Antarctica - #797 | ecosystem: Environmental > Aquatic > Non-marine Saline and Alkaline > Saline | place: Antarctica: Ace Lake | collected... | reverse complement strand
TCTGTTGATGCAATATTTAACCACCGGTCGCACTATTCTCCATGAAGGCTCCCAAGGTTTTGGGCTTGATATCAATCACGGGAATCAATACCCGAATTGCACAAGCCGTCAATGTACAGCTTTGCAATCAGTCGCTGATATGGGGCTGCCCCATCAAGTTATTGGCGACGTTTACATGGTGATCAGGCCCTATCCAATTCGAGTTGGGAATGTGGTAGAAAAGGGCAAGACTGTTGGCTACAGCGGCGACCCCTACTCCGACAGCAAGGAGATCACTTGGGAGGAAGTCGCGACTCGATGCGGTGCTCCACCCGAAGCGATGGCCGGAGAGCTAACAACGGTCACGAAGAGGCTTCGACGGGTGTTCGAGTGGTCAGATATTCAGTTCCGCCAAGCTGCAATGGTCAACGGGGCCACGAAAATTGCTTTGAACTTCGCGAATTATGTTGATTGGTCTTGTTATGGCAAGAACAATTGGGATGAACTTGGCGACAAGGTTCACAGTTTCATTGCGAAGGTCGAAGACGCGGCTGGAGTGCGGGTTGAGCTTGTTGGGACCGGGCCGAGCGTTGAACATGTTGCGGTTCGTCCGTAACGTACATAATCCAGACAATGAGCGACTCAAGGGCTTGAGGGACATGGTTGTTTCTCAAGCCCTTGCTATATACAAACATAAGGAGGGAGATTCTTTATGACTGAAACAAATCCAATTATGGCCTCGGCTAAATATCCACTTGGTAGCACGGCATGGTTCCTGGGATTAGAGCCGCATGAAAGTTATCAATTGGGTGAACAATATGACATGTTCATGTTCGAGCATCCGATTTTCGCACTTAGCCGAACGCCGTTGCGACATATTTGGAAGAGTAGTCGTGCATTGCCAAAGTTAGAACATGAATCTTTTGACAATATAATCACTCTGGTTACGAGTCGTATCTTAGTCCAGTCAATGGTTGTCGAGAGTATCGAACGAAGCGAAAATACAGGGGAATTCGTTTATTTGGATAATGATCTAGAGGTCTGCTTACCAGAGCAAGTTCTCTATTCTACGAGGCGTGAAGCTTCGCGAGAACAAACACGAATTCTTAAAATGGTCAGAGACTGGGCAATAGCACAATTGGAAACGAACAATGAAATGTTTTCCATGCGAAGGAATAGCAAAAAACAACAAAATCGACGTCGTGATCGTCGATCCGGGAAAGCCCCTAATCAGGGGTAATTCTAATCAAGCACGATCGGAGTTCCCGTGGACTAATCCTCGCAATCGGTATGACGTCAATAATAGTGGCGATGTAACGGCACTTGATGCCCTCTTAGTTATCAATGCATTAAATCGAGGCATTGAATTCGACCCTTTCGTAGAACCAGAATTCTTCTACGATGTGAATGGCAGTCGGACTGTTTCGGCACTAGATGCACTGCAAGTCATCAATTACATTAATGGCCAAGACACCAACAATAATGGCGTCGTAAACAGCGGAGATCTTGACACACAACGCCTTATCGCAAAGAAAATCGAAGGCGTAAAAAGACAAGCAACCCGTCTACGGGCACAAGAATCGAACGAGCCAATCAGACTTCAAAGCAGTGGAAACGGGGCAGCATTAAGATTCGAACTATTGTTTCCATTCAGAACAATGGGTGGAGCTTTCCGATTCACCCTACAATCAGTAGAATGGGGCGAATCAGTATGGTCGCCAGAAATTCGTATCCCAAATTCTGTCTATCACAATGCTTTAAGTGACCAACCAGCTGCTGGAGCCAATTATTCTTCTGACATGGCGGACGTCAGACAACAGATGTTGGACGCGGTCTTAGCCGTATACAACAATACTCCGACTTTCGATAACATCACAGCCGCAAACGTCACTATCCAACAATATGTTAATCAGGGATTCTGTTGGTATGATATCGTCGTCGATTGTGTGCCACCAGCGGGTTTTTGTGGAGCAGGTCAAGAATATGATTTCACCATCTTTCGAACGACATCGACGAATCGAGCTCTAGCAGCACAGTCAGCTGGATTTTATGCTGAAAAAGTTTTTTCATTCTCTGGACCAGGAGGAAGTTCAGCCTTAGGTTCGACTTGGAGCACTGATAGAAGACTAACAGATGGAACATTGACCTTCCAATTCAGAAGACCAATTTCTATCCAACGAGGAAATATCAATAGCTTCGTAAGTATGACTGTCCCGTGGGACATGAATTTCAGTGACTTTGCGGCCTTGGTGGACCAAACCATCGGCCCATTGTATGGCGGTGCAGGACAAGGAAATACATCTGTAGAGAATTATACTGGTAGTTTTCTTTTCAACAGCAAAATCGGTGAGAACACTCTTGGAATTCGAGTAAAGCAGTTTCCATTTCTTGCAGTAGACCCAGCCACATTGAGCGACCTCTTATTTGAGATCGATGGAAACAATACCAAAATGCTGGTTCCATATAATAATGTAACTCCAGGCATTACACAATTATTCTTTAGAGAATGTGGCGGCACCGGTCCAACAAACGTCAGCGGTGGCGGATGCGGACCCTGCAATCCAGGTGGTGGCTCCAACGGCTCCAACGGCTCCAACGGCTCCAACGGCTCCAACGGCTCCAACGGCTCCAACGGATCAAACGGCTCCAATGGATCAAACGGCTCTAATGGATCGAACGGCTCTAATGGATCGAACGGCTCTAATGGCTCAAATGGTACCAATGGACAAGATGGAGGACCAGACAATACTTGTGTTTATGATTTTCTAGAAGTGCCCGTCTGCAACACTCTGCTTGACCCCAATTTAACGCCTCGGCAAAGAGGATATGGTGTATATGGTGCGAGCCACGAATGGGATCTCACTAATATCGGATATGCTAGTTTTACTATCAACTTCACATTCGGTGGTGGTCAGACCGCATCTACTCAACCAATCATCGTAAACGATACGACGATCTCTGCGTCGCCATTTGTCGACTATAACACCGAAGATGTGATAAAAAGTGGCGATCAACCGCCATCATTTTTCGCATTGAATAGTTTGATCCTCGAAGCAATATTCAATCTATATAATTCGAATAATGCATTCCCATACATCAGTCGAAGTGAAATCCAGGTTTACAATTTCCATGTCCCAACTGGTATAGCACCATCCACGTATATCGTGAAATGGGGCTTCCGAATTAAGAAGGCCCCCTTCGACGGATTCGAATCAATCAGCGTTACCACGTCAACCAAAACCAACAAGATCTTCTTCAACGACACCGTATCTGGATCGACGTTTCCAGGAGTTTCGATCGAAAGATGGCTAAGGTTTGTCGGTGGTTCAACTGGAACATTCAATATCGTTGCTACAATCGACCGCCAATTCGATGATGTCGATGACGTGCTGTTGTATCAAAATATCCCAGCCAATATTACACTGGCTGATCTCAAGACATTATTAAACACCCAGAGTTTCTCTAATGTTGGAACTGGTGGACAATTCAATGCTGGGCAATTTGAAGTAACCCCATACACAAATGGAACAATGTCTGATCCAGTAAACAATGGATCACTATTCAGAATCGCATACTTGTTCACATCACCGCTTCAGCCGGTGATTAATCAAAGAAGATTCATACAAATCGAGGCTGAAGGTCTCAACGACAATATTATCCACAATTATTTCAACAAGACAATTAACTTAGATAATTGTGGAGAGATTAATGGTGTGGTGAATGGGAAAACGCCAGCGACATTCACACCATTTCAAATCAGATTCGAACCAGGACCAAACCCAAATGTTCCTATAAACATCTACTCTGTTTATGTGAAATACAGTCTAAGAAGCACTGTTAACACAGCAAACAGAACTATCGTTTACATGCCGATAAGCGAATATGATGGAACTTCCGCTCCTAACTGTGTGGACTGGGGAATCAACGGTGTAAGTGGAGAACTCAACACTGACTTGAACTTAGCAGAGCTTCAAACAACAAGCTTAGACGTATCAGGCAATGAAAGATTCATCTATACCAGATTCAACCAAGGGAGCGGAGAAAGCTTCGCAACTCAGCTGGGCTTTGAATTCGAATCGCCATGGACCAACAGTCCAAATCGAGTAATCGATGGTGATACCGGTCTTGCGATGCTTCCCGGAATGACAGGATACAAACCCAGCCGGATTGAAAAAGCCGAGCTATTGATTCTGGCGGGAAAGCCCGACAACCTAGAAGCACAAACACCAATCGAACTGTCATACTTCCCAGACGAGAGAAAAGTTTACAGCTCTGTGGGCACCACCCCGACCCACAATCAATTCAACGTAGTTCTGATGGTCTCAAGAAATTCGGGGGCCATTCACGGACAATTGACTACTCCGAACATCACACAGTTTGTCGATGATTTGGAACTAGCACTAGGTTCAACATCTTCTGTTGCAGTCGTCGAATTTGGTAAAGTGCCCTCCTTATTCTCCGGAAATAGCAATACAGTTCTTGGTTTCACACCATTAACGAACAAACCAGCGATAATCGCAGCAATTGACGGCATCGTTTACAATGCAAGCGAATCAAAGTGGGGACAAGTCCAAGGCTTAGACGCAGCCGTCACTCTGTTCAATAGCCTTGGAACATCGCCATCACGAAAATTGTTGATCTCACTCAGCAATGGTATTGAGACACGACAAGCAAGAATCGAAAGAGGCACTAGTCCGACTAGTTGGCTTGTGAGAGCTTCACAGTTTTCATCTAATGGAACAGATGTAGTCTTATCAAATCAAAGCAATGACTTCCCTGGTATGACATTGCCACTTGGAGTCAGCTACGGTGAACCAGACGACTATACCGATTTTCTAGACAGACTCGCAGGAGCGATCTACGCCTACAACAATGTTCCGTACGCCGATCCAAAAAATCTGCTTATTGAACTACCAGTATCATGCACTGAGGGTATTTCAGAGCCGAACGATTTGGTGATTTCGACACAAATCGGTGCCTCGACTTGGCGAACCATTCTACCTTCTAACAGGATCATAGCTTCAACGGGCAATCCGTTCTTTTGGGGCTATGATTTTGATGAAGGCAGTGGATTCTTACGCAATATCAGAATCGACGCACAGACCGTCTTTAACGACGCCGTCGTTGGGAACTGGAATAATCTTCCAGCTATCGACTTCAAAAGAGTAGGCATTGAATTGGAAGAAGCTGGCTGGAACACACTATGCTTGCCTCTTGGAGAGAATTTGCAAGGTGGTGGAGATGGAGGGGGATCGGACGGCGGTATTGTCACAGATGGATGTGATCTGAGCAACATTCAAGTCAGCTTGACTTACGATCTGTTCACAAGGAATCCAATCAACATCTATGCCTCGGCTATGAAGTACGTCGTTCGAGACTTCATCAATCCTTCTATTAGAGCCACAATCATTGTGCCAATTGAAGGATGGAACAATCTGAACCTCTCCTATGGACAAACACCATGTTCATATTGGGTGAGCAATACGATCCCTACTCAATATAGCCGATATCCCGCCCCGACATCTGGTAGCGTGGTAAATGTATCAGGAGTAGCGAACTTCATTTCGCCATTGTTCGGACTTGGGGGTAATCCTCAAACGACGATATCCACGGTGCCGACACACGATCAAGATAACGTAATGGGGCGGATCGTTTCTGGTGATCCAAGATGCACACTGACAAGAAGCCAAGTTGGATATCGATCGTGTGTGGTCGAGTCGATGGAACTTCTGCTATTATCGTCACTTGCTAACAATCTACTGGCTGATCCACCATTCATTGAAAGAATCTTCGATGAAGAAATTATTTTCTTCGATCCCGGCAACTGTGATGTGTTAGACGTCGTTTTCGCAGTTGACAATTCTGGAAGCATGAACGGACCGATCAATAATGTTAAATCCGGTATCGATCAATTGATCGATTTCATCTTTAGTATCAGTCCCTTAGGACGCATTGGTTTGGTGAGTTATGGTCAATCATCTAACAATGGTTTACCAATTGTTTATCTCTCGCCCACGTCCGTAGCTACCGCGATAGAAAGAGACACCATTCGACAAGCAGTCCAATTATACCAAGCAAGTGGTAGTAGAGAACCACACGGTTCAGCAGTAAAAACAGCCGTTGACGAACTATTGGCAGTACCATTTTCTGGTTTAACGTTCTCCGGAGCACCAGAAAATATCGAGCCACAAAACAACTCGGAAATCAGACCGAGCATTATTAACGGCCAGCCTACTAGCAATTATGAAGCCGTTGGTGTCGTCAATGGAAACTGCACAGGAACACTAATTGCACCAGAATATGTGTTAACAGCGGCCCACTGCATGTTCGACCAGAACAATGTTAAGATACCGCTCAGCAGTATGAGCTTTGAGGTTGGCGGAACCGTTTATAATGTAGTCGAAGAGACAACTCATCCAAATTACGATGATGCATTCTTCGAAGTGGGATTTGACGCCTCTATATTAAAACTATCGACACCAGTGACTGGAGTAACCCCGTATGGTCTACTAACAGTACCACCAACCGTTGGCGATACATTGACCATAGTGGGCTTCGGAGAGGGTGGCAACAGTGCATCACCTCAGCCCAACTTTGGCACAAAAAGAGTAGGACAAACGCCACTAGAAAACCTGACTTTCGTCCATTTAAACTGGAGTTATGATCCGGGCGAAGCGAACACAAGTTTCGGCGATTCGGGAGGACCATCATTTGTCGATGTCAACGGCACAGATTTAATCGCTGGAATCGTTAGCGGCGGTGCCGGTATTCCTAGGGATACACCGGGTGTGTCATCATTCAACACCAGGATAGACACGATACTACCATGGATCAATTCCGTGTTAAGCGGAGGTGGTGGTGGAGGTAGCGGACCCGTCGATCGTTCGCAAGTAGTCATATTAATCACTGATGAAGGATCGGCAGATGACGGATATGGTAGTTCCAATGAGTCGGATGCTTTCATTCGGACACAAGCACAATACGCTGGTGCTAATGATATCCCGATTTTTAGCGTTCAAGTGGCGAACAATTCTGGAGATGGAGTAATCTTCGATTTCCATAAAATCAACGCTCAGGAAAGCTCAGGTGCGGCAGTCAAGCAGATCGATGGTTTGATTGTTGAACCGTTAATCAAATTGTTCACCAGATTCTGTCTTACAGCAGTAGGCACTTCAAACACAGAAGTAGTAACACCGAACCAGTGTACGGGTCTTAACAATGGCAATATGCTGATCGATCTGGAATTCGACAGCGAAGCCTATCCGAATAGACAATCTTTTCAATACAATCTTCAAGCGATTGAGATATTGCAAACCACTGGCAATGAAGTATTCTGGCCTTATAACCCACCAGCATCTCTTCAATATGACACCAGACCAGACGGCAATTGGTTGAACTATCCAAATATCGACCGACAGGGTGTTGAGATGGGTCTGGCACGATGGGAAGGTTTCAGAATCTTCACTGACCTACCGGATGGAACTGGAGTTGTACAGTGTACTGGTATCAATGTCCGACTAATCGAAGGTCGAGGCAATATCAACATCCCACCAATTGAAATCGCTGGTGTCGGTCAAGTTGCAAGATGTTTCACAAATGTGACTGTTGCGACAATCAATGAAGGTGGCAACGGAAACCCAACAGTTCAGGTTATCACTCTAGATAACGCTACTGGTGGAGATTGGCAGATAGAAATACCAGACACCACAGCTGGAACAGTAACATCTGTTTTGGGTTGGGATGCTACGGCCACAGATGTAGAAAACGCATTAAACGCTCTCCCGCCACTCACTGGCAGAGTCGCAGTAACAGGAAATAATCCAATATTCACAATTACTTTCAATGCTGGGATTAGCCCAATTAGTGAATTGATTCTGATAAACAATCTTACCTGTACTGATCAAGCGATCACGATTGTACCAGATGGGCCATATTGTTATGAAGTGCCTAAGCCAGGACCGAATGACAATGTTGATCCGCCAGATGAATCATGTAATTTCTGCATCCCAACGGTGACACAAACCGTAAACCTTCATTATGAAGGCATTAGTGCTGGATGTGATACATCGACACGTAAAATAGCTTGCAGATTCACCAAGATTCCTGGTGATTACAACTATTTCAAATTGGTCAATGGCGTTTTGCAAACGGTACCTGCAGATTATGAAGCAGTTCCCGGCGACAAGATCGTTTTGTTAAACAAATCGGTCGAACAGACCAGCGTTATTCTCAGTAAAGTCAGTCGGTCATTTACTGAGAAGATATGATATCACCCCGTCCGACAAAATCGAGCTTGTTTCAATGTTGGGAAAAATAGTCCTGCCAGTCGAATTTTGTAATCGCAATATCTTAAAAAGCGAAAGACTGGCAAGAATCACCACCAATATGGCTCAGCACGGGTATACTGAGATTGTCGAAAAGCTCCGTGGGCACAGAAACCCATTGTATGGTCTTTTGCGACAGTGTCAACTTGTCGGTGGGACCTATCAAAAGATATTCTCATCGAACGAAGTGGTCTTCCACCCCGTTCATCCGTTTCTTTATTCGAAACGAGAACAATTAATAATTTTGAGACTTTTCGAAGGGGACATAACAGAATACCTCATTAGCACGATGGTCAATGTTCCAGACCACAAAGCCCAACGACGCAAAACCGTGGGCGACAAGCAATTGTACTGGGGAGTGGCAAGCAAATTATCAGAACTAGATGAACTCTTGTTTGGTCAAACACCCCAAGAGATATTGTTACCTGGCGATGTTGCTAACGTTTTTGGGCTTGAAGTGCTCAGTAGCCTCAAGACGCCTTTCCTGTAGCTCGCTCGAACATTCGACGAACTATTGCGGCCTCAGGGATTTTTGCTTCTTCATAACGCTGAAGAACGTAATCAGCCATTGCTACAGGATCTTGACCTGAAGCTTTAGCCGCACGAGCAGCAGACATCATCTTTCGATAGATCATCGCACCAGTCGAGACAGGCTTTTCCTTTTCCTGTTCAGGAGCCGGTGGTACCGGTGGTGCTTCAACAGGTTGTTCGAGATTCACCATTGGATTTTCCGGTATCAATGTTGGAGGTAATTGTGTCACCTGAGGCATAGGTACTTCCCTCTGATCTGATGGGCGACCTGGATTCTGAGATATCTCATCAAATCCATCTTGTACAGGCGGAGCACCGCTCATAGGTCGTACGGCTCCAGAACCCGGTGGTTTTGGCTCTGTTCTCCACCTTTCTGGTTTAGGTGATTGGGTCTTTTGTGCTGGCGGCTTCTTGGTTGGCATCTTGAATTTATCAGAACCCAATAATTTCGAAGCTTTGGCCAGGATTTCTGCGTTGCCTGATTCTTCACGACTTTTCCAGGCTTTCATCATGAATTTGCGATCAATTCCAGCTGTTTGTAGCTTGTCGTAAGCCCTATCGGTTACGATCTGCAATAGATGGAAAATAGCAGCTTTGGCGAGGTTCTGAGATCTTTTCTTGTCATATTTCTCACCCGCCATGATTTTGGTCAATTGGGGCGAAGCGAAGAAACTGGACATTTTGGAGACTACGTCGGTGAACATATTCTCTAGTAGAATTTCTTCGGAGATCATGTCCCGATCGTCTTGCTTCGATTCCTTGGGCCACTCTGAAAGGCCACCGGAAGGCTTTCCCTTTGAGTCTGTTTTCTTGGTTTCTCCGGAGCCGGGCGGACCTTTTACAGCACCACCGGAGCTACGGGAGAGCCTTTCTTGGGTTTCGAGAGCCTTAGTAAGACGTTCGTTGAGCTTGTTGAACCGTGCGGAGATCATCTTCTGCATTTTCAGAAGGTCTTCGGGGGTGGTTTTACCGCTTGATGCACGTTTTCCGAAAGTTCCTAGCATTTTCTGTAGTGCTGGGTCTTTTTGGGCCAGGGGTGTATTGGTGTACTTCTTGATGGCGTCTAGAGCGTTGGCTCGGGGTTGACTTGCGGCTGCTTGGACGTTAGAATGGACTTTTTTGATGTCAGCCCATTTTGCTCCCGTTGCCTTTCGTACTTCCCCCCACCATTCCCGGTTGTTTACGAAATCGCTCGGAGCACCTCTGATTATACGAGTTAGGTCGCTCTTGTAAGAATCTGGTAAGAGAATGGCTGCAATCGGTGCGAATGCAGGCGGCGTCGGAAGTTCCGCAGCACTCGTGACAGCACTGAGGGCTTTGCTGAAAATGTTTGGCATTGTTGACCTCTATAATAATTACTAATGTATTTTTCTACTGGAGGTAACTCATGGTTAAGAATCTTGGCGGTCGAATTGAACTGGAAGTTGGTAAGAAGGTTCGATTCCTAGATATTCATGGTTGTGTCAGCCCTGATATTTATGAATTCGACACCCCGCACACTGATTACAGAGCAAGGGCATCACTAAAGAATGGAGACTGTGTTGTTCAAACGCACTACGATCGCATTCTACCCCTTGAATCGGGAGGAAAAGCAATCGCAGTGTTGGGCGAAAAGGACATAACCATTACTTGTCCGAGTTGCCGCAAAGTCGTGACCGCCGAGTCCGGTCAAACCCATTTCACTTGTTGTTCGACATTAGAGGTATTTTTCATGTCAGACGCTGTAAACGAAGTCCAAAAGCAGGAAGAGCAAAAGTTCGACCTTGAATCAC
>Ga0222671_1000576_pt1 | contig 10610 bp, 15 predicted proteins | sample AntAcemetagen797_FD_179849 | JGI IMG/M metagenome (GOLD analysis project Ga0222671, IMG submission 179849) | Saline water microbial communities from Ace Lake, Antarctica - #797 | ecosystem: Environmental > Aquatic > Non-marine Saline and Alkaline > Saline | place: Antarctica: Ace Lake... | reverse complement strand
ATATTTAAAATTTGGAAGAAAAAAAAAAATATATAACCTCATTAAACAAAATTTGACTTTGAAAGTGTAATAAAACTTTTTTCAAAAAAAAATGGGTGGGAAGAGTTACACACACGGTCAACTCTCTATACCTTTTTTTTTTTTAAAAAAAAAACGTGTCTCTTCAAATATTCAAAGTTCTTCTATTTTTATTAGTTCTTTGTTTAGTCTTACGATTACTACTACTTATAATACTGTCATTAAATTCAGAGATTTCAGATTGGGTAGCTGTACTCATTGTTTCAATACGTTCGCTAAGTTCACCACCAACCATTGCTTCCTTTTCTAGATCATTAATGATATTATCTATGTCACTCGGTCCTCTCATGATTTTTGTGGACTGATTTTTTGGTTGACTAAATTGTTGTTGATTGGTTTGCGGTGGTGCACCAGCACCAGCTCCACCGAACATGTTACCAAACATACCAGCCATACCCGTTTTATCGTTGTTAGCCATTGTATTCGCTGTAGCGCTAGCGAATTGTTTCATCAAATGGGGATTTTGTTTCATGACATCGTCCATATTGGGCAAAGATGATTTAAACATCGTTTTTGTCAAATGGAACATAAATGCACTGCCACCTAGAGTAAACAATAATTTTAACTCTGGAGCCATTTTGGATTTTGATGAATATTTATCATGTAAATCTTCGAAAACTTCATCGTAATCCGTTAGATTGTCATGCACATTTTCAGACCACCCATCCAATTTAAAATCAAAAGGGTCAAAACGGGTATTTAAAAATTCTACACCCGTAATACAAGCCATAAGCATCTTTCTCTGAAATTGAACACTCGCATCAACCTCTTTATCTTTTTTGATACGCTCCATCTCGATTTTCATTTCTTCCAACGTACTCGAGAGTGAGAATTTTTTAGGCAATTTAATTCCTTTTTTTTCCATACGTTCAAATTGGTACAAGATGTTTTTCTTTTCATTTTCAATATCCTCGTGCGACATTTGACGAGGTGGTTGTACATATTGTTGGTACGATCTTGAATTATTTCCGTGATTCTTATTTTTGTTGGAACTTGTCTTTGATGCGTAATCGTCGTCCTCGTCCTCGTCTTCATCCTCTTCTTCATCGTCTTCATCGTCTTCCTCTTCCGAATTATTCGATCCGTTAGACATCATATCTTCTCTGTGAAACATTGTAGCATTAGGTTTTTGTGGTCTTTGTGGTTCGTTATCACCTGATGAATTTGACATTCTACGAGCATTATTATTCATAAGGAGATCTAATCCAAGTCCAGAAACGTCCAATTTAGGTTGCACATAAAAATTTGAGTTAGTATTAATAACCCTTTCACCTCCTGGAATAACATTTACATGTTGAGGTGTAGGCATTTCACGATTTTGTATATTTCCAACGTTGACATTATCGTGTCCTTGATCTCTGACTAAGTTAAACATAATAATAAAGAATAAGTATTTAGTTAAGCGTAAGTGAGAACTTTTAAGTAAATATAGAAACGCGTTTAATATTAACAAAAACTCAAAAAAAAATACTTATAATTTTAGTTAATACTATATATAAACCAACTTTTTATTCGTTTAAACTAAAATTATGTCTATTAATGAAGAATTCATAAAATTGAAAACACGTGCTCTGAAAATAATGAGTGAGGAGGAATATGATTATATGCTTAAGAGTTCTGAACAAAAGGTGCTAGATACAATTTATACTAGTAACCTTCTAGTCAAAAAATTTACTGAAAATGCTATTCTTCCTGATCGTAAATCGAATGATGCGGCTGGGTATGATATTTGTTCAACAGAAGAAAATATTTTGAGACCATATTCACTAGCACTTGTTTCAACTGGTATTGGATTTACTGTTCCAAACGGTACATATGGACAACTAGCACCACGAAGTGGGTTGGCATGTAAGGGAATTCATGTTGGAGCTGGGGTAATAGATCGCGATTATACAGGCGAAGTAAAGGTTCTACTATTCAATTTGTCAAATAAAGAGATCGTGTTGAAAGAAAACGAAAGGATCGCACAACTTATCATCCATAATATCGACACCCCTCAAGTATTTGAAGTTAAAGTTCTAAATCCATCCGAACGTGGGTCAGATGGATTTGGCAGTACCGGAAATATTTAAAAAAAAAAATGTACATTCAAAATATATTAAAAAAAAAAATGATTAACGAATATGTATTGGAAACCTTAATAGCGTTTCTCACTTTCGCATCTGTTCGTTATTCTCTACCAAATTTCATTCTTAATAAAGAAATAAGTTTATGGTCGGGGTTTGTATTGTCATTTTGTTATGCATTATGTGCGTTTATTAGAAAATATGCAAGATTGTATTTTTAAATAAATTGTTTAAAAGTATGAATATAATACAAACCTTGGAGTAATGTATCAGCAAGATCATCTTTTTTCTTGAACGTATCAAAGAATGTCATATGTTCTTTTTTATCACAACATCTTAAAAGTTCACGTACATATTTTACACTTGCGTCTTTGGTTTGTCTGTATTTATTCGTTGTTACTAACATTGTAATAGGTTCAAATTTTGGTACATTCTGTTCTAATTTTGAAATAGCGAAACGTAATTTATTAGCAGCATTAATTAAATTTACTTGTTTAATCGTAGATGAAACTTTATTTGTCAAATGTAAAATTTTAAAGTATGAATATACCATCATTTGAATGCTTTTCATTATAGGATTTTTTAGAACAGGTTGATTTTCAATTATAATATAATTAACATTTTCAAAAGATTTATTAAATCTAGAAGATAGAGCATCAAATAATGCGTCACTTTGTTCATTTATAGTTGGTTTTTTCGAACCCGTTTCAAGGGTTATAACATCCCACTCAATAATTTTAAGAGTATGTTTGTAATCATACGAAGATAACACTGAACCAGTGGATAACACTGAACCAGTGGATAACACTGAACCAGTGGATAACACTGAACCAGTGGACAATGGATCATATGAAAAGTCGAACAAACAGTATGCTAAATTTTTAACACCAATATCAAATGATAAAACACGGGTTGTCATATCTAATTCAGTGCTTCCTGTATTATATTATATACACCAGTCTCTATAAGTTTGTTTTTTTTAAGTTTGTTTTGTCATTTTAGTTTTTTATTTATTGATCGTATTATTTCTTTCCAACAAATAATTGTATTTTTATTCGATTTCATTCGTAACTTTTGTGAATTAATTGAATTATTCAAATAATTATAATGAAAACTATAAAATTCAATCAAAGAAGAAGGTGTGTTATCATACAAATGATGTGATATTAATTGATAATATTTTTTAATTATATATTGGGGAACATTCCTTAATGTATCAATTATATATATTCCTTCATAATCGTTACATTTAATTAAATGATTTATTTCATCTTTGTATAAAACAACATTGTTATCAATAAGAATAATATTTTTAAATTTATACCTTTTAGGAGTAATAATTGTTGAAGGATATTTTGATTTTAATTTATGAGCAATCAATGGAGTTACCAGTTCAATTCTTTTCATATATTTACCTTCATTATTATCAAGTAAACAATGTTTTCTTGTAAATATTGGTGTATTAAATTTAAAATCTATTGAACACTCTAATATTTTGATTATATATTTAGCCCATGAATCATCAGATGCAGTATAAATGAAAAACTCTACATTGGGAACTTCTGATGTTATTGTTTTGACAAATCTTCTAAACTTAGGTCGAAGTAGTCCATGTTTAAAGTCATCAGCAATGTCTTTGTTAACATTTTTATTCATACGATGGTATTCTTTCGTGTTTTGTATTAAATATTGATGTAAATTATACTCAGACAATTGAGGTAATATGTTTCCTTGTAACGTATTATCTAAATCTATTAATATAACAAAAGGTTCATTTGCCATGGTTGAACTAAAACTGTTATATTCTTCTTATATATCTTTTTTTTAATTTTTTTTTATTATTTGTTAAATATAAAAAGATTACTTTTATTCCTTACAATGGAAAAAAATATGATCATATTGCTTGTTGGTTCTATTATTGCAGTTTTGTTTTTAACTTTGATGATAAAATTTTTTGTTTCTTCGAGTTCATCCGATGAAGAACAAATAGAAAATAATTCTTGGTTTAATTTCTTTAACAATACGGACTCGAATAATGGATCATTATATAGAGGAAGTTAAAAAAAAATAACGAATAATAAAATACGAATAAAGAATATTACTAAAAGATATACACAAACTTTTTTTTAATAAAAATGTTTTTTTTAATAAAATGGCTCTTATATTTTCTTATAATTATATTTGCTGTTTATGGCTTTTATTCCATGAAAGATACTTTCACCCAAACTAAAGAATCGTTCGTGGACGATGATGAGGCTGACACTAATTTGTCGAAATTGTATGATAACAAAAATACACTTGAAAAAAAAATTGTCGAAGAAGGACAACATTCTGACGAAAAAAAAGATATTGAGGACGAAAAACTTTTCAGAAAAAAATCAATAAACAAAGATGATTTAAAATTAAATAAAAGAGAAAAGAACGAGATAATGGATCAAGTGAGAAAAAGTTTTCAAAAAGATTTTTCTATTCTTAAAAACAATATTTTAGATGAACTTGACAAAGGTAATCGATTAATTCAGAATGACTTAACTTACGAAAAATTATTTGAAAAAGAAAGACTTGTTTCTCCAAAAGAGGGAGTTATTTCCATTGAGGCTCAAGAGAAAAAAAACATGAAAGAGATACTATCCGAAAAGGATGATCAAATCAAAGAAAATTTTATTGATGGTATCTCTGATGATGAAGATGAAGAAGGTATGTATGACGGAGTTACTTCTCCATATTGTTTTAATTGTTCTGAATTGTAAAATGACAGGGTTGTCTATCCTCCGGATTGAGATATTTTATTTTTAAAAAGTTGAATATATCAGTTTCGTTATTGAAAATATGTTCTACTATTTTATTTTCTTTGGTATTTTTTAATCCTTTTTCATTCAATGTAAATCCTTTTTTCTTTGCATATTCTCTCATTTTCACATTGAATTCACCATTACCTGTAAAATACAATAGAGAAAATGGATATTCATCTTTACTTGTTATTAATATATCCAATCTGCGAAAAATTTTACCATTTGATAATTTACACATTCCCATAAATTTCGTTTTTCCTATAGCAAATATACCATCTTTCGGTATATATTCATTTTTTATAAACTCATCCGTTATCATTTTCATTTCCGATCCATTCGGATGATCTATTCCTATAATAATATCTATATCACCACTTTCATTCATTTTACGTCTGTAACTACCAACTATTTCATAATTTAATATCCTAAATTTTTTACTCAACATACTATGAATGTAATCATCATGTTGTATAATTTCAGTCCTGGGGATTCTTTTCGTAATGTCTTGATGATATTTTAACCCAATAATCTGTTTTTTGTTGAGTAAATGTTGATTCTGTAATAAATCTTCAATATCTTGTATATGATTTTCTTCTACTAATTGGGATGCTTTGACAATTCCGATGCTTTGAATTTTAGATATCTCTCTTATTTTTTTTATTTTCTGTATACATATATCATTTACGCCCTCTAAATTATCGTTTGTTTTCCACATATGTAAGGCTTTTTCTTGTAAACTTTTCCCTAATTTTAATTGTTTTATATCTTCTTCAGTGATCAAACTTTTAGCACCCAACGTATTCAAAGTATCTATTGCTTTGTTGTAAGCTTTTGCTTTGAAAATATTCTTTTCTTTTGAATAAGATTGTGCTTTAACGTCAAAGTTATTAAGGATTAACTCGAAAATATCAACCATTTTTATTAATAATAAACAAGTTGATCGTTTATATCAGCTAATTTAAACTTTATCTTATTATTATTTCGGTTGGATAAAGATGGAATAGAACCAATTAGTGTCAGTTTATATATTCTCATTGTATTCTTAGTAATCAATTTTTTACACGGAAGGAATTTGATATCTTTCAAGGTGGGTATTTGAATAGTATCCCCTAAAAAGATACAATGTTTGATAATTTCAAGAAGTTGTTCTAATTGGATATCGTGAACGTTTTTATTGTTAGATTTCTTCAAGAGGAGTTCGAGTAAAAATGAAGCATATTTATCAAAATTGATAAAACAGTTTTTTCTGATGAAATCATCTTGTAAAATTAAATACACTGTAGTCACGCTATTTATTAATCTCAAAGACAATTTGGTTCTTGAACAAAACATGTCATACGTTTCAGAAAAATCATCAACTTTATATGTTTCTACATCCAACATAAAATTAACATGTTCATCAAAAATATATACAAACGTATCTTTAATCTTATTTACCTCAATAATATACATTAATAATCCCACATACAATTCGCAATACATCTTTGCATTACTACTCGTCGTCAGAATATAAACTATGTATTCCTTTTGTAATAGAATATCTACATTCTCAAAAACATTTTGTATTTTAGGAAAGATTTTTGTGTAATTTTCAGGGGATAATTTGTTGAGATTTGATCTTAATATCAAAAAAGAATCCTCACAACCTTCTGAGCAAATCTTCTTACGAATAGTTGTTGACGCTATTGTACTTTTATGAAAATTATTTACTTTACATCTTGTATTAGAAGAATACGGAAATTTTGACCTATTGTTTCCATATTGATGTGATTTTGTATAGGGTGTAGTAGTAGCTTTTTGGAAAAAACATGAATACGTTGTCAAAATTCTGTCCATATTTTTACATAATTTAACGTAGTCTTCTGTTTCAATGTTATAAGTATTATTTTCATATAAAAAAGGGGTTTCATGTCTTATAAAATCCATTAATTTATACTATTATATTTAAGTTTATTTAAGTATTTTAAGTAACTTTTTAGTATGTTTTATTCTTATCTATATATTGTTAATCATATGAATAATCTTTAACATCGTTTTGGTAAAATCTTTGTTGAAAAAAAAAAAAAAAATGTATTCCAAGATTAAAAAAGAAAAAAAAAATGAAACATACCGATTTTAGAGAAAATAAAATTACTATGTCATGTATTGCATTCTTTCTTTTCGCATTTTCTGCTGTTGTCCTATTTTTCACAAAAAAGGATAAACCAAAGAAAAAAATTAAAAAAGGAGGAGAATCTAAAAAAGAGGCTTTCACGACTCATCCAAACGACAAATTTCATTTATTTCATGCAACATGGTGTGGACACTGCGTAAATTTTGGTCCTACATTTGAAAAATTTAAAGGAACAAACTTAATTGAAACAGCTGAACATGAACACTCTAGTACACATGAGAGTTTAAAACAAAAATTTGGTGTTAAAGGATATCCAACAATGTGTTATGAAAATGCAAAGGGTGAAACTAAACAATACGAAGGTCCGCGAACGATTGATGGGATTACTTCATTTATAAAAACTGAAAGATCCAAATCAAATTAAAAAAAAAAATAGTATAAATCAACTTAAAAAAATATTTGAAAAGGATATGTCATTAACTGTTTTCGATTTACACAATTCAATGAGGAAAAAAATACAATCAAGAAGTAAAAGTTTTGATAAAGTGTTTGAAATTTGTACAAATAAAATAATAACTGCTTCTCATAAAGAACTCTTAAAAATATATTTTGATGTACCTGAGTATGTTTTTGGACTTCCTGTTTATGACATAAATAACTGTGTTAAATATTTGAAGGAAAAATTAGAAATAAACGGTTTTTACGTTATTTATTATTTTCCGAAAATATTATATATATCATGGGATCTCCATGAAGTTAATAAAGCTCGTATTGTAGAAAAATCGTGTGTAGATAATTCATGTAGCTCTGAACCTTTACTCTTGAACAAATCTGATAACCTTCTCTTAACATCTGACGCAATGACTAGAATAGACCTTTCAAAGAAAAAATGTGAAGAAAGAAAAAATAATATGCATCATAGACCAAATGGAAAATTTATATTGAATTTAGATTAATTAAGAGAACATTTTGAACATAAAAAGTTTATACCACGTTTTTAAACAAATATTTTATTTCATTTAATACACATAATGCGTCAACATGCGTGTTCGTTATTAATAAATATCTTTAATATAAATTAATAAGAGTATTTTGTTTCAAAATAACAGATATATAATAGAATAAATGACACTTCTTAATTCATCATATACTACTTTAGAAGAAGCCTGGGGGAAACAATACACGAGTAAACCTAAAAAGACAAAGAAGAAAAAGGAAAACATTGATCCTTTGTGTGAATTATATGGACAACGTTTGAAAAAGATTAAGAAACCTTTTTCAGATAAAAAAAGCACTTTATCTGACCAATTTAAACCATTTGATGGAGGTGACGAGGCTTATTATTATGGATACAACGATGATCATAAGTTTAAACGTATGAATAACAAAGAACGCCAAAAAACAGGATTACTTATGGTTAATGAAGAGGATGAACAATGTTTTGAAACAATTCCTAACAAGTCTCTTTTAGATCCACCCAAAATGAGGACAAGATATACACCAAAACCTTCGTCGGTCCGTTTCGAAGTGTTAGATGAAGAATTTGATGAAGAATTTGAACAAGACTATAAACAAGACTATAAACAAGACTATAAACAAGAGGACGACGACGAAATATATACAGAAAACATTTTTGAAGATAATATTCCAAATATTTTTGAAGAAGAAGATGACGATTATGAAGACAATATAGATTTTAATGAAGTTCTTAATTCTAAACAAAACGATTTTGAAAAAGTATACACAAATGTTTATGACGAAACTGAAGATGAAACGGAAAATAGTAATGATACAAAGAGTTTAAGAATTGATAAAAAAAGTTTAAGAGACAAACATGTGCAACAAACAGTAAATACTCCATTTATTGAAGAAGAACTGAAAAGATGTAATTATATGAATGCTCGTAAACAACGTAATTGTGAATTTAGAGATGAACGTCATTATTTGGACTTAGTTATCTATGTTTTGTCAGGTATTATTTTGATTTTTATGATGGAACAGTTTATTCAAATAGGGATGAGGTTAAGACCCTATTATTAAATGAAAGACCTTTTTTTTTTGTTATAAACATATAATATGGATGGTTCACAATCGTATATTGGAAAAATTTTCAACAGAGAAAGTATTGAAAATACCACCTCATGGATAAACGACAACAAATATTTAGCAGGACTAGCTATGATTTTATTTAATATAGGTTCACGATTTTTAATTGTTGATATGAATATTAATACCGAGAATATTCTGAAAACTAAAATAATGAGAAGACTAACTCTTTTTTCTATATTTTTTATAGGAACACGTGATTTATTTGCATCTTTTGTATTGACTGCGGTGTTCGTCATTATTACAATGAATTTGTTCAATGAAGATAGTTCTTTATGTATCATCCCTCACAGTTTCAAAGATAATATATACACGCCTGAAGAGTATTCTATATCAAAAAGAATTATTTCTGAATATGAAAAAAAATATAAAATTAAAAAGGAAGATCAGTATTGTAAATAATTTTGTCTATTGAACAAACATTTGATACTTTTACATCTCTTCACTATAAAAATCTACACAAAAAATAAATAAACGATGAATATCATACATGTATCTGTTATAGTAAATTCACTTTCACTTCTTATCTTGTACGTTTTAGTTTACACATTATTTTATCATAACGATGTAAAAAGATTTAATGACGACATATTAAATAATAAACTTAATGAAAATACAAAATCCATGGAAAATTTAATAAGAGATGTCAATTACAACAACGAATATATAAAAGGATACATAAATATAAAAAATAATATGAACAAATGAATAAAATTTCACCTTAAGGATGGATCTTTATGAACGAACAATAAAGAAAATGAACAATCTTTTTATGAAAATATTGTTTGTTGTACTATTGCAAGTTATAATAGTATGTATGGAATTAACTTATAGAAAGATTTGTTTTCCAATCACTTTTTTGGGTGTTTTTTTTTCTGTATTTACAAGCACGAGTGACAGTTGTAAATTCTTAAGGATATCGTCTTTTAATATAAACATGTATTTAGCGCATTTATTAACGATCACCGCAACCCAGTGTATTCAAGAACTCTTAGTTTATATTCGCAAGCCAAATTTTAAAGTTGAAGAAGAAGCTATAATTGATGAATAACAAATAATATGAATAGTATAATTTCTTCAAATATTTTATTAACTGCTACCACTATCACTGCTGCTATTACGGCTACTATTATTCCGGTTTCTTGCTTCTCGATCCCTTGCTGCTCGTTCTCTTGCTTCTCGATCCCTTGCTGCTCGTTCTCTTGCTGCTCGTTCTCTTGCTTCTCGATCCCTTGCTGCTTTATCTGCTGCTGCTTTATCTGCTGCTGCTTTATCGGCTGCTGCTTTATCTGCTGCTGCTTTATCTGCTGCTGCTTCTCTTGCTGCTTCTGCTGCTTCTGCTGCTTTATCTACAGCATCTTGTACTCTCTTCTCTTCTTGATCTGCTGCTGCTTTATCTCTTGCCGCTACACGATCTATTTCTTCTTGATCTCTCGTTGCGGCTTTATCATCAAC
>Ga0222671_1000575_pt1 | contig 10640 bp, 18 predicted proteins | sample AntAcemetagen797_FD_179849 | JGI IMG/M metagenome (GOLD analysis project Ga0222671, IMG submission 179849) | Saline water microbial communities from Ace Lake, Antarctica - #797 | ecosystem: Environmental > Aquatic > Non-marine Saline and Alkaline > Saline | place: Antarctica: Ace Lake... | reverse complement strand
GGCTATCTGGGCCACCTGGCGCTTGATGTGGTGCCGTCCCGCGCGCCTGTCACGTCCAGCACGGCTGAGGCGATGCACGCGGGTGACGGGGCGGCGGCGGGGCTGATCCGGTCGGCTGTAAGAGAAGGCGCGGCAGGCTTCAGGGGCGGGTGGGTTTCAATCAACGCTGTGCGTGATCTATTGGACTCCGAAGACCTCAAGGTGCCGGGCGGCCCATATCTGGCGCGTCAGCTCGAACAGATCGGCTACAGGCACACTATACGGTGCAACACGTCACCATCCGAAGCAAACCGCTTCCCCAAGGCACCGACAAAGACCCGTCTGTATCATATCGCAGACCTGACAGGCCAAGGCCCGGCAGACATCATGGCGCTGTATGACGCAGCGCAGCGATTGGGTGACAGCGGCCCGGTTCGGTCAACAGTGATTAAAATGCCAGGTCTATAAATTACCGTTAAATTAAACCCCAGCCCCGTTAAATTGTGGCGGGGCTTTTTTGTGCCTGATGGACATATAGTCTGGTCCGGTGGACACATAACCTGTCCACCTTTAAGCGTCTGATTTGTTTAGTTTTTTATGCTACCGGACCGATTGGACATATAGTTAGAGGTGTTTATTAGGTGCAAGAAAATGTGAGGTTCTATAATTGCTATAAATTACATTGGCTGTTTTCTCACCCGCTATAGTCTCAAAGGTAGATTGCTGTCCGATATGTCCGCCATCGCTGGTTATGTAGCGAAATCAAAGGCTTATGTGGTGGACAGATGATTTTCGGATCTGTCCGGCAGATTTATATTGACTTGGACAGCGCGCTATGCGAGTTTTACAGGTATACAAAACGAAGGGACAGAATGTGTTAATCGAGAAAAATGTAAAAATTCCTGAAGGTTCGGGAAAAGGCAACATGAAGGGCACTTCAAAATATCCATGGCCTGACATGATCGTCGGTGACAGCGTTTTCATCCCGTCAGTCACTATGACCTCACACCCTATAAATTATGCTTACAAGTGGATGGCGCGCAACGGTCGCAAATTGACCGCGCGCGCAGAAAACGGCGGTGTTCGAGTTTGGAGGGTGTTGTGATGCAGATGCCCCGCAACGGATTCGACAGCCTGGCCGCTATTGCCCGCCTGAACTACGACAACACAGACGCGCATCGGGAGCGCTGGCCCACGATGGATTGGGTCTGGGATGAGTTGGACATGTTGAGGGAGTGCTGGGTGACAGCAATTGACGCTGACGATTTCCAGTCCACACGTGAAGAAATTGAAGTTTTGCAAGGCGTTGAAGAACAGCGCGACGCATTTTCTCAAGCGATCCGCTTGCTGCTTGAGCCTGATCCGGACATGGAGCGCGTGCAGGCCATTCTGATGGGGGGTTGGTGATGACCGATAACGCAGACCAGGCAACACGCATGAGGGCCATGTGGTCCGCTGTAGCGATAACCGCGATCAATGATACAATTCGCCATGCCGCAAAGGAGTCCAAAAAACACAAAGGTCGGGCGCTGAACAACTTTGCACTGTGGGCAAACTCGCGGAACGGTAGGGACGTAATCAGCATGGCTGGCATCGACCCTGACAAGCGCGTTACTAACTGCATGGTAGCATTCGCGGCCAAGGGCGTGAAAACTACGACACGTCGCAAAAAGGAGACCAATCTGTGATGCGCGGGATGTCAAGGGGTATCTTCGCACAAGACCAAGGGTATCTAATGGCAAACACAAGCAAATTGATCCGCCAACTTGAGGCGAAAATAGCCAAGAAGAAAGACGGACTTCTGGCCTGTTACGAGATCATCGCAGAGCACCAGCCAAAGCTGGCCGCGCTCGAAAAGCAGCTTCAATCTGCGCGTTCACAATAGGATCTGACATGCTGACACCTAAGCGATGCACTGACGTATCCCCCCAATGCCCGATCAGGGAGCACGAAGGCTACATGATGGGCTGGTATCATGGGCAAGTAGACATGGCCGACACGCACGACGGGACTCCTTGCCAGGTCATAGGGATGCAGCAAGAGATCGATCGCCTGCGCGCACTCGTTGAGTTTTACGAAAAGGGCGGCAAAACGCTGGAAGAAATCAAAGTCGAGCTAAACATCTAAGGAGGCCCATATGACTGATCAAGATAATGATATTATCAACGTAAGCTACACAAATTGGCGCGGCGAGACACGGGTTAGGCGCGTCAGGTTGGGGCAGGTTCGCTTCGGCACAACAGATTGGCACGAAGAACCTACTTGGCTTATTTCAGCTTTTGACTTGGATCACCCTGCGCAGATTTGGAAAGAGTTTGACCTGAGTAAGTGTGACTTTAACCGCGATTACATGCCCTGCGAGATTGAACGCCTGCGCAGGCTGGTCGAAATGGCGTATAATGAGGGTGTCCTTGATGTTTTCAGTCGTGGCGCGACAATACAAACAGCCCAAGACTTTTGGGAAACTGCGGACGTTAATCAATGCGTTCTCGACCCGACTGCCGATGCCGAACTGTTCGGTTCAACATCCACATGAGGGAGCCTTGGTGTTGTGTACGGATTGCGTGAAGCCATGATGCGGATAACGCTTGCAATGCATAACGCGTTACGTTAGTTTATTCCTGTAGGGAGGCGATGGTCGCGGCCCACGGGAGAAACAAAATGAACCAGACCACAATCATCCACAACGCCGAAAAACGTATTGCGGACCAGCGTCAAGCAAGCCTAGCCGCGGCGGACCAGCGGACCCAAGAAGACATAGCGAAAATTAGGGTCCTGCCTTGGATGGTGAATGAATTCTCGCTATGGGATGCCTTCACCATTGCCGCGAAGGATTTCGCCAGGGCGGAGGCTAGACACGCTAGGGAGATTGCCGCAGTCGCGGGTAATGCTATGCGTACCAGTGCGGTAGAATGCAGCTACGGTTCGTCGATGAGAGAAGCTGCACGAATAGCAGAGGCCGCATCCATCGCCTATGTGAAGTGGAAGGCATCTGAGGAAGCCATGCGAGCTCACGATGTGATAGCCCAATTCCATGACAGGGCTCTGTCGGCCGAGACCATCGCCGCCCAATCTCTGCCGACTACTTGGGGCCCTTAGTATGGGCCTCACCCGACCCCGCAAGGCGCGCATTCTTGAAAAGGCCGGCCTGCGATACGTCGCGGGCTGGTTGCCAGTCAAACGAGCCGTTGCCGTGCAGGATGATATTGAATTAGCGCAGGAACATGTTACCTTGGCGCTTGCGACCATAAAGGAAAAGTCATGATGCCGATTGGACCTCGACCTGATGTTAATGCCGAAAGTGTCAGACGTGATAATGTGACGCGCGAGTTTCGGCACGGAACGCGGGGCGAAAGTGCAGTCCGTTGTATAGGACCTATCACTAAAGGATGTGATATTTTTGGGCTGACCAAGGGTGACTTTTCCATGATCGACATTCTGCGCCACATAGCGATGGAAATCGGTCCGTGTCGAATTGATATTGGGACATGGACCGCTGCTGCTGCCGAAATCAAACAAGCGTTTGATATGCTTGGCGACAAAAATATTATGACAATGCGTTGGCTTGTGGACCGCAGTTTTCCGGCACGTCAGGGAAAATACTATCGCAGCCTGCTAGATAAGTTTGGGCAGGATAGCGTCAGGCTTGCGCGGTTCCACGCCAAATTTATTCTGTTGGAAAACGAGGATTTTAGCGTTGCGGTGCGCACGTCGATGAACCTGAATTTGAACGCGAGGATTGAGTTTTATGAGTTGAGCGAGGGAAGCCCGATCGGTGGATACCTCAAGCAGGTTGTAGATCATCATTTTGCACAACCGTCTGCCGATAGCTATGGCGCGTTTAAGGATTTTGACATTGTCGACCAAGTGAAAGTTGATCAGCCTCAACAGCGACTGAGCGGGTGGGATTGATGGCGAGGGGGAAACTCTACATGCCGAGCGACACTGACCGCACTTTTGTTGAGCGCGCGGTTATGGCAGGAACACCTATTGAAAAGATCGCAGGATGCCTGAACTTGCATGACGACACGCTGCGCAAGCATTTTCGATACGAAATAATGACCGGGCGTGAACGGCTGAAAGGTGACGCTGTCCGAGTGCTGGTCGACAGCTTGACCGATAATAGCCTAGATGCTGCAAAATTCGTGTTGGGTAGAGTTGCCGGTTGGACAGAGAAAAGTGTGGTTGATAACACGTCCAGCGATAAAAGCATGTCGCCTACCCCCGCACTTGACGTGTCTCGCCTGTCACCTGAAGCCCTGGCGGAAATTGTGGCGCTCGGCGATGCAACTGACACCGCTTGACATCATTGCCGCCGAAAAAGAGCTGTGCCGCCGATCACTGGCATACTTCGCACGGCGCGCCTGGCACGTCCTGGAGCCGTCCACGCCGCTCAAGTGGGGCTGGGCACTGGATGCCATCTGTGCGCACCTTGAAGCCGTCACGCGGGGCGACATCAACCGCCTGCTGATGAACGTGCCGCCCGGCACCATGAAGTCTCTGCTGACCGGCGTGATCTGGCCCGCTTGGGAATGGGGCGCGCAGGCCAAGCAGCACACGCGGTTTCTTGGCACGGCGCACAAGCAGGACTTGGCCGTCCGGGACGCAATGAAATGCCGCCGCCTGATACAATCTGACTGGTATCAGACACGTTGGCCGATGGTCCTGATGGCGGACAACAACGCCAAGCTGCGGTTTGAAAACGACAAGACCGGATTCAGGGAGGCCATGGCATTTGAAGGAATGACCGGATCGCGCGGCGATAGGGTTCTGATCGACGATCCGCACAGCGTTGCGGATGCCAACAGCGTCCAGAAACTTGCTACGGGCGTTGGGACATTCAGGGAAGCCTTACCGTCCCGTGTGAACAATGAAGATTCCGCGATTGTGATCATCATGCAGCGATTGCATGAGTCTGACGTTTCTGCCGTGGCGATTGAGCTGGGTTACACCCACCTGTGCCTGCCGATGCGGTTTGAAGCCGATCGCCGATGCTCCACGTCGTTCTATACCGACCCGCGAACAATCGAAGGCGAACTGCTGTTTCCTGATCGGTTCCCAGAGGACCAAGTGGCTGACCTTGAAAAGACGATGGGCATCTATGCCGCCGCCGGGCAGCTTCAACAGCGCCCTGCACCGCGCGGCGGTGGCATGTTCAAGCGGTCAGACTTCCGCGTTATCCAAGCGGAGCCTGCGGGCTACCTGTGGGTGCGCGGCTGGGACTTGGCCGCAACCGATGATCCTGGAGCGGCCCGGACCGCTGGCGTCAAGATGGGCATCGGCCCGGATCGGCGCATCTGCATCGCCCACGTTGTCAAAGACCGGGTCAACGCGGCTGGTGTTGAGCGGCTGGTCGGCAGTACCGCGGCATCTGACGGAACGGACGTGCGCGGGTCAATTCCGCAAGACCCGGGCTCTGCTGGTAAATCATGGGGTTTGCATTTGCTAAAACATGCGTTAATGGGTTACAGTTACACGATGAGCATTGAAACGGGCGACAAAGAAACGCGCGCAATGCCGCTGGCGGCACAGGTCGAGGCCGGAAACGTGGACATTGTGGCAGGCGATTGGAATGGTGAATTCTTGGACGAAGCTGCGACGTTCCCAATGGGCAAATTCAAAGATCAGATTGACGCCGCGACGCGTGCGTTTGATATGCTGGCGGCCCCGCGCGCATCAGCCGGTATATTCCTGCGAAAGAAAAACCGATGAACATCTTGAACGCAGCCCGTCGCATCAACGCAATGTTTCCAGGGTATTTTCAGAACGCCAAACACGACCATAATAAAGATTTTGGCTATCCCGATCATGTTGATTTTGACGCAGCTTATCAGCGATATTCGCGCAACGGCGTAGCGTTCGCTGGCGTTGAAAAGACAATTCTCAAAACGTGGCAAGACAACCCTGAGCTTTGGGAAAACAAGGACGCCAAAGAAACATATGGCGAAAGTGAAATCCGGCAAAAGTTTGACGACTTACGTCTGTGGCAGAAGTTGGCCGAGGCAGACCGCCGCTCGATGGTCGGCGGTTATTCCGGTCTGATCCTGCGCTATGCCGACGATAAACGGTTTCTTGAGCCGGTTGATACTGTGCCCGGCGGGCTTGATGGGCTGGTCGATATTATTCCTGCGTGGGCTGGTCAGTTGACCGTATCTTCATGGGACACTGACGAAAGGTCACCGACCTACGGCGAGCCAACGATGTTTGGGTTTAACGAATCTGCGGTTGGTGACAACGATGACCGCCAAGCCAAAAACCGCAGCTTTGAAGTGCATCCTGATCGCGTGTTGATCTGGTCCAAGGACGGGACAATCCACAATCGTTCCATGCTTGAACCGGGGTTCAATAACCTGATCGACATGGAAAAAATCAGCGGTGCAGGCGGCGAGGGCTTCTGGAAAAATGCCAAGAGTGCGCCTGTTATGGAAACCGACGCGGATGTATCAATCGCAGACATGGCAAAAGGCATGGGCGTCGGCGTTGACGAAATAGCCGACAAAATGAACGAACAGGTTGAGGACTTCAACAAAGGCTTTGACGCAATGTTGATGTTGCAAGGCATGAAGGCTAAGACGCTGGGCGTTACCCTGCCGCAACCTGAAGAATTTTTTAATGTGGCGTTGCAGGGCTTTGCAGCGTCTATCGGTATTCCGCTCAAGATTCTGGTCGGGTCACAGTCGGGTGAGCGTGCCAGCACTGAGGACGCCGACGAATGGTCTCGGACCAACATGGCACGGCGGACCAATACAGCACGCCCCACAATCATGGCGTTGGTTGAAAAACTTGAGACCGTTCGTGTCTTGCCTGAACAGGATTGGCACATTTATTGGTCGGACCTGACCGAGGCCAGCATGGGCTTGAAAATAGATCGCGCCGACAAAATGGCAGCAATTAACCAAAAGTTGCTAGACGAAGTGTATACAATTGATGAAATTCGTGAAACAACTGGCCACGGCCCGATTGACGAAATAGGAGACCAGTGATGAGCAGGCATGTTCGCGTCAACATCCGCACCACAGCCAACTTGGCCAGTATCCGCAAAGAGCGGCGCAACGGGCGCGACAAGATAATCGTGCCGTCTGCAACGCTGCCTGACGGCATTGTGATGAACGGTATCAGCTACCCCGCTGAGGAAATCGAAAAAGGGTTTATGTCGCTGAACAACACTTACGCGCCGTTAGGGCATCCGACAGTCAATGGCATGTTTGTGAGCGCATCGGATCCCGAAGGTATCAATATCGGGTGGATCGGCGCGCACAATGAAAACGTGAGGCGTGAGAATGGTCGCGTGCTGCTCGATAAAGTTATTGATGTGGCCCGCGCGAACGAAAGCGTTGGGGGCCGGTCGGTTTTGGAAGCTATTGAAAAAGGCACGCCAATTCATACCAGCACAGGGTTGTTTTGCGATCTTGAGGCGTCAACAGACGACGCATATGAGTTTATTGCCCGTAACATGGCTTTTGACCATGACGCAATCTTGCTGGGCGAGGATGGTGCAGCAACACCCGAACAGGGCGTCGGCATGATGGTCAACGCCAAGGGTGAGCAGACTAAAATTGACATTATCAATTCCGTGTTCGACCAAGTCGATCAGGAACTAGACTGGGCGGCAGAAGCTGCCGTCCGGGCAGCCGAAAGGCTCGAACGCGCTCCAATGATGGAACGCATCAAATCCGCAATACTGGACGCCGTTCGCGGCGCCGGGCGGGAACCCTCTGCAAACACAGGAGAAGCAGATATGACTGATGAATCTCAGTTGGACGCGCTTTCCGCGAAGGTTGACGCCCTCACGGAATCGCAAAAAATTATTGGCGAAACAATTGCCAATGCCGTCACAGCCGCAATGAAGCCGCTGACCGACAATCTGGCAGAAATGCAGGCCAACCAGACGGCAAAAGACGCCGCCGAGTTGGATGGTTATGTGGCGAAAATTGTCAAGGCAAACATTCTTGACGCCGAGTCGGCTGCGGAATTGACGCTCAACGCCGCACGCAAGCTGGCTGACAAGGCCAAACCCGGCACAGCGACGGCCCTCAACGGCGCGTTTGGTGGCAATGGTCCGGCTGACGACTTCGCAGGCTATGACCTCAACGCCGTTATGGACGGCACAGACAAAAAGGCGGTGAACTAAGATGGCCGGTAACACCATTTTCCGAGGGCCGATCACGCATCAGCCCATTTCGGTCAGCAAGCCCGTCGCAGGCGCTTACATGCCCGGCACGTTTGTCGAAGAAACCGCAACAGAGCTTGTCCAGATCACCACGTCCTTGGCCAAGTTGCCGTTGATCCTGTCCGCTTTGGACTTCAAGGACCAGACGGTCACGACAGCATATGCCGACGAGGATACGGGCATTGCCTTTGCCCTTGTCCCTGGCATGGTGGTACAGGCGAGCCTTGCCGCCGCGACCTACGCTTTGAACGCACCGCTGAAGATTGCTGCGTCCGGTCGATTGGCCGCTGCAACAACCGCTGGTGATATTGTCATTGCGTTCTTCAGCGACACACCTGCTGCATATAGCGCCGGTGACTTGGCCGATGTGACCATCGCCAATTCCTACAACGTTCCAGCGGCATAAGGAGAACACCTGATATGCTTCGTTTTACAGATGAACAGCAGGCTTTTGTTCTGGCGAATCGTCGCCAGTTCAACGCCTCGCAAATCGCCATGGCAAAAAACCATGGTCAAACGCTTATCGGCAACGCACTGCCTCTTCCCAAAGATGTTTGGGGCTTGTGGGACCGTGAGGCCGTAGAGGTCCAGCGCACGACGCTTCGTGTGTTCAATGACCTTTCGTCCTCTGTGTCCATGCCAATGCCAATCGGCAAGCTGGTCCACCACTTCCAGACTGTATCCGACAGCGGGTCGGTAAACGTCTCGCTGGATGGCCGTTCAAAGGGCCGCACTGACCAGCCTGTGTTCGCATACCACGGCACGCCACTGCCGATCATCGACAGCCCGTTCTCTTACGGATGGCGTCAGGTAGCGGCCGCATCGACAGAAGGGTTTCAGCTTGACGCTGCGGGCCGGATGAATTCGATGCGCAAGATCGCGGAAAAAGCCGAGAGCCTGATGCTCAACGGCGACACTGACATCGTCGTCGGTGCTGATCCGCTTTACGGGCTGCGCACTCACCCGCGCCGCAACACCCGGACCACAGCTCAGGCGCTGAACGGGGCAACAGGTGCACAGTGGTTGGCAACCATCACTGCAACCTTGAAACTGCTTCACGGTGATAACTTCAAATCGCCAGCCACGATCTATCTGAACTTTGACGATTGGTTCTATGCCACATCGACCGAGTTTACGGCGGGTTATCCTAAGACCATTGCGCAGCGCGTGCTGGAATTGGGCGGTTTGCGTGAGGTTATCGACGCTGACAGTATCAACGCTGGCGAAGTCATTGCGATTGTCAAAGATCGCAGCGTATTGCAGGTGTTGAGCGGTATGCCAATGACCACACGGGCGCAATTCCGTGCGAACCCTGAAGACGACTACAACTTTGTGACCATGGCCGCCGTCGCCTTGGAAATCAAATTTGACGCCAACCAAAACTGTGGCGTTGCGGTTTCGTCCCTCGCGTAACATGATGGGCCGGTATAACCGACCGGCCCATTTTAACCCACGGAGACATACATGAAAATTCAAATCACAATGCCTGACGCAAGTGGCCACAATGTTGGCGATGTTGTCGAGATTGATGGAAACGCAATTCCATCATGGGCGATTAACAAATGCCGCGTGGTCGGTAATGCCAAGACCGCCGTGACCAACCCCGCCAAGGGTGCGATGCCCAGCGCCCCAACACCAAAGGGCTAAACAATGACCGCCACCGTCACAGATTGGATCGCATACGCGAGCGCGCGAGGGGACACTGTGGTGGACAATGCAGCCAGTGCTGCTGCACTCGTGCGTGCGATAGACCATATTGCGTATCGGTATCTGAACCGCCTCCTGCCGGGGGTGGACGCAACGACACTGGCGGTGGTCGATCCGGCGACGTATGAGGCTGCAAAGCTGGAACTGGCAACGCCCGGATTTTTTACCGTCACGTTTAGCCCGGATCAGCAAAAGACACTGACTGGCGTGGGTGACATTAAATGGACGCCTGTCGCGGGGGGTAAGGGAGGCTTTGAATCGGCAACCCCCACCAGCACGATGATCGCTGCCATGTTTGACCCATACGTGACAGACCGTGACGGGCCTTACTTCGACTTTGCCACGCTTGGCAAAACGGCTGCCCGATGAGCGGCGCGGATATCACGGCAGACGTTCAGGCAGCCTATGTCGAAGCGGGCATTGCGGCGGGCAACGGCACGGGCGCGCCGATTGTTACGATCAGCCGCCCCGGCACGCCGTCAGGGCCAGAATGGAACCCTACGCCAGGCGCGCCCGTTGTCCACACGTTCACCGCCAAACCGTCAAGTAAGGCATACACGCAGCGCACGGGGCTTGCCCTCGGTGCGAAAGAGCGGGTCTATTCGCTGGTTAATATCGGCGTGACGATTGTCCCGTCTACAACCGACGTGTTGACGATTGACGGTGTAGAATGGTCTGTGCTTGAGGTTATTCCTGTAGACTCTGCAGGGTATGTGCTGAACTGGTTTGTGAGGGTGGTAAAATGACCGACACCGCCAAGCGCCTGATCGAAGCGCTGTTTGCT
>Ga0222671_1000571_pt1 | contig 10689 bp, 7 predicted proteins | sample AntAcemetagen797_FD_179849 | JGI IMG/M metagenome (GOLD analysis project Ga0222671, IMG submission 179849) | Saline water microbial communities from Ace Lake, Antarctica - #797 | ecosystem: Environmental > Aquatic > Non-marine Saline and Alkaline > Saline | place: Antarctica: Ace Lake | collected... | reverse complement strand
TTCGCAAAACGATCAAAGTTCCTCACCGACTTTAGATACTGCTGTCACAACTGGAGAAACCGATTTGTAAAGAGGTATTTCATGACTATTCGCGATGCCATTGCCTGGATTAGAGACGAAGTGGATCCTGAGGGTCGACAATGGGAAGAGTTCTATCGTAATCGCTGGCAACACGACAAAGTCGTGCGTAGCACGCATGGCGTCAACTGCACCGGTGGGTGTACCTGGAACATTCACGTCAAAGACGGAATTGTCACCTGGGAAATGCAGGGGCTTGACTATCCGGAGCTTGAAGCGGGAATACCTCCTTATGAACCGCGCGGGTGTCAGCGTGGAATTTCCTACAGTTGGTATCTCTACAGTCCGCTACGAGTAAAATACCCCTATATTCGGGGAGCTCTATTGGATCTATGGAAACAAGCTCGGGCGGATCATGCTGATCCGGTTGACGCGTGGAAAAGTCTTGTCGAAAATCCCGAATCTCGTCAGCGCTGGCAGCGTGCCCGTGGAAAAGGAGGTCTGCGCCGGACTGACTGGGATACAGCGCTCGAGATTATCTCGGCGTCGATGGTGCAGACAATTAAGAAACATGGTCCAGATCGAATTGCCGGCTTCTCTCCCATTCCGGCAATGTCCATGATCAGCTATGCCGCTGGTTCACGATTGTTGCAATTGATTGGTGGTGTCTCGCTGTCGTTTTACGATTGGTATTGTGATTTGCCGCCTGCTTCGCCTGAGACCTGGGGTGAACAAACCGATGTCGCAGAAAGTGCCGACTGGTACCACGCAAAAATGTTGGTTTCGATGGGGGCCAATATTGGTATGACTCGAACACCTGACTGTCACTTTCTGGCAGAGGGTCGGCACAATGGTACCAAGTTGTGGGTTTTCTCACCCGACTTCAATATGGTGGCCAAATACGCGGACGAGTGGGTGGCCGTCAATGCTGGTCAGGATGGTGCGTGGTGGATGGCGGTTAATCACGTATTGCTTACCGAATTCCATCATCAGAAAAAGACCGATTATTTCATTAACTATACGAAGAAGTTCACCGATTCGCCGTTCCTTGTTGAAGTAAAGAAAGGTGAAGACGGCGTACCTCGCGCCGGCCAATTACTGCGTGCAGGACGACTGAGTAAGTATGCAAGTGAAGAAAATGGTGAATGGAAGTTCCTGATGTGGGACGAGTCTGCCAACGAGCCCAAAATGCCAATGGGCAGTTCCGGACATCGCTGGGGTGCAGAGAAAGGGAAATGGAACCTGCTGCTCAAAGATGGTCAAGATGGCAGTGAGATTCAACCTGAGCTAAGTTTTCTCGATCAGCACGATTCTGTTGTCAACATAGAACTGGATGACTTCGGAGCAGGGGTGACAACAAGTCGTGGTGTTCCGGTCCGAACGCTCACAACAAAAAATGGTGAAATCATTCATGTTGCGACGATCTACGACCTGTTAATGGCTCAGTATGGTGTAAATCGAGGACTCTCCGGGGAATACCCGTCTGATTATGACGACGAAAATGCCCCTTACACGCCAGCCTGGAGCGAGAAATACACCGGCATTTCTCGCGACGTGTTGATTAAATTTGCTCGCGAATGGGGTACCACGGCTGAGCACACCGAAGGAAAATGCACAATCCTGATTGGGGCCGGCATTAATCACTGGTATCACGGCAATTTGATGTATCGTGCCGGCATTCACGCTTTGATGTTCTGCGGTTGTGTGGGTGTGAATGGTGGTGGACTCGCTCACTACGTCGGTCAGGAAAAACTGGCACCGGCAGAATCGTGGTCGTCGATTGCGATGGCAAAAGACTGGTTCCCGCCTTCCCGTCTGCAGAACGCGCCAAGTTGGCATTACGTCCACTCCGATCAATGGCGCTACGAGAAAGAATTTACCGACTACCACACGGTTCCACAGCATTCTCCTGAAACGTCGACGGCAAAGGGCCACACGATGGATATGCAGGTTCAGGCTGTCCGGCAAGGTTGGTTACCATTTTATCCTCAGTTTCCGGAAAATCCGCTTGAGCTGGTCGCGCAAGCGCGTGAAGCGGGCGCAAAGACAGATGAAGAAGTCATCGCCTGGATTGTCGATCGCCTCAAAAGCAAGGAGATGAAGTTCTCTGTTGAAGATCCAGACGCCGAAGAGAATTGGCCTCGTGTGTGGTTCATCTGGCGCGGCAACGCGTTAATGGCCAGTGCCAAAGGGCATGAATATTTCATGAGGCATTATCTGGGGACGCACGACAACGCGGTTGGCGAAGATATGGCTGAGGACTCTGTGAAAGAGGTTGCTTGGCACGAGCATGCTCCCCAGGGGAAGATGGATCTGGTGGTGGACCTTAACTTCCGGATGGATACGTCAGCACTGTATTCAGACATCATCCTGCCTGCTGCGACCTGGTACGAAAAGGCAGACCTCAATACAACAGACATGCACAGCTTCATTCATCCGCTTTCTGAAGCGGTGCCTCCCTGTTGGGAGTCAAAAAGTGACTGGGCGATTTTTAGAGATGTGGCGAAAAAGTTTTCAGAAGTGGCCGAAGCACATTACCCAGAACCAGTGGAAGACGTGGTCGCTGTGCCTCTGCCACACGACTCGCCGGCAGAAATTGCTCAGCCCGACATGAAACAGTGGATTCATGGTGAAGTCGAAGCGATTCCCGGGAAGACGATGCCCAACTTGAAAATTGTTAAGCGGGACTACAAAAACGTCTACAATCAGTTCATTTCTTACGGGCCTTTGGTTCGTAAAAATGGGCTCGGCGCGCACGGAACCAATTACGAGATTACTGAAGAATATGATGAATACGTCAAAAGTCATCGCACTGAAACATGGGACGGCAATACCTATCCGTCACTCGATCGCGATGTCGACGTGTGTGACGCCATTTTACATTTTGCGACGGTGACAAACGGCGAACTTGCTTACCGTTCGTATAAGAACATGGAAGAGAAAACCGGATTATCGTTGGCACATCTGGGTGAAAAAAACCGTGGTTTCCGAACCTCATATAAGGACATTCAGAGCCAGCCGCGACGGTTAATCAATAGCCCGATGTGGTCGGGGCTCACTGAGAATGGTCGAACGTATTCCCCGTTCACATACAACGTTGAAGAGGACGTTCCTTGGCGAACACTGACGGGACGACAGTCATTCTATCTGGATCATCCCGTTTACATCGATTTCGGTGAGCACCTGCCGACACACAAACCGAAGCCACTTCCCACGCAGTATGCCGATCTGATGTTCTCAGAGACTGGAGACCAAGTAGGACCGACGTTGATGCTCAACTATCTGACACCACATGGTAAGTGGCATATTCACTCAACCTATGGAGATAACCAGCGAATGACGACGCTTTCGCGTGGTATCGATCCCTTATGGATGAGCGAAAAAGATGCTGATGCGTTAGAGATTGCAGACAATGACTGGGTGGAAATATATAACGACAACGGTGTCGTCGTAACACGGGCCGTCGTTAGCGCACGCATCCCGCCAGGTATCTGTTTGCAGTATCACTCCCCCGAACGAACTTACGGCGTTCCACTTTCACCACTTCGTAAAAAACGGCGGGCAGGTGGGCATAACAGTTTGACGCGTACGCGGCTGAAGCCAAATTTCATGATCGGAGGCTACGGCCAGTTTACCTACCACTTTAACTATTGGGGGCCTGTGGGATGTAACCGCGATACCCACTTGTTGGTCAGAAAGTGTCCCAAAATTGAATACTAGAGGCTCGGTAATTTTACAATTAAGAATAGGATTCGCTTGAGGAAAACGATTTTATAAGTCCTGAATACTCAAGTGAAATGGAGCAAAAAGTGCAAGTTCGATCACAAATTTCAATGGTGTTCCACCTTGACAAGTGCATTGGTTGTCACACCTGCAGCGTCGCTTGTAAAAATGTGTGGACTGACCGCAAGGGCGCAGAATACATGTGGTGGAACAACGTCGAGACGAAACCTGGTACCGGCTTTCCCACCAAGTGGGAAGATCAGGAGAAGTACAAGGGGGGGTTCGAAAAAGATGAAAAAGGCGAACTCAATATTAAGTCGACGAGTAAAACGAAAATTGTCCCCAACATTTTTCATAATCCGAACATGCCAAGCATGGACGACTACTATGAACCTTGGACTTACGACTATCAGAATCTATTTAACGCGAAAGAAGGCTCTGATCAGCCAACAGCTGTCCCCATTTCGATGATCGATGGTAAGCAAATCGACATTCAATCTGGTCCGAACTGGGACGACGACCTTGGCGGTTCGCCAATCTATGCTAAAAACGATCCGAACTTGAAGGGACTGACTGAAGAGCAACGGATGCAACTTAGTTCGGTCGAACGGTTGGTCTTCTTTTACCTCCCCCGTATTTGCAATCACTGTCTCAATCCCTGCTGTGTGGCATCCTGTCCATCGGGAGCACTTTATAAACGGGGCGAGGACGGCATCGTACTGATCGATCAGAAGAAGTGTCGTGCCTGGCGGTCATGTGTAGCCGCTTGTCCTTACAAGAAAACCTATTTCAACTGGTTCACTGGTAAAAGTGAGAAATGTATTCTCTGCTTTCCTCGTCTGGAAACCGGACAGGCTCCTGCCTGCTTCCACTCGTGTGTGGGCCGCATTCGTTATCTGGGTGTTTTACTTTATGATGCCGAGCAATTAGAAGAGGTTGCCAAATTGCCGGATGACGAGTTGGTCGAAGGTCAACGCAATATGATTCTCGACCCGTTCGACCCGGAAGTGATTGCACAAGCGAAAAAGAACGGTATTTCCGATGGTGTGATCAAATCAGCTCAGAATTCACCAGTATATCGATTCGTGAAAGAATGGAAGATCGCGTTACCACCGCATATTGAGTATCGAACATTGCCGATGTTGTTTTATGTTCCGCCAATGTCACCAGTCCAGGCGAGCAAGGCAGAAGACACCATCACGCACAATAGCGACAATTTATTCCACGACATTGACGATTCTCGCGTACCGATGAAATTCCTGGCCAACCTGTTTGGGGCCGGACACGAAGGTGTTGTGCGGTATGCCCTTGCCAAACAGAAAGCTGTCCGTTGGCACCGTCGAGCGGAAACGGTCGGCGACATTGATCGGGAGACCGCCGATCGCATGTTACGTGAAGCTAACTGCACACGTGAAGAAGCAGAAGAAATCTACAAATTGACAGCGCTGTGTAAATTCGAAGATCGGTTTGTTATTCCACCGATGCATCGGGAACAGGCTATTGAAATGATGAAGGAACCACACGAACACCGTGCCGAAACGGGCTTCGGTTTTGTTGACAGCCCAAAGAGAGGACTCTAATGGCAGGACCAAAAACACTACGTGCCCTCAGTCGACTGCTTTCTTATCCTGATGAGCAAACGGTAGAAGCGGCCGAGTTATTATATATCATTCTTCAGGGCGAGGCGCCTGAAGCGGCGAGTAACTTGTCAGAATTTGGCACGTTTGTCTCACAGCAAGAACTCTGGGAAGTTGAAGAAGCTTTCACGAGGACGTTCGACCTTAATCCGGATTGTGCTTTGGAAGTTGGTTGGCATCTATTTGGTGAAGAGTACGCCCGTGGGATGTTTCTCGTGCGGATGCGCGAAGAAATGCGAAAGTACGACCTTCCCGAATCAGCAGAATTACCAGATCACTTCGTGCATGTGCTTGCCATTATTAGTGCCATGCCTGAGGACGAAGCCAAACGATTCGTGGTCGCCTGTGTTCTTCCTGCAGCGGTAAAATTAAAAATAGCACTCGACAAAACAGACAGCATCTACAAACACGTCGTCACTTGTCTGGCAGAGGTTTTGCAGCACGTATGGGGCGACGGCGAACTGCTTTACGACGGTTCCGAATCAGGTCATCCTGACGAGAATGCGATCCCTGGCGGAGTTGATCTGCTGCATCAGTTTCCCGTCGCCGACGTGAACTTTGGTTGCGGTACCGAAGGCTGCGGATCTTGTGGGGAGTCTGGACCAGACTTAGTGCAACTTTCTGTCGACGGTGTCCCAGTGAAGAGAGACAAAGCATGAATCCAACCATCCTCGATCAATTCCTGTTTATCGCTTTGCCTTATGTGTGCATATTCACGTTTTTTCTAATGACGATTTATCGTTATCGCACACAAGCATTTTCATTTTCGAGTTTGTCGAGCCAGTTTCTGGAAAACAAGCAGCACTTTTGGACGGTCGTACCATTTCACTATGGGATTCTTGCAGTGACTGCCGGACATTTGATTGCGTTCGCGACTCCCAGGACGATTCTATTGTGGAACAGTCAGCCTTTGAGGTTATATATTTTGGAAATTTCGGCACTTGTCTGTGGGCTGCTGACATTGATTGGTCTGGTCGGTCTGATAATACGGCGCGCATCGTCGCCCCGTATTCGGGTAGTGACGTCAATCAACGACTGGATTCTGTTTGCAATCCTGCTCGTTCAAGTGGCCAGCGGAGTCGGAATGGCATTGTTCTATCCATGGGGGTCTTCATGGTTTGCTTCCAATCTGTCACCCTACCTTTGGTCGATTTTAGAATTCAATCCCGAGATTAGTTACGTCACTTCAATGCCGCATCTGGTAAAGCTGCACATTCTCTTGGCGTTCATCACGATTGGATATTTCCCCTTTACCCGTTTAGTACATTTGTTAGTAGTTCCCAACCCATACCTCTGGCGAAAGATACAGGTCGTCCGTTGGTATGGTCGTAAATAACACAGCATAAATCGAAAGTTTCTGGTGCTGAGATGAATTTTCAGGTCCAATCATCCGAAGAGGTTCGGCGTGCTTGGTGGATTCTAGGTATCAATACATTCGCGTTTACGATTTGTTTCGCGGCATGGATGATGTATGGGGTACTGATTACGTTTCTAGTCAACAACGGCGCCTATGACTGGGGTCCTAAAGAGATGGGATGGCTGATTGGCATCCCAGTATTGACTGGAGCGATTTTTCGTTTGCCCATTGGTATTGCATCGGATAAATGGGGCGGACGAATTGTGTTCGGTCTCCTGTTGTTTTTCTGTGCAGTCCCGATGTATCTAACTGGATACTGCAATGGTTATTGGCAGTTTTTTGTTGCCGGACTCGGTTTCGGATTCTGTGGCACCGGATTCGCAGTTGGAATTGCCTATACCTCAGTTTGGTTTCCTCAAAATCGACAAGGAACAGCACTGGGAATCTTTGGTGCCGGAAATGCCGGCGCAGCTCTGACAACCTTCGGTGCGCCAACAATTTTAAACTGGCTGACGAACAATGGTGAGAATATTGAAGGCTGGCGATACTTGCCTCAAATGTATGCGGCTCTCCTGGCTGTGACAGGTGTTATCTTTCTCCTGACTACGACGACGCGATTACCTGCAGGTAGTGCAACGAAGACGCTTTCCCAGCGTCTCGAACCGCTCCGGCATATGCGTGTCTGGCGGTTTGGACTGTATTATTTTTTCGTATTCGGTGGCTTTGTCGCACTCGCACAATGGCTCGTCCCGTACTATGTCAATGCCTATTCGACTACGGTTGTGCTCGCGGGCCTTCTCGCATCCTGCAATAGTCTACCGTCCGGAGTGATTCGAGCCTTTGGTGGTTGGCTTTCGGATAAATTGGGGGCACGCACCGTCATGTACTGGGTACTGGGTACGTCATTTGTCTGTTGTGTGCTGTTAATCGTTCCACAAATGGATATTCGCTCTCCCGGGAGTGGGATCATGGCCAAGGTTGCGGGAGAGGTTGTACGCGTTTCCGACTCAGAGATTGTCGTTCAAGCCAAAACCGGAGAACAGCGGACATATGAGATCAAACGCAAGGCGGGTGATCTGGTAAGCGATGAAAAACGTGGTTCGGGCGTATTGATTCTTCCACGTGCAATGTCTTGGCAGGAGGCCGTTGTTAAACCGGGGCAAAAAGTGATGAATAAAGAGCTTCTCGCACGGGGTGTGACGCAGATCTTCTTTCAAGCCAATATCTGGATTTTCACCATACTGAGTCTGATTATTGGTGCCGTGATGGGAATTGGAAAAGCCGCTGTTTACAAACATATCCCCGATTATTTCCCAAACGACGTGGGAGTGGTTGGCGGGATTGTTGGAGTACTCGGCGGACTGGGTGGATTTGTATGTCCTGTGATCTTTGGATATCTCCTCAACGCGACGGGATTGTGGACGTCCTGTTGGATGTTTTTTGCGGTGCTGGTGGCGGTCTGTTACATCTGGATGCATTTTGTCATTCAGAAAATGCAGAAAGCTGAAGCACCAAATTTGTCACAACAAATTGAATCAGTACGTAACACATAACAGAAGTTGAGATACGACCATGGCTACAACGCCGGAAAAATGGGATGTCGAAAACGAAACCTTCTGGGAAACTGAAGGTAAGCAGATCGCGAATCGGAACTTGTGGGTTTCGATTCCAAATCTGCTGTGTGGTTTCTCCGTGTGGCTTTACTGGGGCATGATTGCCAAGACGATGCAGCGATTGCACTTCGCAAACACAGACTTGTTCAATTTCACATTCCAGAATGATGGGCAGCCTTTTGACGAAGCCGGATACAGGACACTTCTGTTTACGCTACCCGCTGTAGCCGGGCTCGCGGGAGCGACGTTGCGGATTCCCAACTCATTCATGATTGCAATCTGTGGTGGACGCAATGTTAAGTTCATGACGACCATTTTGTTGCTGATTCCCGCTCTCTGCACCGGATTTGCATTGCAAGATCCCAATACATCGTTTTCGGTATTTATTGCACTTGCCGCGTTATCAGGTGTGGGTGGTGGCGCTTTTGCGTCGAGCATGTCGAATATTTCGTTTTTCTTTCCCAAGCGGATGCAGGGACTGGCATTGGGGTTGAATGCGGGACTAGGCAATCTAGGCGTCAGTGTGATGCAGTTCCTGATCCCCTGGGCCATTACATTTGGCATGTTTGGTGGCATCGGTGGAGCCCCCCAAAAATTCGTTGTCAATGGTGAATCGAATCAACTCTGGATTCAGAATGCGGCGCTGGTCTGGGTTCCCATTATGAGCGTGCTCGTCGTCCTGACGTGGTTACTGATGAACAATTTGCCTCAACATAAATGCGGACCGGCAGTGGTTGCCATTGGGAAGTATCTGTGGTTACAGATGATTGGGTTTATGGGAGCTGCTGTAGGAATCGGGATGCTGATTTTCGTCGAGCTACCTATTCCCGAACTGGTACGTATTTTTTTGGTATTACTCGTGGCTGTCATCACAACCATGCTGGGGATGAGGTTCATGACTCCCAAAACGATTCAGGCTCCCTTGCAAAGTCAGTTTGCAATTTTTTCCAACAAGCATAACTGGGTTATGACGTGGCTTTATGTAATGACGTTCGGGTCATTTATTGGTTACGCGAATGCGTTTCCTAAACTCATAGACGACGTGTTCGTGACTTCAACGAATGGTTTAATTACGTCACATTACATCTGGATTGGCGCGGCAGTCGGTGCTCTCATTCGACCCGTTGGTGGTTGGCTCGCCGACAAGCTGGGGGGAGCCCGTGTCACGCAATGGGATACGTGGGTCATGATTTTTGCCACCATCCTGGCTGGCTACATCGTTGCGCTCGCTGGTGTGAGTGATACTCCTGAGAAGTACTTCATTCCGTTTCTGTTGACGTTCATCCTGCTATTCGCAACGACCGGTATCGGTAATGGATCGACGTTTCGGATGATTCCGATTATTTTTTCTAAAGAACAGGCTGGTCCCGTGCTCGGGTTTACGTCGGCCATTGCAGCGTATGGAGCGTTTCTTATTCCAAAGATCTTCGCAACTCAGATCAAAGCTGGTACGCCTGAGAATGCCTTGTATGGGTTTGCTGGTTATTACGCGAGTTGTCTCGTTGTAAATTGGTGGTTTTATGCTCGAAAGAATGCGGAAATCAAATGTTAAATATACTCACTGAACTGAATGCGAGGAGATAACCAATGAACCGCATGATTGTCAGTTTAATCTTAATGGTTGGCTTACTCTTCGGAGTGATTGTACTGGCGTCTGGCATGGGCAAGTGGCGTCTGCCAGATGATCAGCAGGGGTACTCACCGGCGCAGCCCATTTCCTATTCACACCGATTGCACGCAGGAGAATTGGGAATTAATTGCCAGTTTTGCCACACGGCTGCAGAACATAGTCCGTATGCCGGCATTCCCTCAACCGATGTTTGCATGAAGTGCCACAAGTTTGTTACGTGTTCGTTCGATGTTCTGCAACAGGAGATCACGAAGGCGGACAAGGAAAAACGTAAACCGAAAATAATCATCTCAGCGAAGTTGGAAAAACTGTACGAAACGCTCGGTCTGGACGATCCTCAACAGCCAATCCAGCCTGATAAAGCAAAGTCGATTCCGTGGATTCGAGTACACAATCTGCCGGACTATGTCGCATTTGATCATAGTGCCCATGTTGGTGCTGGTGTTGCCTGCCAGAAATGTCACGGTCCGGTTGAATCAATGGAACGCGTACGTCAGTTTCAATCACTGTCCATGGGATGGTGCGTAAACTGTCATCGAGAATCAACCCAGAACGGAATCAATGGTAAAACCGTCCATGCGTCGACGGATTGTGCGACGTGTCACTATTGAATTACCTAATTATTAAAAATAAATGATGAGTTGCCTGTTATGAACAATGATTCACAGAATAAATACTGGAAGAGTCTCGCCGGTCGCGAGGGAGCCTCTC
>Ga0222671_1000568_pt1 | contig 10738 bp, 6 predicted proteins | sample AntAcemetagen797_FD_179849 | JGI IMG/M metagenome (GOLD analysis project Ga0222671, IMG submission 179849) | Saline water microbial communities from Ace Lake, Antarctica - #797 | ecosystem: Environmental > Aquatic > Non-marine Saline and Alkaline > Saline | place: Antarctica: Ace Lake | collected... | reverse complement strand
CTTTGTTCCTGTTCGTGTAACATTGAAGACCCGCACGCTCTCCCTTCCCACCACGCCCTTGTAGTACGCGTTATTCTTGGCGCCTGCGGGCAGCCACGCCCTGAATTCCCCTCCGTAGCCTCCGAACTCTTGCTGATATGTGACGTTTGCACTCTGTTTGTCGGCTAACACCGAAGTGACACGTACCAGGTCGAATGGCAACCGGTAATCTGTAATACAGGCTTCCGACTTTACGAAGCAGTATTGACCAACCTGAAACTCGCATCCATCTGCATCGTCACGTTGCCAACCGGAATTAAGTTCCTGTAGTTCACGGGCTTTTTGAGCTGCCGTGAACCCAGCATGTGTGAGAGTTGGCACGAGCGGCTCCTCAGCGACATCCAATACACTTCTATCCGCTGGAAGGGTCCGCAGCGCCGTGGGCCCACCTCTAGCCTCCGCGCATGCGGGCATCGCGTGAATTTTTTGCGTGGGTCGGTCTGAGAATGCAACGTCCGCCACCTTACGCGGGCGTTTGTCGAAGAAGGCAGTCCAAACCACGTGTTGTGCTTGAGTCATGTGTTCCGGGTGCTTCTCGTGCATCTCCAAGATTGTTCTAGTCACTTCCTCCTCGCGTTTGAAGGGCACTTTGAAGTCAGCCAATGGCGGTAGCTGGCCTAGCAAGCTAGGCAGTGGAGGCTTAGAGGGATCCAACAGCGCGACTCCTAGCATGTTATTGCGCTCAGCTCCTTTCGGGAACCAAGTCTTGGCCTGCATGGAGGTTTTGGCACGCATCCGAATTGTCCCTGCCACATGCATGAGCACCATACATCAGAATAGAGTCAATGCGTTCTGGGCGGGTTGACTATTTTTGTATAGGCCACGGGAGCGACTACCGCATGCATTGGCGCCTCCTCGTATCCTAATCAGGGAAGGTATGTTTGCTCTTTACCTTCCGGGTCTGCGTAAAAGTCGAACACATGCAACTCCGAACTCATAACACTGTCCACCTTCACAGCATGCGGGTCGGCGGCCGTGGGGGCTTCGAACACTCGGCGGACCGTACGATGGCCCCCGATGAACTTATCCAAGGACGGAAGGAAATGCTGGTCGTAGTCATAACTCATGGGGAGGTCCGCGATGGTCGGGAAGCCTCCGCGCTCCAATAGGTCTGCCTTGTCGTCATCTGTTACGCACTCTGCCAACTCTTTTGAGTAACACTCATTCAGCTCAGCCATGAACTCCTCCGGAGTTACAGCGTCCACAGCACCCTCGCCGTGGAAGTGTTGAGAGGGGGGTTGGAAGCACTGGTCCAACTGGTTGTGCGTGTGCCCAACTGGTAGGCGCGACATCGTCACTAGCTGGAACACCTTGGATTGTATCAGCGAAGCAGCGAACCCGAACATGGTCTTGTTGACGTTCTCCGCCCCACCGTCTACCGCTAGATGCAACTGCGGAGGAAGGGGTGTCCCCTCCCCAGGCTTGTCCACTCCCGCGAACGATTGCAAATGTGCTAGCGCATAGATGAAGGCCGTGACCGTGAGGTTGGCGCCAGTTTGCACCCAAGGGAACGTACGCAGCATGTACAGCTTGTACCCGATAAACAACACTCCCGTGAGTTTCGTCTTCAAGAACCATTTGTACTTTCCCTCAAGTTCACCTTGCAGGCTCGCGTACGAAGGGATCACCGTTTTGCAACTATCCCATCCGTCGATGATGCAGACCAGCTTGTCTGGGTCTGACCCTCCCTCAAATATGAGCTTGTTGAACAGCACCCGCTCTCTGTAGATGAACAGCAGGTGCAACCTCTTCTGCTCTTGCCAGTGATCGCGGTCTTCTTTTTTCTTCAACACCTTCATCCTGCGGTTGATGCGCGAACACGGGTAGCACTTGCTGCTCACGCCTTTGTGTAGGCGTAGGTGCACCTTGGGTGACCCGTGAAGCAGTCGATGCCGCCAACGCTTGCGGAGCGTCGACGCATGGAAGTCCCACGGATTCTTTGCCTTCGGGTTGTACAGCTTGAACATGCCCAGATCCGAACACTTGCACGCCGCCTTGAACATGCGGAGGACTTCCTTGGGCGATACCTTGTCCATATGCAGCTCCCTCTTCCTGGGGTGGGGCTCCGCAAGATTCTCTACCAGTGAATCGATCCAACTGTCCATGATGGGCTTCAATCTGGCAGTGCGGCCATCGCTGGTTATTCGAGTGCCTGCACCTCGTCCGACGACATTTCCCTTAAGGGCTATTGCTCTTGCTGCGCTGAAAGTGGTGTCCGGAAGCTGTATAACAAACTTAATTAGTACAATGCCATAACTATGGTAGTGCGATGGTAATTTGTTCCCGTTTGTTAACGTTTGTTCACGGTTTTCAATAGGGTTTCAATAGGGTTTGGTAACGTATGGTAGCGTATGGTAGCGTATGGTAGCGTATGGTAGCGTATGTTAGCGTTTGTTAACGTTTGCCCACGGTTTTATTTAGGGTTTAGACGTTTGACGTTTGATATTCTGGTATGATTGTAAGATATGAATTTCACATACCCACGTTCTCGGTCGGTATATTCGCATAAGGGAAAACGGTGCTAAACGGTGGTACTCGGCATCCTACTCGAAGTCTTAACAGAACAATTGTGTACCTTGAGAATCGCCTTCCACACTTGAGCGCAAAGCGGCACCCCGTGGAGCGAGCGCTTCCCCTTCAGAACGAGTTTGCCTTTCTCGTCTCTCGTAACCAGCTCTTCTACGAGGTCGTGCAGTTGATCCCTCTTGCCTGTAGCGTTCAAAGCAGCGCGTTCTTCACGGAACTCCTTCATCGCATCTAATGTCACGGTTCGGTGGGAATCGCACTTGCAGGCATCTGTGCTCATTGACTTAATGGCTACTAAGTCTACCTCACGTTCGAACGGACATCTGAGTTTGAGGTTTTTCTCCTCCTCGGTACTGTTTTGTGTCAGGCGCTTGCGAGGCTGGACATGCCATGCCGGCGTTGCGTCGTCCTCCCCTTCCGACGGATGCGAATATACGGAAGGATTCACGCCTTGCAAACTGCGTAGCAAGAAAGGCTGGAGGTCATGAAAGCCATAGGTTCCATCTCTGAAAAACGGTAGCAGGGTGTGGAGTTGATGTCCTTCGCCTTTTGTTCCCGAGTTGAGGAGCAAGTTGTCGGCAATAGCCTCCGCCTCAAGAGCAATACTCGGAATGTGTTGTGCGCTGGTTGTTCGAAGCGTATGCCTTAGTTGGGCGGCTCCTTCACGGGGTTGCGACGGTCCTCCTAAGTTAAGTTGCCTTTTGGTGGCCGCATGCCCCAGCCTCGAAGGTACAGCACTAGGCGGGAAGCCCCATCCACGAAATCCCAACGCACTCCTTTCCGAGTGGCCTTCTGAACCCCCGGCACTACAAGTTCCGCCAACTCGCACATCAAATGGCGAAAATCCGCCCTCGCTGTCACTGTGTCTTACAACGGGCCTTCGTCTCACCACGGTTGGGAATATGGAACTGGCTATGGGCGTGTAAATAGGTGAACTTTCTAGAGGATAGTTGAATGTTGTGTGGCTATTCGGTGTAGTCAGACGGCATGCCGAGACTATGGGCGTGTGAGTAGGTGAAGGTTGTGGATGATAGTTGAATCGTGTGTGGCTATTCGGTGTAGGCAGACGGGCTGCCGAGGCTATGGGCGTAGAAGCAGGTGAAGGTTGTGGATAAAGGTGGGATGTTACGACGCGCTTCCGAAAATGGTCCTCCTCTGGGCTGGTTAACTCCGCCATAGAGGACATCAACTATGCCATGATTAATCAATTCCCTACACGTGCTTAGGTATAACAATACATCATACTGGCATATTTCAAAATATTACACCGGAACTCAATTTTATGGACAACGTGTTTGAATTAGGTTGTGCAGCTTCACGTGTCTAAACTACGAGTACAGGCGTACTCGGAAGGCGTACTACTAAGCCGTCGCAGGCTCTGCGCGGGAAAACGTCGACTGTAGGGAGGTGCTAAACTTATAATTATACATTATTACCGGTCAGAAGAGGGTCTCTCACAAGCGTCTACACAAACGAAGTAATCAACAAAGATTCCCCACAATAGCGCATCCTCCTGTTACCTTCTCGTACCCAAAGTAAGAATATGGAGGTTCCGAAGGCTTTCGCGGCGAGTGGGCAGCTCCGATTGGGCCTAAGGGCTTGTTGCCGGAAACCTTTCGACGAGTCCCGGGATGGCATGAAATTGTCTGACGACTGTGGTTGCGAGCGTCCTATAAGGAGGGGTCTCGTGGAATGTGTGAGCTGCACTAATCAAATCTCGGGCGAGCATAGTTGTTCGCAATGCCAAAAGCTGACGTGCAACTTTTGCTTAGGGTTTGGCGAGAACAACACACTATGCCATGTATGTAAACACGGCACCCATCGCGTGGTCCAAGGTGCCCCGGGTGAAGCAACTCCTGCGGATCAAGATGGGATTCCACCCGCCGTTGCTTCTACTACAGGTGCGCACCATCTCGGCTTTCCTCAAAATATTCGTCAAGCTGTTTGCAAGCCCTTGTGACGAAAACCTCCCGTGCTTCCAGGGCAAGCGGTCGGTCCCCCGGGTCGTTCGTCAAGCGCTTCCTGAACAGCGCTATAAAAAGTTCCCTGAACAGCGTCAACCTTTGCGTCAAAAGCGCCATCCGTGCCTTGCTTGCCTTCGGGAACTATGTCTTGCGAAAACCAAAGGAACCTCCAATAGTGTTCTCGATAGAATTCATCCCCGGCAACCTGCTCCTCAACCGTGTTTCCCGGAACTAGGAAGTCTTCCGCGTCAAGATGTGTCCTAGCCCATGTCAGGAAATCGTGGCGTGTCTCCAGGGCAAGCAGTCGTTCCCCTGGGTCGTTCGGGTTTGGGGGGCGAAATTTCTGGGACGGGGTCTCGCAGGTGACCCCACACCCTTCACCGTCCTCCATAGTGAGCTGGAAGCATTGGAAGAAAACGGGATCCTCCGTCTGTGCGCGCTCCGTAAACCGGTCACCGTGAACGCTAGGTACCACGAACCGCCACTTCTCACACCAATCGCATTGCACAGCAACGACACCTCCGTAGAAATCCTCGGCAGCTTTTCGGTCTGCCGGACTGAGGTCTTCGTCGTCCCGTGGACCTGCGGTCCCGAACAGCTCATGAGTATCCAGGTCAGCCTCAGAAGCGCCCCTCTTCCTGGGAAACAACCCCTCAACACTTTGCATAACCGCGCTGCTGATGTCCACAGGAACGGTTGCGCGGCCCGAGCCACCGTCGTGCCCACCACCCGCGCACTCCTCTGCGAAGATAGCGGCATCAGCTTTAACAGCCCGGTCGAATTCCTCCGCCTCTGCAGGTATATATCCGCCCACCCAGGTTCCTTCGCTGTTGTCCGAGCTCCAGTCCCCGTCAACGGAATCATCCTTGCCCACTTTGTTTAGCGTAGACTGCAGCATCTTCCCGATCGCTGATGTCTGCTCCCGGCTCCAAGAATAAGGTAACAATAAGGGATGCTCCATTTTCCAGTATATTCCATGGAGATACTTGGTGTTCGACTTTACCAAGTCTGGCTGTTTGTTCATGGAAGCCCATAGTGGGGTGGAGGCGCCCCAACCTGCAACTACCGCAGTTGCATACGAACCCTTGTCCAGTCGACACGGTATGTATGTACCCGACCATAAAGTCTGTTGGAAGTCGTGGTACACCAGATGATGGCTCAAGCAGAAGCTTTGTACTACAGGTTTGAAGTAACTGAGTACCACAAAGTTTCCCTCTTCCGATGGTCGACCGTTCTCCCTGTTTAGGGTAAATGGCCCGTGTGCGAAAAACTCTTCGGGCGTCGCGTTTCCCCCAACCCGCCAAATCTTTTGTTCACGCCATACGGCAAAATGTTGAAACCAACCCTCCACAGTAAGCTTACCAGCTTTTTGCACCTCCAAGGTTAAAGCATGAAGACCATCATCATTATAGTTCGTCGTGACGACGGCGGAAGCCCCGCCGATGTATGGTACCATGGCGAGGCATGTGTGAGTGACATCGTTCTCGCGGGATTGGGATTCCATGTTAAAGCGGTGCTCGTATTAATCGCGTTAAAAAATTAAAAATTTGTGAGGGTGCGTTTCCGGGAATGTGATACTGCGCGTGGTTAAAACCGAACGCTATTTTTGGTTTTCCCTTCTGCGAAAATACGAACCTTGTAAGCATACCCGAAGTTACACGTCAAACGTGACACGTCAAACCCTAAGAAAACCGTGGGCACAAACGATACCAAACGCTACCATACGCTCACATACGTTACCAAACCCTATGAAAACCCTACAGTACGCGAACGTACGCGTACGCGAACATACGCGTACCCTATTCAAACCCCACGAAAAACGTTATCAAACGTTATGAAACCTTAACGGAGTGGTACTACGCGGTGATCATTTATTCATAAAAGTCGACTTTTGTCGACGGCCGTCCCTTGAAAGTTGCATCCTTGGATGGAGCATCACTATATTTGTTCTTGGGAAGAATTCGAGTACAATTTGTAGAACACTTGAGAGAGTTAACTTAATTGTCCATCTTCCGTTGAGACTCGACTCATTAAACCGAAATTGGTCCGCGCCACAAACACTCCCGTGCTTGACGTGCGGGCATATGTATTAGTGATTGTAGTAGCGTTAAATCTTATTTGTTCTTGCTTACATTGCTTACCAGGCGAGAAGGAGGAGCACATCGACCACAGGGAGGACACGGATGAAAACGATGATACGGACGTGGAGGAGCGCGAAGGGGATCAGGCTGAAGCAACCCGCACATGCGTGGATGAACAACTCGGACCTGACCTGGAGTTTGCAGGAAGGCTCTTGCCCAGCGAAAGGGAAAGATTCGTTAATCACCTTGCTCACGCGGACACATCCCCGGAATTTGCTTCCATGGCGAAGAGCCTCAACGAGCACCCTCCGGAAGTTGGAGACCTGGTGCACATTTACCACGACGACGCACTACCGCCATATCCCTTGTATTTTGGAAAATTGACAAAATACCCAAACGCTCTTATGGCGGTACCCTTGGGGATCGTGACGCAACCCTCACGGCCGTTCGAGGAACAATATGATAACGAGTGCGACCGTCCGGCGCACGATCCGGCCATAAACTGCGTTGCTGTGCGTCGTCTCCAGGATGGCGATCTGGGCCGGAACAGCTTATTGTTCGAAGACATTCGCGTTATACCTATAGGCCTGGTTCCAAAGCGGTGTGGTGATGTCATCAACGAATGGCCAACCCCCAGCGGGTCGCGGACAATGCCCACGGGGCTACGGAAGATGACTTTCGGGGTTCCTTTCGCCGACTCCGCAGTCTTCCTGGAATACGGCGAGGGCAACTTGTTTCTCACCGCCAAAAGCGCCCCTGGACAAAGCGTTCGACAGAACAACAGAATTCCTGCAGACGACTTTGCAAAATCGGTTTGGAGCTTTGAAGCAGGCATGCTCTTCCGCTTGGACGACGCTCTCCTCAAGCCGAGGTTTAGTGAAAAGGGCATGGCCTTCGCGAAGGAAGCAAACCCCAAGGACGGAAGCGGTAATCTAATGCTCTTGGCACTGCGAACCTTCAAGTATGACTTAGCGACAGGAGAACAGTGCTCGTATCTTGCAGACGACAACGCGCTAGCCGTGGTCATGGCGTACGTCACCACGGTCAGTGACGTACGGGCATACGCCCTGTGCAGGCAGAAGGGTTTGGAAATCGCAGGGCCTGATGGCCCCATCGTTTACGAGATCCCTTTCCGAAAACTGTCTTTTCCGGGGGACTATCAGTTTTTGGGGGGACACCCGGATCGGGACATTTATCCAAAGGAGATGGTGCACGACGTACTGAAGCGACTGGTGGAGAGTAAGACTTGTGGAGCGCCCGCATCTTTGGACCTCGCCTTAAACCAAGGATCTCCGTTGCCTCCCTTCGGCGGTAAAACGCCTATTCAGGACATCCTGAGGTTCAACCCTGAGGTGAGCGCCCTATGTTCTCGTAGTTTCGCTACTTAAAACAAACCCGAAAGTCAAACGTCAAACGTCAAACGTCATCGTCAAACCCTAAGTAATACCCCAAAACCCTAAGAAAACCGTGGGCAAACGGTAACATACGCTCACATACGTTACCATACGCTCACATACGTTACCATACGTTACCAAACCCTATTGAAACCCTATTGAAACCTTACCGAAGCGTTGCTAAAAAAGTGCTGAACATGGCTATTCGGTGCTAAATTGTGCAGCCAAACTATCCTGCGAAGACAACGGCATCGGTGACGCCTACTCCGCCGAGGAAGAACACTGTGCAACCTAAAGCGATGAATAAGGAGAAGGATGCCAAGGATGCTAGCGACCTGGAGGAGCCCGAGAAGGATGGATTGGATCCGGAGGAATTGGCAAAGTGGGATCATTCTTCGCGACTCACGGCTGACTCTGTGGCCCCGACGGAGGCAGAGACGGCACAACACTGTGCGGATTTAAGGGCATCTAAGTATTGGCAGCCTACGCCGGGAGGGCCTGTGCAACTTAAACCTAATCTTTCTCCCGGCAAAGCTGCAACTCCACCAGGGACAAGTCCACTTCCTCGACAGCCGCGCTCCAAGCGCAAAGCTCCAACCAGCACCGTGCCGAGCGAAGAAAACAACCCCGACGAAGGCCTTACTGAGCCCACGAGTGAGACATCCGCGCGCGCGCCTACCGTGGGGAATGCAAACAGCGTCGAATCCGTCACCATCCGCAACCTGCAGGCCTCGGTAGATCGGCTCCAGAAATACGCGACCGCTACAATTCCCGAACTTGCTGCCGCACGTACAAAGGCTGAGGAGGCACGTAAACAGGCTGAGGAGGCACGTAAACAGGCTGAAGAGGGAGCATCGAGGCTGAATGCCTTGGAAGCCCAAATGTCGAGGGTATTTCCGCCTGCAGCAAACAAGGGAAGGGGAAAGGGAAAATCTCTCCAGAACGTGCTTCTGGAGACAAGAGTGTCCGACCTTGAGAAGGCAGGTGCGATCAACACTAACACGGCGAAGTCAAAGGCGAAGGAGGTTACTAGCATCGCGAGTGCACTGAGCAAGGTAACGACGGACATCGCTAAGTTGAAGAACCAGCTTGAGGCATCCGTGGCCGCACCTGCCGCGGAACATGTCCAAGACGTCGCACTGCAGGAGGCTGTAGACTCCAACACCACAAGAATCGTCGTTACGGAAGCTGCGATACAGACCCTTGCCTCGTTCAAAACGCAACTAGTGGACCTCCAGCAGAAGGTTTCCACGATTGAAGTGAGCATGTCGCCGGCAGCCCCCGAGAGCAACTCGCACCGACCAACAGCGCCCAAGAGGCAAAGGACCAAGAGAGTGGAGACAAAAGGGTCGGCACGTGGGGACGCTGAAACCTCTGGAGAAAGTACTCCAGCGGCGACTCCTCGCAAAAAGTCAAGAAGCAAGAAGTCAACTCGCCATAGATCTCGCACGAGGTCTCGCACGAGGTCTCGCTCGAGGTCTTCTGCTCGCGGGAGGTCTACCGAAACGTCGCCTCGCAAGACTACCCCGAGTAAAAGGTATGATGTATGTATGACGTGCGTGTGAGTCGTAGGTTTGTGGCTTTTATTTCGATAATCATGCGTCCGTACGCTGTGGTATAATGCTGTATTGCATCGCATCCATGGTGGAGGTCCATCTTAACCATATGTATTGATGGTGTGTCTGTGTGTATATCGTGTATATTGGGCACAGGCGGGGATCAAGGCAAAGCGGGTTCCCGCTCCACACCGCGCTAACGCCTGTTTCACACGGCAGCGCCGCTCCTTCCAACGACGAGTTGGAAGCTTTGGTGCAAGCTCGATTGGACCAGCGCGATGCGTCCATGTACCGCAACCAATTGATGAACAGTTCGACGCGTCAACAGCACCCTCAGTCGAACCATCCTCCTTCGCAATATCCGCAGTATTTGCCTCCCAACTCAAATTTTGCGCCTGGCGGGGGTGACGACGCTCAGCACCAAGGGCACAATGACACTGGTGGTTTTGTCAGCCATTATCCTGCATACCCGCTCGGAGGGCGCCAAACCGAGTTCAACACACAACACGACCGCGCATCGACGAACGCGCAGCTGCAGCAGCAGCTGAAGCAGCAGCAGCAGCAGCTGCTGCTGCAGCAGCAGCAGCAGCAGCAGCAGCAGCAGCAGCAGCAGCTGCTGCTGCAGCAGCAGCAGCAGCAGCAGCAGCAGATGCCCATCTCGCTGGGCCAGTTTTCTACTCTTGGCTCCGGCTACACCTCAGCAACCTCTAGCGCCCGGGAAACACAACGCGCACCGTGGACGGATGGTCCAACTCAGCCGCCTCCTTTTCATCCTGAACCAAATGCCTGAGTGTCCGTTATTATTAAGCGAAATATTAGACGTTTTCTAGTCATACGTGATATTGCGCGTCGTCCCGCGAACCGTACGCTTCCAAAGCAAGATGGCTAGGTAGTCGCGGGAGTTTTTGCGGGTTTAGTAGCATGAGGTTTACGTGTCCTGAAGGCTCCCGGGCCTGGGTTGTATGTTTAATTGTGTACGGACAATATTTATAAATATGTATGTAATAATATTACTCTTATTTAAACGTTATCACACTTGCAATGGTGCAAGACTTGACTATGCTAAGTGTTTTGGACGTGTTTTGGGTCCGTTTTCGAAAGAAAACCCCAAAATAGTGAAACCGCGGAAAAGCTGGGTCGTTCTCCAACCCAGCTTTAGATTCTCACATCTTTACTAG
>Ga0222671_1000567_pt1 | contig 10812 bp, 17 predicted proteins | sample AntAcemetagen797_FD_179849 | JGI IMG/M metagenome (GOLD analysis project Ga0222671, IMG submission 179849) | Saline water microbial communities from Ace Lake, Antarctica - #797 | ecosystem: Environmental > Aquatic > Non-marine Saline and Alkaline > Saline | place: Antarctica: Ace Lake... | reverse complement strand
AATTCTGGCGCGGGTGAGACAGTGGGATTGACTTTTGGAATGAACGGCTCACCGACCGCCATGGTTAATGGTGGCTTATTTTTCTACAACGAGTTCGACATTCGTATGTCTACAGACTCAAGCGTAAGTAGTTGCACTTTGGGCATAGACATATTTACTGTTGACAACTCTAGATTGTTCAACGCTGGCGAGATTTACACGTTCAGGCAACCGCTAGAAGAGATCACTCTAGAGGGGGCAGTTCTCGAACTGTCAAAATCCGCGAGCAACAACGCGCACGATATTATCTTTGATATTCTTGCAGTTAGGCGCGTTTTCGCAAGGAGCGATGATTGTGCTGTTAGGGTGTTCGACTCAAACGGAAAGAAAGTACACGTATGCCAAGTTGCCAACGTGAACGAATATACAAAAGTTGAGGGCGTGGCTTTATTTGACTTAAATGGAAATCTACTTGTTAGCGAAGGCCTAACTAGCTTCACGATGGATGCGGTGGGCGCTGATGATGATATAAAATCAATTGCTGCGATTAATCAAATAGCAGACGAGGCGACAGGGAGTCAGGCATCTATTACTGCGAGTTTCACAGGCGAACAAATTGGCTATTATGCGAATGAGCAGATGGCAATGATTCAGCACGTTCGAGAGATTGCGGCACCGCTAGATTACATCGTCAAAAACAATCTAACTGACAGCGATCTATCAGTCACAAGACGCTACAACAGACAACCTGTTGATTTTGATGGAGTAGCACAGACAGCGGCCGATTTCACGATCGCGCAAGCGGACATTGTCGAGGGTTCAATTCAGCCTTCGCCAATTAAAAACGGGTTCGGCAGATTTATCGCGCGTTACAACTTGCACCACCAAAGCCCGCAAGAGTCTGACGTGGAGTCAGTTTTTAATGTCAAGGGGATATTGACCAAGGTTAAAACTTTAAACACATGGTTACGCGAATCAGTGGCCGCTGCAAATGTCGCGTCGCTGGTTAGCAGAGGCTCGGCTGAGGTCATTCCAGTATCACTAAGCGTGATAGGGCAAGGGTTGGGATTTAGAACAAATGATGTTGGCACTATTATACACAGAGATATTAGAGCCGGAATAGCACATTTAACAAGTGTTCGAGAAGTTGGCGAAAACACAGAAATAAGAGTAGATATTTATGTCTAGTATTACATTCAGCAAAATGCTCGTCGATAACTTCACAGGCATTGATTTTGATGGTGCGTCTTTCGCAGGTCAGAACGTAAAACAGACCTACGGCACAGCTTCAACCACGATTGATGTTGAGTTTTCTTGGGCTGGCGATGTATCGATTGATTCAATTGCGATCCCTGCAATTAGTCAGTCGACAGGCTTGAGCTTTGATCTTGTTTTTAAAAATTCAGGCGGTTCGACAATCATTGCACCGGCAACTATTTCTCAAACGGTTGAAGCCTTCCCGCGCGGCACATCACACCAGCTACTAGAGTTCACGCAAGTTGATCTGGTCAGAACGATTGAGCTGCAAATAACTGGGGTAACTGGCGACATTGTTTTTGGTGGTTTTTACCCATATCTTACAAGCGTAACGCCTTCTTATAATTTCCAGAATGGTGCGACATTTCAACAGAACACAGAGCGCAGAATAGTAGAGAGCCAAACATTTAGTTATGGGCGCTACATAAGCAAACTAAGAACCTTTAATTTGCCTTTTAAGCTGCTAACAGATACCGACATTAATTCGCTTTCTCAGTTTGACGCACAAGTGGGCGATTTCCCTGTTTTAGTCAGACTAGACCCAGACGAACTTACAGCGCAACAATGGATAGTGGGAAATATGAATATAGGACAAGTAACCATCGCTAATGTTAACGAATTGTCGGCTAACATAGTGGAGCTACGAGCATGGCAGTAGTAGCAACGGTTGGCGCCCGTCAATTCGCCACTGTATCGGCCAATACCATCACGCTAGGCGCAACAGGTTCCAAATCACAAGACTTTGACGATGCAATTATTACGGCTGTGGTGGCCAAGTATGACTCAACAGAAACGAGCGCGAACGGACACCAGACGAAAATATCCATTCGCAATGCCGACTCAGCAAATAACGCTTTTGAACACTGTTTAGTTACGTGGAACACGGGCGGCACGATGACCATCGTCACAAGGCTAGAGACTAGCACTGGTTCAGCAATTTCGTGGGCAGGTCAAGTTATCGTCACTGGGATAGCGACTTACGAAGAAGTGCATCACGGCTCTATAATTACCATTCAAGAAGGGGTCGAGAATGTTAGCACTGGCTTAGTCACAACGTCATCAACATCATTTGTGAGAATGTCTAACAGCATCACAATCACGCCACAATCTAACCGATCATATCTAAAATTAGTCGGTTATTTTAATGGGTCGGTCGGCCGCACGTCGTCAGGAGATAACGTAACATGCGCATTAAGAACTGGTTATGTTACTTCTTCCTCAGTTGATGCTGTGAGCGGGGAATTGCAAACGATCGGGGGCGCGAGTTTGCCCGTCGATGCAAACATGAGCTATTCCTTAGCAACATCAGCACCATCTATATTAACTCAGTCTGAGCTTAATGCTTCTGGAGATTGGGAGCTTATCTATATGGGCAGAACTAACAACACTGATCGAGACTTATCAGTCTTAAATATTTGGTGGGACTGGGAAGAGCGCATTGCGACATGATTTCTCTAGCATTTACCCTGAGTCTTGTCACGTACAACATAGATTGCTATGTTTGCAATGATTGGAACGCTAGAAAACCGGCGGTAATAGAAGCCATATTAGGGCATGACGTTATAGCGCTGCAAGAGGTATCAGTAGGTACTGCGCAGGAGACAGACCTAACCGCAGAGTTACCTCAATACGACAAGTGCCCGGGCGTAACAAGCACCTGGAATTCAATCACCTCAATTACATATTACAAAAAGACATTGGGCGCTGAATGCTTGGGCGATATTGGCGTTATATATTCATGCCCAGCTATAAAGATTGGTTCGCAAAGAATTATTAACTGTCACCTGCCGTGGCAGAAAGAACAATCTCGACTAGCACTTATCCAACTAGCCACCGAACTAAGAGAGGGTGATGTCTTGTTGGGTGATATGAACGCGGGGTTCACTGAGAACACAGTGACGTGGGATATTTTGAGCTCATTCTTTAGCGAGTACACAATCAGCAGAGTTGACGTGATTGCGATTGTCGGAAATAGCAATAAGACGCTCTACAATGTGCGTTCGCAAAATTTACAAGGTAACGACACACATAATTTGATATTTGCGAAGCTGCGAGTTAAGAACGCGTACATCATACCAATAATTAACTTAATTTTAGAATAGGTCAACAATGATGGCAGCAGCAGAGACAGGAATGGTCGCAATTTTCAAGATTTACGGCGCGTGGATTTTGGGCGGTATCGCAGCAATCTTTGGATACGGAAAACTCAATGCAAAGGTAGAAGCGAATCGAGAGGCGATAGCAGCACAGGCAATTAACATGCAAAAATTAGAAGCACGAACAGAAGTTAGAGAGCAGCGATGGAAGCAACAAAACGACATTGCTCTGAGTAAGATCCACGACAAGATTGATGACAATAAAGACGCTGTAAACTTGCTACGCCTTGACATTCTAACCGCCATCAATGATATTAGAAAATCGAAATGAAACTAATCAAAGATTGGGATCGCGTATTAATCTTATCAATGTCATTTTGGGCGCAAGTTTTAGGGCTTATAGTTTTGATGGCTCCAGAGGTTTTATATTCATTTACTGGAATAGATACCGACCCTGTTTTGCTTTGGTGGGTTGGAACGCTTCTATTATTGTTTGGCCTTGCTGGTAGGCTGGTCAGACAGCAATCAGCAGCATGGATAGAGTGGATTAGAATAATCGCCGTATTTGTAATAATTATATTGCTCGCGCTGTTTGCATCAAAGCAAGCCCACGCAGACAGCAGAGAAGATGCCGCGCTAGATGTTGCCGTACCACTGATAGCCAAATGGGAGGGTCTTAGACTAGAATCATATTTTGATCTGGTGGGCGTAGCCACGATCTGTTACGGCTCGACTCGCGGCGTTAAAATCGGAATGACCAAGACCAAATACGAATGCGATTTATTATTAAAGGGTGAGGTTATGGAGTACCGCAAGAAGTGGTTAGTTTATGTGAAACCTCAAGCTTATCAAAAATGGTTGCCACCAACACGCGATGCAGCTTATACTAGTCTAGCCTACAACGTAGGCATCCACGGCGCTGGTAAAAGCACAGCTACTCGCAGACTCAATGCGGGTGATATTAAAGGCGGTTGCGCTGCTATTGGCTGGTGGAATCGGGCGGGTGGTCGCGTTATTCGCGGGCTAAGCAATCGCCGCTCTGAAGAAACTCAATTATGTTTAATCGAAGGTGCAAAACAATGCTAACAACTCTATTTATATTCATTTCGCTGATTCTGGCTTTTAGTTGGTGGATTACTGCCGACTATCAATCCAAGCAGAAAATACGCGACAAATTCGCTAACGCTTGGGAATCCATCAAGTCGTTTTTCGGGGGTGGTAAATGAGATTATTAATTATCCCTAGCCTACTATTATTGACTGCTTGCTCCACAGAAATAGGCCCGCAGAAAGCGGTTAGCGAGTATGACTCTCAAGGAAACTTAATCAGAGAAACATCACCAGTTATTAGGGGGAATGTCTGGGCTGCAAATTCACTCGCCAGGCGGTCAGTCGAAGTTACTGAAAACAGCAGGGGTGAGTGTTTCCGCGTTAATGGATTGATTCCTTCTGACCCTATGGCACAAGTAGCGAGAGAGGTTAGGCTGGCGGCCGGCAAGGGCATTGATTGCGGCACTTCTGGAAACGATGTTGAGATTGCTAAATCAAACGACAAGGTGCGAATAAAAGAATCTAACAACGGATTAATTTCTGATGTAGTTGCTGGAGTCGGGCGCGTAGTGCTTGGTAAGTCCGCAATAGACGGCGCGGTTAGTTTGGGATCTGCTTTCATTAAAGGGGCAGGAGACACCACTACTCTAAACGCTGATAATGAGTCGAGCATAGCATTCACCCAGAAAGGCACTGAGATAAACACAGATAACGGCTCAACGCTCAACGGTGCAATCGGGGAAGGAAATACATTCACAGAAAGCACAGAGGGGCTATTAACTAACCCCGCTGATATTGTCGCAAGTGTTGGCACAGCGGAAGAAGTCGCGGAATTTGAGCCGGTTTGTACTGACTTAGACGGCGACGGCTTTGTTGATGGCTTTACTGGCACGATTACTGTTGAGCAATGCGAAAGCTAAATGCCGGTTTTTGAGAAAAAGCCAACAGCTACGGATAAGCTATTTATCGGCAACGATGGGAGCGTATCTAAGACAGCGGTCTTATTAGTTGTATTAGTTGCGGCGGTGGCTTTTGTATACTTGTTTAACTGGGCAGATGATAAGCTAAGCGCAAGGACGCATGAAGCAGAGAAAGCCGAGATTGTAAACAGGAGTAATGCCGAACGCGAATCATTATTGAATCAGATGGAATTGCTAAATGCTGATAACAAGGCAAAGGAAGCTGAAGTCACATGGGCAAGGCAAAGAGAGCAGCATCACATCAAAGAAAGAGAGCGCCTAGAAAATGAGAATGAAGACCTTACTAAGCTACTTAATAGTCGCCTTCCTGCTGACCTCTTGCGCTAGTCGCCAGCCTGTACAAGTTATTACTGAGTACGCGATTGTTCCGCAGACATTCCAAACTATCCCCGCAATACCTTCAATCCCGACTGAGGAAACTATTACGGTTGGGGAGGTGATTAATCTGGCTAATCGGCTCAGACTCTCTAATTGCATATTGCGCTCGCGTTATCGTGAATTCTTGAGATACACCACTCAGGGTAAAGTCGTACTCGATGACCCTAGCAACTTTGAGTGCCCAAAATGACGTTGACGGAATATCGCAGATTACTTAAACCCGCTCAAGACAAAGCAATCACGCTCCTAATGGACATGGAGAAGAAACACGGCGATGGAATAACGCTCGACATTTGCAAAGACGCTCTAAAATGTTCTCGCCATGCGATCAGCAGCGAGCTAGAGGAAGATAATCCAGACGGCTCAACACATGCGGTGGCGGCTCTTGTGCGTGCCTATAAAATCGTTTTAGCGGAGGGATAACTTGTACAAGTCACTGAGAGATTTTGTAGAAACAGATAGGCAAGCTGAAATACTAGAAGCTTGTATTGAATTCGGTTCAAATAAAAAAGCGGCTGAAGTTTTAGACATCAATCGCAGGACAGTAGATAAGACCATTACCCGAATCAAAGTAGCCAAAGCTAAGCGCCAAACAGAATTTGATAATGGCGAGATTCGACAACATAAAGACGGTTTCAGCACGGAGCGCACTACAGAGCAATACGGAGCAAATGGTGAGTTGCAGCGCGTATGGGTAAAGACCAAAGCAGACAAGAACGAACAGGTTGTTAACTTTCTTGATGAGTTCAAAAGCAAGATACCCAAAGCAAAAATAGTACCCGCCAGCAAGCCCGCCAATTCTGAACTATTAAACCTCTATACGATCACCGATTATCATCTAGGGATGTTGTCATGGAAAGAGGAAACAGGCGCAGATTGGGATACTGATTTAGCGGTTGATACTCTTATTCAATGGTTTGCAGCGGCCATCAAAGCATCACCACAAGCGGATGAATGTATATTTTGTGAGTTGGGTGATTTCGAGCATTACGATGGTTTAGATTCTGTCACTCCGCTACATAAGCACGTACTAGATTCTGATACCAGGATGGTTAAGCTGATACGCTCGTCTTTAAAAGTGAACAGAACAGTCATTCAAATGTTACTCAAGAAGTATCAAATCGTTCACGTAATCATTGCAGAAGGTAATCACAATCTAACTGGTTCAGCATGGCGACGTGAAGCATTTGCAATGCATTATGAAGATGAGCCAAGGGTGAACATCAACACGGAAGTTAAACCCTACTACGCTCAGAAGTTCGGCAACAACGCTCTATTCTTTAGCCACGGACACGTTAAAAAGATGGGTTCGATTGATACCGTTTTCGCTGGTCTATTCCCTGAAATATTCGGGCAGACTAAAAAGCGTTATGCTCATATGGGACATTTACACCATGATAAAGTTTTAGAATCTAACCTGATGCGTATCGAGCAGCACAGAACACTAGCCGCGCCAGATGCCTATGCTATCCGTGGAGGCTGGTTATCTGAACGCGACGCCAAAGTGATCACATACCATAAAAAATATGGCGAAGTTGATAGGCGGACTTTATCATTCGATTACATCCAGTCTGTATAACTAAAGGTATACATCCCACCCTGCATTGTATACCTATACTGCTCAATCCTTCCACGATCGGCAAGTATCTCGCAACGGCAAGCCCAACTTGAATTAGAGCCCCCCACTAATCCAACTTACGCAATTAGCACAATGGCAAGCGTCAGGAACGCCACTAACCCATTGGTTAACTTCTCTAAGTTTGGCATAAAGCCCGCTTACTTCTGCTTGCTTTGCAAGCAAAGCTTTTCGAAGATCGTCAATTGTTTTCAAAGCAACATCGCTCGAATGTTTCGCCACTCGCTCTCTAGCCGCATTCAATCCAGACGTCGGCACATAGCATGACGGACTCGAGACGTCGCCATGATAGCCTGATACTGTCCAACCGTCGAAAACCTGATTCATAACGTGATCTATAACTACATCAGCACAACTTAAAGACTCAATCAATTCAACTGCTTCATGCTCTTCAAGACTGTCGATCAGATCATCAAAGACATTAAGCCTCAGACTGATGAAGCCATTTTCATATTTCACTTCGCTCATTTGTTATCCCCTATCAAATGTTGACCACATGCGGCACACCGTCTTTAGTGTGAGCGGCTGGAATCTCAAAGTAATTCAAAGTTCCACTGCTGTCCGAGTAATTCGACCCATCCCACAATTCGTCTAGCGTCATTTTTGCGTAATTTTCCGCATTGTCCGCGTCTTTTAAAAATCTTTCACAATCGAATCTTAGGGCTTGCTCAAAATCTTTGTTCATTTCGGCAGCGTCAAGTAGCAATTGCTCATGATCTTCACTAACCCACTCGCCAGCGTTGTCGATGTAAGCGTCTTTGTAGTTTGAAATGTTCATTTTTGTATTCCTCTTAGGTTTGAGTCGGGCTAATCCCGACTCCATGTAAGTAATTATACGTTAATTCGTAACCCTGTCAACCTTTATTTGATTTATTTTTACGATATTCGCGCCAAAGATTCAAAATAAGCTCTTTTGCCTCTCTCAATAACAATATCCTCATCAAGTGATTCGTATTCTGAGGTAAGTAGATCAGAATCATTCAAAACATCAAACAACGAAGACGCGCCGTAGTAGCTACGTGCTGCATTTTCTTTAATTAAATATGTAGAGTGCTGGCCAAACGCTACATATAAGCCATCCACTTCTTCAACGTGCGTGATGAAATCTTCTAATAGCGACGAAGCAGCGGCGCAGTCAGCGTCTTTAAAACTAGCAAAGTAGAATTTGCTTAGCTGATTAAATATAGCTACATGAGACTCGTTGTTGTAGTCGTAATCTTCGTCATCTATTAAATGTTCGCTATCGCCCACGTCTGGCAGCTGTAGCGACGCAAAACCACAATCGTTTTTGGCGTATGAACGAGTAAATGAAAACTCGATTGCTGTTTCTCCTAATACAAATGAAATATTGTCGATTTTATGCGCGTTCATTTTTGTAATCCTCTTTAGTTTTGAGCCGGGCTAATCCCTACTCCATGTAAGTAATTATACGTTAATTCGTAACCCAGTCAACCTTTATTTGATTTATTTTGCGATATTTTCTCATATAATTTGCATGTTGTTTGTCGGCCTAGTTGCTTTGTTTTTTGTTATTAGATCAGCAGCCAACTTTGTCGCATTTGCTTCGGTTTTTATCGCGGGATGTTCTATAACGCCGCCTTTCAAATCTCTAACTACAATGCCTTCATCCTCGATTCTTTCTGCTGCCTGCTCTGCTATGATCAACTGCCGAGCGATGAGTTTAATTATTGCTTCTGGCGTGTTTGGCTTGCATTGCGCCCTCACATATTCAATTGTTGACTTCATGGGTACACCTCGGTTCATTTAGATTTGATAGATTTATCCATTCCGCTTGGCATAGCTTAAACTGCTCTGTTTCCGTCACGCCTGACAGTTTCGGCTGGTCTGTTTTTTGCTCACCAGGCTTAACCTCTAAAAAAATAGAATTTGTTATTTGCTCCAAGAACTCTGCAAAATCTTTATTCTCCGATATTTCCAAATTTTCAAGCCTTGGATTTCCGTTAAGGTTCATGGATGTTCTGATAACTATATCAAATTTAGCATTTCTGACGGTTATAAATTTGGCGTGTGTGCTTATTTGTCGTATTGAATCAACACCAAAAAGCTCCAGCATTCGCTCATAATATTTAGGCTGTCTACTTTTAAACGATATATCAACGATCATCCGAAAAGACAGAATTTCTGACTGCTCCATCAAAGCAGCCGATCTGTCTAAGTGTGCGTGAGCTGCAGTCCACGTGCTAATAATTACGTGCGCTGGACCTGTTTGCTCAAGAACACAAGCCAATGCGTCTATCAATGAAAATTGGCCGTACGTCAATATAAAATTGTCGGTGTTTTTTTCAATCTCGCCTACAGCGATTCTAGCCGTTGACTTTTTGCAAACTCTTATCTTTTTTACGTCGTTCTTTTTTGTGAATGATTTCGCTTTCATGGTATCCCTGCTATCAATTTTAGTTAGTACACTAAAGCGCACTTTAGTAAGTGCGCTTACGTTTATTAAATTAATTTTGCATAGCTCAATATGTTGAAACTAGAACGGGGTTACCGCTTTTTGTTTCGTGGCCGCCGATTTCGTAATAGTACAAATCCCCGTCACAAGTTACGTATGTTTCGCCATTCCACAATTCATCAAGCGTCATACACGCATAGATTTCTGCGTTGTAACCGTCTTTTAAGTTGTTCTCGCAGATTGAAATTAGTGCGTTTTCGAATTCTTTGTTTTTTTGCTCAGTGTTCATAATTTTATCCTTGGTTGTTGCTCATAGATCCTTGGTTAGATTCTATCTCAGGGCGGTTGGTTGTTATGCGCTTAAAACAAATACACCCTTATTAATCATCCACTCGAATTTAGCTCGGTTGAATTTAACAATCTCTGCTGTGTCTGTTCGCTCTGCTGTAACGATGCGCTTATTACAAGTTTTTACTGTTACTGAAAAGCCGTGTTCTTTGTTTTCGTATGTGTTTGCGATGATTTTCATTGTCTTGACCTTGGTTGGTTGTTGATTCAATAGAGACATATTAACACAATGCGTAACCCTGTCAATCTTTATTTGATTTATTTTGCGATATTCGCGCATATACTCCGCGCGATCTCGGTAACCTCTAGCGTCCTTCTCGGGCGGCTTACCAGCCCTACTTTTACGCTTGGCTAGGCGATTGTATTCGCGTCGCTGTGCAGCCTCTGATTCGCTCAGATCGGCTATTGGTTTATGTGTCATGGTTGTTTATCGCTGTTGGTTAGTTTATCTGAAAATATGTTCCCGAAATTGACTTCGGGAACATATTCTAGATGGTTGAGTTAATTGCTCTCACTTCACCACCTCCATACCCTCAAGCTCGTAGCCCTTCTGTAGACCTAGTATCTTCACCGCAACGATAGTTCCTGCCGACAGGTATGACTCAACCCCACCCTCGTATAACCACACATCTTCAAGCTCCCATTTGAGACGATTCGCTATGTCGTCAGACTTCAT
>Ga0222671_1000566_pt1 | contig 10819 bp, 10 predicted proteins | sample AntAcemetagen797_FD_179849 | JGI IMG/M metagenome (GOLD analysis project Ga0222671, IMG submission 179849) | Saline water microbial communities from Ace Lake, Antarctica - #797 | ecosystem: Environmental > Aquatic > Non-marine Saline and Alkaline > Saline | place: Antarctica: Ace Lake... | reverse complement strand
GATTTGATTGGGGAAGTCGCTGCGTCCGGTGCCGATGACAACAGCTCCGCCACGTCTCGCATCGTCGGGCATGATCTCCGGGATCGGATTGGCCATCGCCAGCACGATCGAGTTACTCGCCATTGTTGAGATGTCACCCGAAGAAAGTAGGTTTCCTTTGCTGACACCGATGAACACATCTGCTCCGACAAGCATGTCCTGCAGACTGCCACTACGGTTTTCGCGATTGGTGTATGACAGCAGTTCGCGTTTGTAGTCGGCCAAGTCGTTTCGGTCTTTGTGGATCACGCCTTTGGAGTCACAAACGACAACGTCCTGCACCGGAACGCAGACGTTCGGATCGTGTCCGACACAGCGCAACAATCGTGCGATCGCCGTGCCGGCAGCGCCTGCGCCATTGATGACGACTTTCATCTGCGTGATGTTGCGTCCGAGCACCTTGGCGGCGTTGAGCAGCGAGGCCAGAAGTACGATTGCTGTCCCGTGTTGATCGTCGTGGAAGACTGGGATACCGATGTCCTGCAACGCCTGTTCGACAGCAAAACACCGGGGAGCCGAGATATCCTCCAGATTGATGCCTCCGAAAACGGGTGCGATCCGACGCACCGTGGCGACAATTTCGTCCACGTCTTGTGTGTCGAGACAAATTGGCCATGCATCAATGTTGGCAAACTCTTTGAACAACAGCGCCTTGCCTTCCATGACCGGGATGGCGGCATGTGGGCCAATGTTTCCCAGCCCCAACACTGCCGATCCATCGGTGACCACTGCAACGCTGTTTCGCTTAATCGTCAGCTCGCGAGCTTTGCTTTGATCACTTGCAATCACCTCACACGGGCGTGCAACTCCAGGCGTGTAGGCTAGCGACAAGTCATCACGGTTCACGATTGGCATCTTTCCCACTACACCGATCTTCCCGCGTAGTTGTTCGTGAATAATGAGACTTCGCTCAAAGAAATCCGTCATGATTCGAGCTATCCTTTCGTTTAGACGACGCCGTAAGCCAGCATGGCGTCGGCGACCTTGATGAAACCGGCGATGTTTGATCCGCGGACATAGTTCACGAATCCGTCATCCGTGCCGTGCTGAACACATTTGGCGTGGATGTCATGCATGATTGTTTTTAGTTTCGCATCCACTTCCTCGTGGCTCCACGAAAGCCGCAGCGAGTTTTGGCTCTGCTCTAAACCGGATACGGCAACGCCACCGGCATTCGCGGCCTTTGATGGACCGTAAAGAATCTTGGCTTCAAGGAATGCATGAGCGCCAGCCAGTTCGGTCGGCATGTTGGCACCTTCGCTAACGGCCTTGACCCCGTTGCCAATCAATGTCTTAGCATCATCAAGGCTGATTTCGTTTTGTGTGGCACAAGGAAAGGCGACTTCACAAGGAACGCCCCAAGGACGCTCATCGGCGTGAAACGTGACGCCGTCATACTTGTCGGCATACTTTGAGATTCGACCGCGACGTACTTCCTTGAGATCTTTGATGAAAGCCAGTTTCTCCGCGTCGATGCCCGCCGGATCGTGAACAAAGCCGGACGAATCTGACATTGCGACGACCTTCGCGCCCAGTTCGGTGGCCTTCTCAACGATGTAGATCGCGACGTTGCCGGAACCGGAGACGACACAAGTCTTTCCTTTGAGGCTATCATTAATGTGATTGAACATATTCTCGCAGAAGTAGACGCAGCCATAGCCAGTGGCCTCGGTCCTCACGAGACTGCCGCCGTAGGTTAATCCCTTGCCGGTCAGAATTCCTGCGAAGCGGTTTTCAAGTCGCTTGTACTGCCCAAACAAGTAGCTAATCTCACGACCACCGACGCCAATGTCGCCAGCCGGAACATCCGTGTCTTCGCCTATATGCCGATGCAGTTCAATCATCAACGATTGACAGAATCGCATGACTTCGCGATCACTCTTGCCCTTTGGGTTGAAATTCGCACCGCCCTTTGCGCCGCCCATCGGCAGTCCCGTGAGGCTATTCTTGAAAGTTTGCTCGAAGCCGAGAAACTTCAAGACGCTTAACGTCACGTCCGGGTGAAACCGCATCCCGCCTTTGTACGGTCCAATCGAATTATTGAATTGCACTCGCCAGGCTCGGTTCGCTCGAATGTGTCCCTGGTCGTCTTCCCATGTAACGCGAAAAATGACTATTCTGTCAGGTTCCGTCATCCGTTCGAGTATTTGAGCATCCTTGTACTTGCTATGCTCCAACACGAACGGCATCACCGTTTCGACAAACTCCCTGACAGCCTGATGGAACTCCGGTTCGCCTTGGTTCCGCCTTTCAAGCCCATGCATAAAGCATTTCGTTTCTTCACATTGTTCGATCCACATTTGTTTATCTCCGATTCTTGCGTTTGTATGTTTTCGTGGAGTCAGCCACGACTCCGTACTTTTGTTAGGGAGTTTTGCTCGAACACACGACGCTGCATGTGCTCGAACCCGGACGTGTTGAAGCCATGTGGTCCTTCCTGATCTCCGACGAGTTCGAAGAACGGGATCGTCATCGACTGGCCACCAAACTCGACTGAGAGAGTTTTGCCAATCAGACCGGTACTCAGTGCCAGGCTGTTTAGACCAACTAATGCTTTTCGTCGTTTAATTTCAGGAACTCCTTAGGGTTTTGAATGGGTTAACGGGTCCACGCCAGCCACTTGTAAAACAGTGATTTAACGAAGGGCGTGAGCCGCGTTCGGCTGTATTGGTCGCCAAGTCTGCGGATGGCCTCGGCCTGAGTCGGGTAGGGATGAATCGTGCTGCCGATCTTTGAGAGACCGAGACCATGCGTCATCGCCAGCGTGATCTCTGAGATCATGTCACCGGCGTTGCTTGCCACGATCGTAGCGCCAAGAATCTTGTCTGTACCTTTTTTTGTGTGGACTTTTACGAATCCTTCGTCGTCGCCTTCAAGAATGGCGCGGTCCACATCACTGAGGTGCTGCACGAACGTGTCGATCGCGATGCCTTGTTTTTCGGCTTCATGCTCGTATAGGCCAACATGCGAAATCTCCGGCGACGTGTATGTGCACCAAGGGATCGTGAGCGCGCTGGATTTCTTCCGGCCTTTGAAGAGTGCGTTTTGAATCACGATGCGAGCCATGAAGTCGGCGGCGTGCGTGAACTGGTACGGCGAACAGATATCGCCTGCCGCGAAGATGTGAGGGTTGGTCGTCTGCATGCGGTCGTTGACTTTGACGCCCTTCTTATCGAATTCGACGCCAACGCCTTCCAGGTTCAGGTTCTCGACATTGGGAGCTCGACCGACTGCGACCAACAACGCATCAATCTGTTCGTCGTAACTCTGGCCATGCGATTCAACCGTCAGTCGGCTGCCGCCTTTGTTTTTGATTTCGAGCTTGCGTCCACAGCAGAGTAGCTTCACGCCGTCCCGCACCATCGCATTCTTTACGACTTCGGCGGCTTGGCGATCCTCGCGCGGCAGGATGCCGTGTTCCGATTCGACAAGAAACACTTCTGAGCCGAGTTGTGCGAATGTCTGGGCCATCTCGCAGCCGATCGGACCAGCTCCGATGACGCCTAAGCGACGAGGCAACTCGGTCAGCGAGAAGACGCTTTCGTTCGTCAGGTACTCCACGCCGTCCAGACCGGCAATCGGTGGAGCAGACGCTCGTGCTCCGGTTGCAATGACGGCGCGCTTGAAGTTGAGTTTGGTTCCATCAACGTCGATCGTGCTAGAATCCAGAAACCGGCCCTGACCGAAGAAGACATCAATCCCAAGGTCACGGAATCGTGTTGCCGAATCGTTAGGACTGATGCGGGCTCGCAGCTTGCGCATTCGCGCCATCACATCGGCGAAATTGATGTTTACCCCATCCGGAACTTCGATGCCAAATTCATTGGCATTCTTCACCGTTGCTGCAACGCGTGCCGCACTGATGACGCCCTTGGACGGAACACAGCCAACGTTCAGGCAATCGCCGCCCATCAGACTACGTTCAATCAGTGCAACCTTGGCTCCCAGACCCGCGGCACCTGCAGCCGCAACCAATCCAGCAGTTCCGGCTCCAATCACGACCAAGTTGTAACGGCCAGACGGAGTCGGATTGCTCCAGTCCGGTGGGTGCACGTTGGCTTCGAGTGCTTGATTGTGCTCATCTTTGGGTTGGAGCTGAACTAACGTCATTATGTTTTTCCTACTTCTGAGTGTGTTGTTGTGTCTTGGTCGATTTACCACTTTTCGACAGGTGCTACGTTTTCTAGCCGGTGTTTACAATCATCTTAGAAAGACGCGAAATCTTACGATGACTACAGAGATAAATGCAGATGGTCAAGATTCAGCAACGAGATGTTTTTTCTACTTATCATTCGACGCAGTAGAACATTTAATTTCCTGGAAATAACCACTAACTGCCCATTGTCGAAACCAGTCGCTAAGATGCAATTCGAGTTCGAGTAACGAAAATCCGGAGTGTGCTGCAGCCTGTTCTATTGACTGTTCAATGGTCTGGCCACTTTGTAGATAAGCTAGAATTGCGAATTCGACAGAGGAAACAGAACAACGACGTACGACATAGTCACGACGTGTAATTACCAGGTATGTTGGATTGGCCGTTGGAAGAATTATTTCATTTCCGTGACGTACTGCTGAAATATATTCGTGAACCGGAAACTGCAACTTCAACAATCGTAAACAAGGGACCGGGATCAGCCTTGCATCTGAAATATGTTCGGGAGGGATAGCCGCTACATCTTCCGGTTGCAGAATACGTTGATTCTCAAAACCAGAACTACTGAAGACTTCGCCGTATGTGCGTTCGACAGTGGCCAAATCAATCAGGAAGTCTGGCCAGGTTTCTGCCTCATTCGAAAATTCGTCGCCAGCATTTGGGCGGGTTTCGGTTAGGAATTGAGGAAAGTTTGCGCCGAGGTTGGCGAGCGTGTAACTGCGAGACGGATACATTTGCAAGTAGCCAAACGCAAATGCGTCAAACGTTTCATCCCCCAATGCATGCAACAACGCTGGGAATTCGCTTCGCAAACATTCCAGTAATCTGGCATAATACGCGTTTGAGTACACCTGCAATCGTTCGATACTTGTCTGATTTTGAGACCGTACGATAACGTCATCAACATGCTCGGGGGCAATGGCAATTTGATTGTGAGCCTCTTTAGATACGATGCCGGCTTCTATTCCATCAGGATCCATAATGACTGTTTGCAGCCAGCGTTGTACCTGATCCAGAGAGGGGTCGAGCTGTGACGTTGATGTACGGTCTGTCATTATTCGACCTCCGCGGGGACATACAACGCTGGTTGTGGAATGGATCGTTTTTCAACAACTTCGTCTGAACGCGTAACAACGGTCAATTTTTCGCGAGGCACCTGCGTTGATCCATCCTCGGTAACAAGATCCTCTACAGTATCAACATCGGCAATGTAACGTTTTGCCTTCAAAACCTCGGAATGCAGGACAGGAAATGCGGGAATTTGGGCGTCCCACTCTAACAGGGTTGCTGCACCGCCGGTTAACTTGTGCGCCAGTCGGTACAGATTCCACACTGGGTCGATCACTTCGCCATCGTGTGTGTCAATACAATGTGTTCCACAGTCTGTATGGCCAGCGAGATGAAACTGTACGACATTTTCATGTGGTATCGCCCGAATGTATTCTTCAGGATCGTAATCGTGATTCACACTTGAGACATATACATTATTGACATCAAGGAGCAAACGACAGTCCGTTTCCTTGACCATATATTTCAGGAACTCCCATTCGGTCATCGTCGAATTTCGGAATGTGACATACGTACTGGGGTTTTCAAGTACCAATGGGCGTTCCAAGATGTCCTGCACGATGCGAATTCGCTCAACAAGATGTTTCAATGTAGCATCGTTATACGGTACTGGTAGTAAATCGTGTGCGTTCAATCCAGCCACTCCGGTCCAGCAGACATGATCTGAAACCCAGCGTGCATTGACATTATTGGAAAGTTTTTTGAGTTTTTCCAAATACTCACGGTCAAGTGGATCAGTGCTTCCGATGGACATCGAGACTCCGTGCATCACAATCGGATAGCGCTCTGCAATTTGATCCAGAATGTAGCGTGGTCGGCCATCGCAATCCATAAAGTTTTCGGAAATGATCTCAAACCAATCAACCGGTGGCGTGTGCTGCAATATATAGTCAAAATGCTGCGTTCGCAGACCTACACCCAAGCCAAGGTTTGGATGGGCAGCGGTTACTAACTGTGACATGTGCAACCTCTTCAAATCTAAGTAATAAAAAAGCTCATGCGAAGATCGGGGGGACACTCTGTCTGCATCCGACTATTCCAATGATTTGGAACAGTCGGAGCAGAATCAGAAGGGACTAGCACCCTGAAATAGACGTTGCTTACTGATACTACTTAGGCGCACTACCGACTTTTTTACCGGCGTCTTTCATAAGCTGTTCAAATTGCGTACGCGCCAGCTTCCAGGTATTTTTGCTCAGTGGTACGGCACAGTGCCCCTTGCCTTTACACGTATTTTGCCCAGGATAGCCACCGCAACCGCCTTTCCCTTTGCAGTCATTTTCACCTCCACAATCATGTTTAGCAACCTCAGCACATGAACTCTGTCCAGCACACGAATGATCGCCCTTGCCTTTGTCCTTACAAGTATTCAGACCTTTGCACGTATTGGGCCCCGAGAGCAGCAAAGAGGGGTCAACGCTCAGCTTCGCTCCATCGGCGGCATAAACGGATCCCGCATTAGCGCCCGCACCAGCCACTAGGCCACCAGCAGCAGCAAGTGCCAATTGATGGAACCCACGACGACTCACATTCGAATTACTCATTTTTCATTCTCCTCAAAAGTTGTGTGATCCGGAAACCGAATCACTGAATAAACAGATGCAATCAGAAAGTTGCATCACTCGCGATGTAATATTCCACTTTCTGCTGCATAAAAGCTTCTACGCCTGTCAAAACACGAGACGAAAGGTAGGCAACAAGACTACTTGATCCTGATTATGACTAATGTCATCCAACCCTTCTGTTAGCTTCCACACAGAAGGGTTAAAATTCCTAACAACTTTGATTTGATTAAACAGTCGGAATCTGATGCCAATAGGACCATGACAGATCTACAACTCGTCAGCGCCAGTCTGGTTCAAAAGATGCTTTAAAATTAAAGTTGTTCTGACAAGATACTTTGTGTCTATCCCCGAGTACCTAAAACGATCACACACGATCATTTGTTACTTCACTAACACGAAGAAAATGGCAACGAGTCGACCAACCGGGCCTCACAATCATCCGACTGAACAGCCAAGGATATCTAGTCCAGTTACTTTGGTATTGCAATCACTGGCGCAACATTCACAACAACTTGGTTACGCGTTCTCCACGTTCGTTCCGAGCGAACAACGCTTGCTCAACACACAACGACGCAATCGTAACTTGATATTGTAATTTCATAGACTGAACCGAAGACAGCTTTACTGATTTTTGGAAATAGTTGAGTAATTTGGAAAAAATTGTAAGGTTCCTTGTCGGTTGTACGTCATCCTTAACATTTGCAAGGTGAGCTTCTTATTAATTCTGTAGTCCGATGTAATTAAGCACTTGCTTGTTGCTTTGGCCCTGAAATAATCAATTGCAAGCTTCCCACTTGGCTTTGTCGCACAGTCGCCATGCCAAACTCTGGATGATGCTCAATTTCAGAAAAGGAGACCACAAATGTTGGTTTTATCACGTCGCGAAGCTGAAGAAATTCGCATAGGGGACAACATTGAAATTTACATCATTGAAATTCGAAGTAATCGAGTTCGATTTGGCATTCGGGCACCGCGGGATATCCCCGTTATACGTTCCGAAATTTCGGGGAGTCAGGATTTAGCTGCCGTTCATTGCACGACAAATATTGAAGGTTTGGAAAAGTCCACAGTCCCGATTCTCCCTCACCATCCCAAATAGATGGTAATTAGTATGCTTAGACACGTATTAAGACGGATCAATATTTGGTGAAGACTTGGGTGAAATTCAAATTAAAAAAACAAAGATGGATCGAACCGTTATGCTTGAATGGTCGAGAGTTGAAAAGCCTTCACTCGAAGAAGGAACCTCGAGGGAATCACAAAATTCCATGGCGAATATTTCGGAAACAAGAACCTAACGCACTTTCTAACTCTGATAGGTACAAAGTATTTCATGCTATCTATAGAAATCACATAAAACAAGGAATCTTATACCGATGACCGCTCAAGGTAGAGTCAGCTTGAATGACCTTACGAACCCCGAAGGGACGGTCCATGATAATCAGCTTTTCTTTGAAATTGAAAAATCAATTTTTGTTTCCGGCTACGCCGGAACGCTTCGTGCGATACACGTTGAAGTCCATGGAGGCTCTGTTATTCTCTCAGGAAACCTACCGAGTTACTACCTGAAACAAATCGTTCAAGTCAGTGCCATGAAGGTCGACGGAGTGGTTCAGGTGAGCAATGAAATCCAGGTCGATCAGTAAAATCTTACCCTGAATCCTGAAAGGATTCTCTGTCAACAACCTCTTTCGTAGGGGACATGGTTTTGTCAAATTGATTATTCCGACAATCATCGGATTCTCAATCACGAGATCAATTATCACCGCTCAGATTGAAGGCAAGATCAAATTACTACGAAACTTATTGAATGCAGGACAGCAAACGAAAACGAACGTTATTTCTTAGAATCATCCTAAATGAGAAGAATATTTCAGATCATGATAATTCGTCCTACCTTGCTTCATTACAAAGGACTATCCTGGAATCAGTACAGCATCAAATCAATCATCCGTTAATTTACAGGCAAAGGAGCTCTTGATATGACCAAGCCACTGGTCTTCCTGAGTCATTCTGCAAAGGACCGCGCCGTCTTATCGCGAATACTTGGATGCCTTGAGCGACGTATAAACACGGTCATCCGTTATTTTCTAAGCGGTCGCGACATTCAGATTGGCATCGCTAGGAGTCAACAAGGCGACCCGCGATAACATGGTGCGCGCTCAATGAAAGGGAATACGCGTGACAGACGCTCCAAGGCCACATGAGCTTAGACCTGGGATGCTGACTTCCTTCTCCGAAGCAGCCCGCCTCGTTGACCGGTTTGAGCGGATACTTCGATCTCACGGCATCGAGATCGTGACTGGATCGGACTTGGAGAGTGTTTGCCTGGATATCTTAGAACTGGAATACTTTCGGCTGGGTGAAAGCCAACTCGATCCGATGACTGACATTAGACCGTTGTTAGGGCAAGCAGCAGGATGGATCGACTTTCTCAAATTGCTCATTCGCGGTCACAACGAGAATCGCCTTGCTGACTTCGTACCACATCTTCAGCTTCTGAACACGGCTCGCGAAGTGACTCAGAATACACGGCTTCCGGTATCTGATGAAGCCAGCAATAAGATCTTCGAACTGTTCGTTGCCCTCACTTTTGGTCCGATCGGTACAAACTTGTTGCTTGATGATCCCCAGAACGCCCGTGGCGATAATCCAGACGTGCTGGTCGACATCCAAGGACGACGATGGGGATTCGCTTGCAAGGTCATAAACGGCACGTCGCCGCTTACGTTGTTCGAACGGTTTGCAGAAGGGATCGAGCAGATCGAGCGCTCACCGGCTGAAACCGGGTTTGTTTTTTTCAACTTCAAAAACTTGATTGATCATCGTCTGGCTTGGCCTATCACGAATGAAGATGAATTCGCCCGCGAAGAAGCCGAACCGGAGTTTGGTGCATGGATGGATGAAACGCCTGTTTTAAGACAATTCAGCGAGTTGATAAATGATTGCTTGCAGGACTTTGTTGACAGCAACGGATTGGAAAATGTACTTCAACTCATTGATGGACGACCGTCTATGCCTGGAGCTGCCGTCTACATGGCAACCGCTTCTGCCATACAGTCATCAACGGGACCACTTCCAACGCTGATTGGTCAAGTTGGGATTATGAGAATACGAGAATTCCCAGCACACGGTGAAAATGTGCTCAAACTCTTTAACCAAGTTCTTCATGGACAAATCTGAAGATTCGTACGCTCACTGTGATCAAGCACATTCGCGGATCTGGCACAAAAGTAATACCGAGAGTTAACTGTAGGTGACCAAAATTTTGTGGAATCAACTAGGTCCCCATATAGACACTGATGCCAAGAGAGCAATTACTACTTTTGCGCGAAAGTCAAAATGCCAGAGAAACTTGTGTAAGGATACTTTAAAAGCCACGTCTTAAGTAGAGGGGAATTTTTTAAGTAGAGTTTTTTTCTAGGAGAGCCAAATGAACGTTGAAAACAAAAAGCAAGATGAAAACTCAGATGCCAACCAGAAGAGCATACATCCGATTTGCCTATTATCTCCAACTCCAGAAAAGTGCCAGGAGCTTGTTGACCGACTTACCGATGCCTCTAACAACATTGATCGCTATGAGCAGTGAAATAAGCTCGGGCTGCCACGCCCGTAAGTTCGAGCGGGAACCCGGGCGAGGCAGACGGGTTTTGTCCGGGTAGCGAGTGTTACCCGGACATTTCTTTTTTGGGGGGGCATTTCCCAGTGAGCTATGTGGACTGTTTTCGTTGTAGTCCAGCCGCCAGTGCGCCATTGAGTAAAAATATATTTCTCGTTAGTGCTGGAGGTAAAACTGATCTATTTGCCTGCTTCCACAACACTCCAGTAGACAAACAGAAAAGTCATTGATAGTACCGGACACCAGTCACAATTTATACTCTGATAGCTAAAAAAAGACAACAGACCACCATTGCTGGTGACCCGTTATCCTTTGTCATTTTGTTCGGGAATGCAGAATATATTTCGCCTGGTTTATCTTTATTTTACGGTGATT
>Ga0222671_1000565_pt1 | contig 10821 bp, 11 predicted proteins | sample AntAcemetagen797_FD_179849 | JGI IMG/M metagenome (GOLD analysis project Ga0222671, IMG submission 179849) | Saline water microbial communities from Ace Lake, Antarctica - #797 | ecosystem: Environmental > Aquatic > Non-marine Saline and Alkaline > Saline | place: Antarctica: Ace Lake... | reverse complement strand
ATTAGCAATGTCAGGTGCTACAATGTTTACATTAGCAATATTAGTAGCCGTAGTGTTTACATTAGCAATCGAAGGTGCTACTAGGTTTACATTAGCTATAGCTGTACCAACAGTATTTACATTATCTATATCTTGAGCTACAATATCGATATTAGTTACGATAGTTAGCTGGCCTAGTGCTTCTTCTGATTGTACTACAAGTACATCAAGTACAGCACCATCTGGTACTAAGTCCGTTGTCACGAATACAATAGAGTTATTTACAATATCATATAGTGCTCTATCGTTTGCTATTACCCCATCTACTTCAACACGACAGTAGTTGTCCCCCTTGATGGGAGAGCTTATAGGGAATACACGAGTAGAACCGTCACAGTTAAATGAGTGTCTAGAGGGCGTTTCCATTTTATATCCTTATTTTAGTTCTTTAGAAGTAGGAGAGAATAATCCCTCAAGTACTACCGAAGATATATTGAAATCATTAATTGATGAATCTTTAATAGTTATATCTACATTATCAACCTTAGACGACACGTGGAGGTCTAGGTCTTTTAAGCCAGCTAGGTGAGACTTAGTATAGGTTGTGTCATAATCCTTACGGTACACAGTAGCATCGAACTGCCCCTCCCCTTGGATACTCACCTTCTTGATAAGTACCTTATCCTTAGGGGTACGTACTCCAGTAAGCTGTGGATAGTAGTTAGGTAGTAGGATACTTGATTCATACGGATAGGTTACATAGGCAACGTTATCTGCTGAGGTTGTGTCAATATTATTATTGGCTACTGTATAGTCTAGCTGAATCTTATGGTATCTATAGTCACTCGTAGTTTTACATATAGTAACTAATGATGACCCTAGGAGGTAGTACTCAAAGGAATCAGCTAAGTAGCTAAAGCCATTAAGGACTGTCCAACGACTCCAGGCTGACTGTACCCGTTTCTCACCATCTTCCTTGTAATTGTATAAGTAGATAGTGTTGTTAGCGGTACAGCATAAAACGTACCCTAGAACACCTTCAGCTACTAGCTTCTTAATAGGCTCTACTAAGTACGTAGGGGTACTAATGTTTAAGTCGATACCCGTCAAGGCTAGCTTGTCAGTACGTACATACTCTCGTAATTGCTGGCGGTTGTCGGTTGTAGAGATAAAGTATAGGCTGTTGTTTACAACTACTGGTTCAACATCTACTGCCATCGGATAGTTAGTTGTATTACTTAAAGACACTGTACTTGGTGTAAATCCGCCGTCCCCTACCATCTCATACTGTGAGTACTTAGTAAATATATAGAGTGAGTTGTTAAAGGGTTTTACGTAATAAATCTTACTAGCTTGGTTAGTTGCGACTGTTACATCAATTACATCAGTAGCCACTAGGTCGAGTACTGTAGTAGCATAGAAGTTAGTATAGTTAGCTGTTTCAGATAAGGTTACACTATCTTCTGAGGCAATGCCTAGTCTATTCTTATAGAAGAACATGTCCTGAATACTACGTCCAGCCTCACCATATACCTGTGGGGAGAAGGAAGGGTTAGGGTTGTTTTCTAAGCTACCTACAATAGGTAGTGACCAATCAACAAGGTCAAACGTAAAGGTAGCAATACCAGCTACTAGGGCTGTTCTGTCCATCTTAACGGGCATATTGATTAAGCCGCCACGGTCAGCTTTAGGGTCTAGGCATTCTTCCCACGATGAACCATTCCATTGAACAAAGTAGTCAGTATAGCTCTTGTTCTCATCCCCAACAATCTTAACGTAAACATCACTGAAAGGCATCTCTTTAGGTAAATCTGTAATCTTATTTACACTCCCTTTCCACCCCTCTGAGGCTTGTGTACCCCAAGAGTCCCAGGAGCTAAATGTGAAAGCTGTCGAGTTATCTTTTGTTATCTTAATCAGAGACCCTATGACAGTAGCTGTAAATCCTGTCCCAGCATTAACCTTAGCTGCTAATAAACTTGCTGCTACATCTGAGTCTTCAGCTCCTGTAGGTGGGTCAAGGGTATCTGAGGCTGGTTTATTAGGGTCAACTGAGAATATAGTGCCATCTAGGTAAACTGCATAGTTGTAAGGGTTGTATCTGTCACCACTACCTCGTTTCAACCAATAGAAAGCTACTGCATCATAGTTTGAATTGAGTGGTGTAGTAGCTGTTAGGTCTAAGGATACTTTAGTTGTCTTAGAGAATACCCAGGTTCTATCCTGTACTGTAAGCCCTTTAAGTTTACCTGCTGATAAGTACGACTTTACAGCTACTTCATTAGAGGCTGCGTAGGCAACTACCATCTCAACACCAGCCTTATTGAATGCTCGTACTGGCTCTGAGGTATTACCTGTATCCATAAACAAGTATTCTTCGTTATCCTCACCACGGTCATAGGTATGGAATAAGGTAGCTGCCTCGAAGTCTGGTTCAGCTACAAAGGTATCTGTACGTACATAGGTAACTGGAGGCCTCTTCCCGAGTCCCTGTACAATATCAGGAACACAATTATCCATCGCTCGACATTGGCTATCTAGTATCAGCTCAGAGCTTTGCTGGGAGACCCCATTAAAGAAGGCAGGGTACAATTTGTTAATCTTAGCCATTAGTAATTCCTATTTATAATGCAGAAGGATTCGTTCCTCTATCAACCACGCGCGTACCTGAAATCAGGTTGAACTTGGACTGCTTTAGGTGTTCTCTTTCTACTTTGATTCGTTGTAAGTTCACTTTAGTACCTATTTCCTTCTGAGTAGTCTCGTCACCATTCAGGTAGATATGGAGGTGCTTCGCAGCTACTAGTACAACATAAGTCCTGAAGATATCAGGGACAGTATCGAAGGCTAGGTCAAGGCGTACTACTAATTCCACTGGGTCTGTAAAGATAGGGGACATTGTAGCAATAGTATATAAGTTACCACCTTCTAGCATTAGGTCTTGGCTTTCAAAGGCAACTACATTCTGTGGGAGTGTAATGTACCCATCTGTGTCTGGTACGTACTTGATAGTGAAGGTATTAAACCACCACTTCTCTTCTTGTTCTTCTCGTAGTGTTTCGTCTAGGACGGTACGGGCTGTCTTAGCCTCATGTCCATCATTTAGTGAATCTATAGTTACTGAGGATGGTACTGGTAATTCCCCAATGTAACGTAGCATTCTGTTTACAGCATCAATTACTGTCATATTATTTTCCTTAATTATTTTATCTGTATAGTTGTAGATACTTATAAAAATAACCACAAGTATAAAGGTAAAACCCCTCAATTAAGAGGGGCTGTAGTTAAGCTACTGTACCGCCTGTAATTACACAAGAAGCACCTGGCTTAAGAACACCAATACCATAAGAGTAGTAAGTGGTCATAAGTGTAGCAAGCTGCTCAGGGATGTAGTTTACTTCAGAAGTAACGTCCATCAACTTAGCAACTGCAACCGCTTCAGAAGTGAATAGCAATGCTTTCAGCTTCTTGTTAGTTGCACCAACTACAACTGTTGAATCAACACCAGTATAGTTAGACTTGTAAATCATGATACCTGCAATTTCCATTACAGTACCTTTGTTGATACCACCATTATCGCCAGAAGTAATATCTTTATTAACTGCTGATGACTGGGCTAGGTACGAGTAGATACGTGGAGAGACAACTAAGCTCTTTTCACCTGTAATATCTTTCTCTTCCATTGCTGCAACTGCTTCAAATACTGCTTCAATCAAAGCATCACCTTTAGCTGCTGGAGTTGCACCTGTATCAATTAAGTCGTTGTTGACTTCAGTTCCATCTGCCTGGACTGCTTCACCACCAATTGTACCTGATGTTTGAGAAGCTAGTACAACTGCTGCTGCAACTGCCTTATCAATCTTAACTGCTAATGCCTCACCTGCTTGTTTAGCAAGTTCTCCGCGAGTTTCAAAATGAAGAACTTTCTCTTCAAACTTATCAACTGCTAGTGCATAGTACTCAAGGGCATCAATGTTGATTAGACGCTCTTTTACTGGGATAGCAGACATTGACAATGCAGTACCAGGTACGTGAGTATTGGTATCAGCGTCACCCGCTTGGCCGATTACTGGGATAGAAATAGATGAACCGCTGTCAATTGACTTGCTAGTTACTAAGTCTAAGAAAAGCTGCTTACGGTCAAATGCAGTCAAGACTGAGCCGTAATAGATTTCTAAAGCGTTGTCCATTTCTGTTGGTACGCCACGAGGGGTTGCGGCATTGCTACCGATGTTATTTACTGTTAGTGCCATGTTATTATTACCTTAATGTTTGATTTATTGTTGTATTTGTAATCAATCGCTTTATTTAGTTTTCCTCTAGAAGTTATCCTTGTGAATCCGAACGCATCTTCATCTTCAGGGCTTACAGAATACTCATAAATGCAAGCATCTAGGTTACTTATAGTTTCTACAGGTCTCGCTGATGTTATTTAGGCTTATCTCTAGTGCCTTGCAAGAACCACTAGATTACACCTTAGCTAAAGTGTATCCCTTTACGTAATAAAAACTGAGCACCCAAAGGAGAGTAAATGATGCTCAATAGTTCAACTAGGTAGGTCAGTTGACACCCTATTCTTAGAGAATTCCTTTCTTACGGGAAGCTAGATAACGTTTATCGACCATAGCGGTATAGTTTCTATCCTTACCATAGAGTCGATTAGTTTGTGCTAGTTGCCACGCATTCTTATCAGCGAATGGTTGTAATCCACCACCTGGAGCATCACCTTCAAGGCGTCTCGCATCAGCAGGGATACTTTCATTCATCTTGTATTTCATGTACTCTAGGTTACGAGTAATCCGCCCTTCGTCCATCGAGGCGAGAGCTTCATTGTATTCTGTAACTACAGCTGGGTCAGCATTATCAGCAGCCCATGTAATTAAGGCTGTATATTGCTCTTGACCACCTGCCTTTTCATATACCTTGCTAGTCATAGCATCAGAGTAAGCTGTTTGCCCTTGGATGTATCTATCAACGTCTCCTTTATTAAAGCCTGATTTCTCAAGCTCTTTGTAGGAGGCCTCTGATAGCTCACCAGACGATGCAAATTCCTGCTCGTACTTCGCGGCACTGAAACCTTCCTGCGCAGCATGTTGGCTATCTGACGGAGCTTCTGGAGGGGTTACTCCCTCCTTAGGCTGCCCTAGCTTCTGCTCCAGTTCACTATAGGCTTTTACCAAGTCTTCTTGGGACTTGAATTTACCTGCAATCAACTCTTCCTTAGGAGTACCATCATCGTTGTACCCTTCAGGGGTAGTTGTAGTGGTGGTAGCTTCAGTTTCTAAGGACGCTTTATATCTAGCTACTGCTGCTTGGTCAGATACTTCTTGAGCGGTAGGTTCAGGCGTAGCATCAGGTACTACTGGAATATCAGTTGCTTCGCTCATAGTTATACCTTCGCTTTAGAGGCAGGGGCTTTAGGGGTCAAAGGCTTTGCCGGTTCTTTTGCCGGTTCTACTGGGGCTTCTACTTGTGCATGCTCGATAGGAGCACGAGGGGTCATATCAATTGTATTAGGGTTACCATCCTGAGCCTCTTGTGCCTTATCCCGTAGGAAGTAATCAGCGTCTGTAATTACATTCTTGTTCTTCTGCTTAAATTTCTCTTGCTTTAATTCATATAATGATTGAGTATTAGCCATTGTAAATCTCCTTTAGTAGCTATTATTGTTGTGGTTTTGTAGCGCCTTCCACCATATTACCTGCGCCTTGCATGGCTAGTTGGTTTTGGGCATCTTGTTGTTGTTGAGCTTGTTGTTCTTGTTGAAGCTGTTCATCTGTTTTGACTAGGCCAGTCGTATCGAAGGCTAAACTATTAGCTATCTTAGTGATATAATTACCTACATTCATCCGTTGAAGTACAATCTCAGGACTACCTAGTTCTTGTATAAGCTGATTAAATTGACGAATCTTATCCAGCTCTACATTACGCCCTAGTGCCTCTACTCCTGTAACTATTGCCAGCTCAATCCCAAGGGACTTAATGTCTGCCTTAGACTGGCTTAGTAATAAGTAAGCGAGTGGTCGTTGTAGTTCTAACGAGAGGATACTATAAACACCACCTAGAGATTTCTCTAAGTCTGCTGCCATATATCTAATCTCAGTAGCAGTTGTACGCTCTGAGTCTCTAGTTGCAGATGAAGCTGCCAGGAAGGCTTGTTCAAGACGTCTTGTAATGTCCTGAACCATATTCATCGGTACTTGTAGGTCACTTCCTTTACCAACCTGTAAGGTAGTAATATCATTCTCTAAGTCACCTAGGATACATGACCCATTATCAGCTTCATTTAAGTCATCAATATCTACAACCGACCCTGCTCTCTTCCCAAACAAGACTCGTGACATCACAGCAGAAGCTTCTAGTAATAGCTGGTAGAGTGCCTCTAACGAACGGAAGTCACCTAAGTACTGCTCAACTAAACCACGGCCATAGTTCTCCCCATTGATTGATGTCCAACGTAGTGGGATAAAAGGGAGCTTAGTATCGTCAGTATATTTTGTATCAGAACCTTCAACGAAGACCCCCTCAACTTCTTGGTACTCAAACCAGATACCTGATTTCTTAACTGCTCTGGTATAGATAGTTACCTGTGTTGATTCAGAGACTTCAGGATTCTCAGCAAGCTTATCTTGGATGTCATCAGGTAATGTATTCTTTGTAACTTCTTCCTTACTAATCACTTCCATCGTGTTACCACTAAAGTCACGGGCAACTACGAAGTTAGCCATATTGTAACTCTTGAGGCCGGTCTTCGTTTTATATAGAAGAGCATTCCCTCCAACCACTAACGATTTAATAGCTTCAAAGATAGGAACTCGTAGGGCTTCCTTCTCAATCTGCTTCATCATCTCTTGTTCTAAAGCAACTAAGCTTTTCTCAAGCTCATCCTCCCCCGCTGGGTCTTGCTGCTGTACTAATTCTACCATCTCTGGGTTAGCCATCAACCTAAAGAAGCTAGTATTAGGTGGAAGCAAGGCTAGAAGGAGTTTACTTGATAGGTTGTGAACCAGTCTAGCTCCTACTGCTTGGTAAGGAGTCTCTAAGGAGTCCGTTTCAGAAGCCCCATCATCGGTTACAACTGAGGGGATGGTTAGCTTTGAACACTCTCGTGCCCTATCAATAACAGACGACCTATCAGCATCTAGGTTCTGGAAGCGTTCACTAGCACTTCCTTCTGCTACGATTTCTTCTATTGTATATTGTTGTACTGCCATTTGTTAGCCTTTTATACTTTTGGAATTGCTTTAGTACCTGTACCTACTTGGCCTGTTCCTGTGGTATCCCCACCACCTGTAGGAATCTGTAATGATTTAGCCCCAGTCTTTAAGGCTTCCTTCTTACGCTTCGCTTCTTCTTCAGGGGTTACTGCTGATTCCTGCGTAGCTGCTTCTTGAGCTAATGGCGCGACTGCTGGAGGGACGAATACTGGAGCAGGTGCTGCTCCTCCTTTACCACCACCACCCCCATTCAAGCCTAGTACATCAACAAAGCCTTCTGTATCTTCTCGTTCGCCTGAGTCTGTGTTGTTCTTATATTTTAGTGTAATCATTTAGTTTTCCTTAATTAATTAGGGTTTCTTGTAAGAGACTTAAAAATCTTTGCTATTTCTTCTACTTCGTATACATAAGTTTCGTATAGCTTAGTACCTACTAGCTTCCTAGATAAATGCTTAGAAGTATCTGAGCAGTAGTAGTGTTCTAATGGGAGGTTACAGGATAGCGATACGTGACCTGCTTGGGTAGATAGTAGGTACATAGCCCTCCCAGTTCGATATGCAGGTAGTACGTAGATGTAGTCATTACCTACAGTAGCTGGACGTAATCCATAGTAATCATTATAGATAAAGCTGGATAGCCCAATTACCTTACCACCCCTAACAGCTAGATATAATGCCCAATGGCCATCTATAAATCTCTGGAAGTCGATGGTAGTACAACCAAAGAGTTCTGCACTTACCTCCCTTAGTAGTTTAGTTAGCTCGTCCCTGTATTTCTCTTCGTATAGTACGATTGTTGTCTTATTTGTTTGCATTCTGTTTCCCCTCTAAACTCTCATGGAGACCTAGTAGGTATCGAATTACTGACTGCTGTCCAATTAGGAAGTTCAGTTCATCAATACCTAGTAAGTCTTCAGGTAATCTATCGGGGAACTTCTCAAACAAAGCTTTAATTACTTCTTCTAATTGAGTAGGTGTAAGCTTCATTCTTAAATCTCCTTAATAGTTTAGATTACTATTATCTACTAGTGTCGTTTCAATGAAAGTAAGCTATTTCGTAGGTATTAATGGTGGTTGCCATAGAATAATACTATCACCATGTAATTGATGCATATTAGCCAGTTGCATTGTAAGGACGGCATCTTCAGACGTGAGCCCTTTAGCTTCGTACAGTTCGATAGTTGCTTCCCACATCTCTACTTCATTATTACAGTCTACTAAGGCATTGTTAGCTTTTACCTTACCGATACCTGGACAACCTTTATAGCCATCTGAGGTATCACCAGCTAATGTCTGGAAGTACATATACTTAATAGCTTCTAGCTCTGTAACTGTCACCTCCTCATCAGTGTGGTAGTTGTAGTGAGTACCTACTGACTGGTATAGTACGTCCTTATCAATTGCACATATAATATACTTGTCAGGATGTAAGGTCTTCTCAGCTACTACATAGTCATCAGCTTCATACCCATCAACAACCTTACTAGGGTAATTAGCTAGTACATGAGCTAGTAGTTCGTGGTATCCTGTAGGCTTACGGACTCCAATACGGTTCTCTTTGTAAGTGGTAGGTAGGTCGTATCTGAAGTTGTTACCCCCTGTAAATACTAGGAGGTACTTATCACAATCAACAGCAGACAAGATGTTATCTACTGCTATCTGAAAGGTAACGAAGCATTGTTCGAGGTCGGTTGTATACTCAATATCTAACTCAGTCTCAAGCCCTGCTTCTACTTCTAGTTCGTTCCATACTACTTTGTCTTCGATAGCAAACCCTACTTTGTAGAGCAGACTATCAGCATCTATAAGTGCAATTGGGTCATCCATCAGTTACTCCTCGAAGTCTTCTTCAGTTTCTACATAGACTAATTCAATCTCATCAATAATCTTAGATACATCATCCATCGTTACGACACCGTCATTATCTAAGGCTACCTGGATAGACTTATCGACAATAGAGTACCCTTCTTCCTTATTGAAGTAATGCAAACCTGCATGGTGCATAGCTTCTGCAATATAGCTATTCATAAAGGTCATGGTCTTAGCCTGAGCCTCATGAGGCTCTAAGGTCGTACCAATAGCAATTAGGTAGTGGAGGCTGTAGTCCGTATAGATAACAGCTAAGGCAGCAATATCTTCTCTAGTCACTGAGGCATGTGGGTAGTCTAAAGACTCGATGACTTTTAAGAAGTCTACCTTAGTTGCCTCGAAGGGCTGTGGGATTGCTTTTAGGTTGATTGCTTTTAATAGGCTCATTATGTATTCCTTTGTAATTGATTTATGTACACAATGTATAATTTAGTGTACATATATGCAGTTTATGTTCGTTATGTAAAGTATTTCAACTTATGTTCATTATTTAAAGTAGTTCATGTTTAGGTTATAATAGGTGACGAAGCTACACTATTAGTATAACTTCTGTTCATTATTTAAAGTAGTTCATGTTTAGTGAACATATCATATTGAGCAAGCCCCTGACTCACAGTCATCCTCAATACCTTGGTCAGAAGTACCATCGTTGGTGTTATGGTAGTAAATTTGTTTTCCTCCAAGCTTATAGTACATCAACATATCCTGCATAATAACCTTGATAGGTAACTTACCGTCAGGGAATCTAGCTGGAAAATAGTTGAAGTTGGTGCTGATGCCTTGGCAGACAAACTTCTGCATAATACAGGTAAGTTCGATGACCGCTTTGTTATCTGGTAAGTCCCACAGTAGGTGGTAACTATTACGTAACTTCTCTAGTTCAGGTACTGCTTGTGGTATAATACCGTCTTTAGATTGCTTGATGGTAATTAACCCTCGTGGAGGTTCGATACCAGAGGTTGAGTTAGTAATCTGGGACGAGGTCTCGCTCGGCATAAGTGCCATGAGGGTTGAGTTCCTGATACCTGATGTAGCCATACGTTCTCTAAGGTCTTCCCAGTCCATCGTAAGGGAGGGGTTACATACCGCATCCAAGTCCTTTTTGTAATTGTCGATGGGTAAGATACCTTTAGCCCACTTCGTTTCTTCATACAAGCCACAGCGTCCTTTCTCCTCAGCCAATTCAACACTGGCATTAATAAGTGACCATGAAATAGTTTCAAACAACTTATGGGTATCTACCTTAGCTTGTTCATCAGTATACTTTAAGCCTTTATTGGCTAAGTAATAAGCATAACTTGTAATACCTACACCTATACTACGTCTTAACTTCATCTTCTCAGCTTGCTTGATAGGATAGTCTTGGTAATCAATTAAGTTATCCAAAGCACGAACAGCAATCCTAGCAAGGTCAGGATACTCATCCAGGCTACATACACCAAGGTTGAAAGCGGATAGTACACATAATGCGATTTCTCCCTCATCCTTTCCAGGCTCTCCCATTGGTTTTGTTGGTAAATTGATTTCTTGGCAGAGGTTTGACATCCTAATAGGGGCAACCTTTTCATCGAACACTCCATACTCGTTAGCGTTGTCTACGTTCATTATGTAGATACGGCCAGTGTTAGCTCTCTCGTTAGCTACTGCTGCAAATAGGTCTACTGCCTTTATGGTTTTCTTTAGCTTAATTGTAGGGTCTGCTTCCGCAAGTAGATAAAGCCTTTCAAACTCTTTACTATCATTAAAAAACGCTTCAT
>Ga0222671_1000564_pt1 | contig 10838 bp, 17 predicted proteins | sample AntAcemetagen797_FD_179849 | JGI IMG/M metagenome (GOLD analysis project Ga0222671, IMG submission 179849) | Saline water microbial communities from Ace Lake, Antarctica - #797 | ecosystem: Environmental > Aquatic > Non-marine Saline and Alkaline > Saline | place: Antarctica: Ace Lake... | reverse complement strand
CAATACTAAAACTAAACAGTGCCACCAATAATAATAATATTAACTTAAACAGTTTATTCATTGACTTAAACCTCCACCATCAAAACTAGGTTCAGGGTTCATTATCTTATACCCCCACCAAACTAACCCCATAATTGGCACAAATGGTGCTACTGTGGCAAAGAATAAACTAATCCCTGTGAAATCTCCACTACCTATGATAGAATCCATAATCCCTCTAAAGATTGGGTAACCTGCCATAAAATAGAAGAATGTAGCGAATAACCACGCTATTACACCAACCACTACTTGTCCTTTCTTATTATTTTTCATATTCATATTCATTCTCTCTATTTTCTCCTTTTAATAGTTTTTTGTTTTTTCTTCTTAAATTTATTAACCTTTTCCTTAGGTCTACGCTTAACTTTCTTGTTAGATTTAGCCCTTTTCCTTAACGCTTGTGCTTGTCGAACCTCTGTTTTTGTATCAAAAGCGAATTTAATCTTTTCCAAATAACCTTTCTTAGTTTTCTTAAACTTTTTCATTACTTTAGGTGTAGCAATATCCTTAGTTCCCTTGATGATGCTAACCACTTTAGGTTTAGATATTGCTCTAACCAGTTCACGATCAGCTTTATCTGCTAGGAATTTAAGTAATCTGTTCCTAGTAGTTTGCTTAACGTATTTCTTTGTCACTCGTGGATTAGTGCGTATATTGTAATTCTTTCTAGGGTTTCTACGTTCAACATAAGTTCCCTTGAATTTGATTAGTTTGTTCTTTAATTTAGGGCTATCAAAGTCTGGCAGTCTAGGAACTTTAGGCTTTTTAGGTGGGGGAGGTGTTGGCGGTCTCCTTAATTTTCTTACTTTAATTAGTTTAATCTTTTTAATAGGCCTAGTTACAGGTTTAGTTATCCTTTTTACTTTAGTATTTTTAATTTGTTTAATTCGTCTAATTTTACCAGCTGCTTTCTTATCAACAATCTCAGGGATAATAGTTTCTTTCTTTAACTGCATTATTCCTTTTAGATTAGACTTAATCATGTCTTGAATCTTAATTGTTTCTTGCACTTTTACCTTAATTGTTTCCCTTAAGAACGCTTTTAAGACTGCTTTTTGCTTAATACTTAATTTAACCTTAGCTTTCCTTTCAACTTCTTTAATTAATTCTTTTTCTAATTGTTTTACTTTCTTATCTGAAATCTTAGTCTTTCCAAATTGTTCCTTTAATTGTTGTCTAGTAGTCAAGAACTTCTGTTTAGATCCTCTAGTTTGCTTATTCAGGAATCTTTGTTTATCTGTTCGTAACGTCTTAGCTAAGTCTCTACTCTTTTTCACAGTTTGATTAAAATTGTCCTTGATAAGATTTTTCACAATACCGTTACTTTGTTGTTTACCAAAAGCACTCAAACCTCTAACACTTCCCCTCTTACCCATAGTTTGGAATACTGCCTTATTATTAATCTTAACGGATTTAATAGTAGTTACAATAAATTCAAATTTGTCCCTCAATGCCCTATGTTCTTTAGTAACTAATCTACCACTATCTTTAATATTCTTCAGACTCTTAGTGAACTGCCTTAATTGTGCGAACGAATAATTATCTAAATTACTTGACAGTTTTTGTAGTAATTTCTGTGCCTTCTTAAACTTTTTGTCCTTCATTAACGCATTTAATAACGATTTACTACGTTTATCAGTCTTTACTTCCAATTCTAATTTCTTATACACTTTATCAAATACTTTCATTAATGATTTCCTTGCTTCAGCTTTCAATATCTCGTCATTAGTTTTCCTTAAAAATTGTTCTAAATTCTTAATCTTACTAAAATCTTTAATATTTGTCTGCTTTTTCAATTTAGTAAAGAACTTAATTTCCTTTTCTATAGTGGTTACCTTTATCTTTAGTATTCTGCCAATGTCATCTTCTTTGAAATTCTTACCAAATCCTTTCCAAAAACTGATAACTTCATCAATTCCTTTCCTTAATTCATTAAATTTAGTTAATTGTACTTTCTCTTTACCCGTGAAAACTGATTTTAGTTTACCCTTTTTAGGCACTTTCTCTTTAAATAGTATGCCCAAACCTTTAGCAATAGTTGTAGGATTCAATGCTTTAGTTTTTAATTTCCTTTTAGTTTTATTATACTTTCTTGACAAGTCAGTAGCAACATCAATAGGTGATTTAGTCTTTAATGCTGGCAATTTACGTTCAATATTCTTCTTCTTTTGTTTACCCACTTTTGTTACTGCGCTCGAAGTTGTATAATCTTTCAATAAAAGTAATTCTTTCTCGGTTTTTTGTAACGCTTTTAAGTTATTTAAACTTGTAATCCTGTCCCTAAAACCTATTTTCAAACCATTAAATTCATTTGCTTGTGCCAAACTACGATTTTTAAGTTTCTTTAACGTTTCAAACCTAGCATTTGCTTGAGAGATTACTTTAATTTGAGTTTTTATTGTGTTTGCTTCTGTAGCAGAAAAGATTAAAGGTTCTATCTTTGAAACTACTACTTTCACAGTCTTTGATGCGATTTTCCCTGTACCAACTGACAATTTAATTATTGTTCCAGGAAATAACCAAACTAAAGCACGTCCTATATTCTCGTCAGGATTAGCAACAAAAGACTTCCTAGAACTAATAACTCCTGCAGTAATTGCTGCACCAACAATCAAACTAACAGTAATAGGTTTCTCTTTAATGAATTTACCCACGTCAATACTCGCCTTAGTTACTGCCTTTGACGCTAAAGCTAACTCACCCATATCCTTTTGAACTCTACCCATTCCATTCCGTCCATCAATTATCTCTTTAGTTATTTTCATGGAATATTCAATTAATGCTCTTGATCCAGTAGCGATTACTCCGTCATAACTCTCTCCACGCGAATTAATAGTAACTCCCTTAACTCCTAAAATGAAATTAACTAAATCTCCTATCTCTTTAGCGATACCGCTAGCAACTTTAACTGGTTTAAATTTATAATTCTTTAAATCGTTACTTAATGGGTTTGATTCTCCCTTTTCTCCTCTGATTCTTAATTGTTTCCCATAATCAAAGTTAGAAGCTAAGATATTAGGTATAATCTTCCCAATATATCTTACTCCTTTCTCTGGTAATGATAAACTATACGCTTTCCAGAAATCTTTTTGTTGTTCTTTAGTTAATGGTTTACCTGTTAATGCTTGTTGAACTAAGGCACGTCTTGTAGTGTCCCTAATTTGTAGTACTGCAGTTTCTCGTAATACTTTATTAATTGTATCTCTGTCAGCTTTATTCTTAGCAAGAGTTTCTTTCTTAACGTCTGCCGTTTGTAAGTCTTGAATAAGTTTAATTCTTTTATTTAATGTTGAAAAATCAACATTAAAGGGCAATTTCTTCAATCCAATATCTTCACTTATAGTGTTCACTTTTGTACCTAATCGTTTATTTCTTGCATATTGTTTTTCTAAGAATAGTTTTTGTTTCTTATCTCTCTTAGCTTTTTGTATTTTCTCGGCAACTATTTTCTTAGTAAAAATATTTTCTTGTTTAATAGATTCACGCTTCATAGTAGCTAATTGTGTTGCTACTTCCTTTTGTTTAGATATTGTTCTAATCTGTGAAGTGTTAGAAGTGCCAAAAGATTTTCTTACTGATGCAAATACTGCAGCATTATCCCCAGTACCGCTAGGACTAAACTCGCCAGTCCTTAAATCTGTGAACCCTACAATAACTTTACCACCTATTTTAATAGTATCCTGCTTTACTGTTGGTTTCCTCTTAGAACTAGATGATGAACTACCACCTGATACAGATTTACCTGTTAAATCTCGTGATGTTTTAATACGTCTACCTGAACTGGTGATTGCGTAAGCTGGTTTACCTCTCCTATAAATTGTCTTAACTACTTTCTCTGCCATATATATTAATTATAATGAAAATGCAGACTTATAAAGTTTTTTGTAGAATTGGTTTAATTAGAATTATGTGTTTGATTTAATATAAAAAGTAGTAAGGGAAACCTTACATACCTTTAGCCATACCTGAATCCTTAGCCACTGTGTATAAGAATCCTGCAACAATAATTACTGGTGCGTATGTGATCACTGTCAATGTTAGACCTGTGAAATTTCCTGCGGCGATTACTCCTTGAGTAACTCCTACTGCAATACCTAAGATAAAAATTGCTTGTAACGCAATACTTAAACCTGAGGTAGATGTAGATGCTTTTTTAGTTTTTAATAATTCATTCATTTGTTAATGATGTTGTCCTTTCAGACGTAATAAGAATATGGTTTTTAGTCTTTAAAAAGTTTTTTGAATGTTTTTACTCACTATAATCGTAACCTTCATCTTCGTCTGGTGCTCTTCTACTCTCATAAGCCCAATAAATTATACTCCCTATTAATGTCATCATATAAAACACTTGCATTACCCAATCATAAGTACTCATATCAATTTTAATCGGTCCAGATATTGAACCTATCGCTATTGTCCCATTATATACTATGTCTGTAGTCATCCCATCAACATAATATAATGGTGTTGTGACTGCGAATATGAATCCAAACACAGAAACTAATATCAATCCCACATATAAATATGGGTTCGCAGTGTACTTCAATAGTATAAATCCTAGCACTATAATTATCAATAAAAACAAATTAAAATATATATCCATAGATTTTAATAAAAATCAATGTTTATAAACTTTTTTGAGTTTAGAGGCATAATTATATAAACTACTACTACTACTAATTAATTACATGCTAAAAATTAACTGCTCGCATTGTAATTATAATTGGGATACTAAGAGTGAGAAATTACTTGTTACTTGTCCTAGTTGTTTAAGAAAAACGGAGGTTAGAAAGCGTGAAGTTCTTAAAGAATAAATGGAATAAACTAATCCTTGAAAAAGGTAAACTTAATGTTTATAGAGATATTATGTATTTAGTTATTTTCAGTTTCATAGGTTATTTCTTTGTGCACATGAATATGGTATTACATGACATGGGCACTCAAGAACTTAAACCTGAACTGGAAAATAATTTGAATCCAGATTATTTGAGTCCGTCAAATCCTTTATATCAAAATGTAGTAATAGATTATAATCTAACTACAGCAGGATATATGCGGAAGATTGTGGTTGATTTGATACAGATAATATCTTTATTAGTTGTTTTCTTAATGATTTATGTTCATCACGCATTTTCATACTATGGAATTGCAAAAGATTGATATAATGCTTATGGTATTATTATATAATAAGAATTTTAGCCCTAGTGCTAAAGAAATTAGTACAGAACTAAGCCTTGATAAAGCAATTATTTATAATAGTATAAAAACATTAAGTAAATATGATTTAATATTGGATAGTAATGAACGGCCTAAGAAGTACACTATTAATCAAAACAAATTTAAAAAATGGATAAAAAACTAATTAAAGAAAGATTAAAGGATCATAACATACAAATTAATGTAGTGTTAGTATTAATGGATATGCCTACTTGGCGTAATATTGGATTCCAAGTAGTTATGTCTGATAGTGCAAACTTAAAAGCATGTGAGAAAGAATGGTTAAAAGCGTCTTTCGATGATAAATATGAATGGGTGGCTAATAACTTCATTCCTGCATTTGAGAGTAATGAAGAACTACAAGCGGAATTATTCAAGCATATAACTTCCGTTGCGATTAAAGTTCACAGGAACTATAAAACTGCCCTAGACATGGCGTTAGGGGGTGATTAAAATGAATGAAGATATATTTAACCAATTAAATAAGGAATATAGGGCAATTAAGAATATTAATTTGGCTATAATTTTCCTAATTTGTTTAAGTATATACTCGTTTTTGTTAATTAATATCATCTTAGGGTATATGTTAGCTTTATTCACTATGTTCATATTACAATACAAATATAATTATATTACTAAGACACTATTAAACAATGGCAAATAAAAAAAAGAAAGAAACTATTATCCCTGAGATTGTTGATAATAAAGCAGGGGACGAAGATTATGATGATTATACTGATTATGATGAGGACACTATTGATAACGCTTTAGAAATAGGAGGGCAAATTCACGTTCAAGCGCCAATCATAACTGACAATTTCAAACACTTACCTAAAGATGTTAAATATTCTAGGTTTGGTAAGATTGATTTGGCTACATTTACTTTAAAATCGAGTACGTACCAATTATGGAAGTATATACGGAAAATTCAAGCAATAAGTAAGAACGAATTGACTACTATTAAAGAAAAACGTATAAAACTATATGATGTTACTACTAAGGAAGAATTTAAAGAATACCTTGAAAGTATAGGGAAAGGTTATATTTGGTACTCGTTCAAAGAGTTAGAAAAGGCAGAGTTTGAAGAAAAGTTTAAATTAATGCTAGCACAATTGAAACACGCTAAGGATGAAGGTATTGTAACTTTATTGTATACGGACAAAGATAACTTTTATGGTGCGTATAATTCTTATGTGACTGATAAAGGTGATACTGAAGGTATTGACGATTTTGGGTTAATGAATAGTATGATGACATTAACGGAAGTTAAGAAAGCTCATAGTGGTTGGGCTATGAAAATGATGAATACTACAATTAATGTGACTAAAGATGAAACTCCTGGCGAAGATCAAGAAGAAGAACCAGAGGAAAGGGAGAATCAAAGTAAGGGGTTTTTTAAGAAATAAAAATGGATAAAAAATTAACAATAAATTTTAACGGTAAAGATTATGTGGAGTATCTTAAATATAAAGATACTAAGAAGATTAAATGGACTCCTGAAAATAAAAAGGTAGCATATATTAGTGCGTGCTTCCTTTGGGTAGGATTATTAATTATGTTTTTAGTAGATAAAATAAATTATGTCGCACCCATAGAAAGAGTTTATACATGGGAAGGCATAGGAATGTTTTTAGCTATTATGATGGGGTTAGCATGGTTAGTGCATGGATTTGGATTTATATTAATTAGGAGATAAAAATGGAAACAGAACAAATTATACAAATTTTAAAGATGTTAGGATACTTAACTGCTGGACTTGGTGGTTGGTATGTGTACGATAAATGGAATAAAGTTAAAAGGTCAGTCGGATGGAAGTTTATTGACGCACTAGGTAATGTTAAGTTTGGCAGGAAAGGGCATGACATAGCGTTAAGGATTAAATCACTTAGCGGTAGAGAAAGTTATTTTCCTACTAAGAACACACCAATTATTGAGTACGAAGTATTAGAGAATGGTAAGAAAGTTAAGAAATATGTTATCTATGATGAGAGGTCAGTAGATTACTTGAATGGTATCCCCATCTTAAATGTTACACCTAATGATATTAGACCAATGGATAGAGAAACAGGATTACTTGTTAATATTCCTAGTGAATTGATTGACAAACTTGCAGTAGACAGTTCTAAGAATATTGAGAACGAAATGAAGAAAGATAAGAACATGAAAATGTTAATCTATGGTTTAGTTGGTATGGGTGTCTTATTCATTTTAGGGTTAAGTTACATTAACCAGACTAATATGGAAATTCAGGGTGAATTGCTTAAGTGTACTCTTGAACTAGGTAAAAGTGCAACAGTGATAGCAGGTTAAATTAAAATGGCGCAAGATATAGTGTTCTCACTCTCTGATGAAGTGAAACACAAAATATATGATAGTTATCAAAAACTGTTAAGGCAAGAATCATTATTATACAAGACTAGGAATAAATCTAACTACATTAGAGCATTAAGGCATTTCAGAGTTAAGTATATTATTATGTTCACTAATCTTTATACTACTGACCAATACAAATTCATTACTAAAGAGTTTAAAGATGAGTTGGAAGAATATCGAGCATTACCTCACAAAATCAAAACAAAGAAACAAGCTACTCATATTGTTATGATGACTGGTGGAATATTGAGAGATTTTGGAATAACTAAAATATCATTCACAATGAACAATGACGCATTTTAATAAATTCACAGATACAATATTGAAAGAGAAAAGTAAGGCTGGTAGGAAAGCAATTAGGTTTACAGAGATTAAGGGTGATTACAAATTCAAATTAGATAACACTCTTAAATCTAAACTAGACACATTAATTAGTGACTTGAAACAAAATGATGACGCTTTAATAGTTATCGTTGCGCCAGAGGGTGCAGGTAAGACTGTGTTTGAAACTCAGATAGCTTACTACTGTTCCCAACAACTTAAAGTATCTTGGGGAGTTCCTAATGTTCACTTTGATGGTCAAACATATATGAACTTTAGTTTAGAGAACGCTAGATATAATATAGTAGCATTAGATGAAAGTAGGAGAGCATTAAATAAAATGAGAGCTAGTAGCAGTTCTAATGTAGACTTCATGAACTTCTTATCTGAGTGTAGAAGTCAAAACCAAATACATATTATAGTACTGCCTGCATTTACTGACCTTGAACAATATGTGGCTATCCATAGAGTTAAGTTATTATTATCTGTAGAGAAAAGACGTGATCCTAAAACTAATCTATTAATTAGAGGTAACTTTAATATTTGGAGTACTAAAAAGAAATGGTTACTTAAGAAAGCATGGGACGGTAAATATAAAGAGTTCCCTAATAGTATGAGGATTCATTCAGGTAAGTTTGAAGATATGTTATGTTTAGATGAGAAAGAATATAATAAGAAGAAAGAAGATGCTAAGAAGGAAAGGTATATGGAGAAAGATACTACTAAGAAGAAAGACACAGATGATAGTATTGATAAGTTAATATTAAAACATAACGAGAAAGAACTATCACTTAGACAAATAGGGTCTATGGTAGGAAAAGGAAAAGATTACGTTAGTAAGATAATTAAAGAGAATAATAAAGAATATGCTAAACAAATGTCGGTGTCTTTAAGAAATAACCCTTATTAATTGCCTATTGTTGTAGTACAGCCGATTAACCAATCTAAGCCATTCCTAGAGCACTTTATTAGGGTAGATGTAGATTAAGACTTAGGAATAGCATTATACTCCACAAGATTAGCAAATAAGTCAAGAAAAAGGATATAATGCAACACATAATAAAAGTATATACAGAAATTTGGTTATATACTTCATAATTCTTCATGGTCTGTTAATCCAATAGATCATAATTAATAAAATTACTGTTATGCCTACTAATAAAGATACGTTCATTTAGTTAATTTCCTTTGACAAACAATCATTAAATAGTTTTTCTGCACTAATAGTAATATTCTCGAAATGATAATATTTAGTATTGCCCATTAATTCTATTGTAATCTCTGTAGAATTAGCATAAATCTCACAATAAGAAGTATCTGGAATTATGGGTGGATTTTGACAACCTGTTAAAATTAATAAAGTTATCAATAATATAATTATTTTCATTTGCTAATAACGTCCCTTTTTAATAATAGCCTAAAAGTGGCTACATTGGGGCCTATTTTTCACCCCCCGTTTTTAACTTACCTAAAGCGCCTTTCATTCTACCTTTATATCCTCCTGCCTTTTTCCTTTTCTCTATTGCAGGTTTTGCTCTCTCTTTAGTTTGCTCTGCTTCTAATACTGCTAGCAATAGTAATTGCCTAAACATAAATCTACCTATAGCAGTTTTAAACTCAGGAATGAAGTCTAAAGCGATAACTTGTGCCTTATGATTTCCAAAGTAATCTTCAAACCAGGAGATACTTTTAAAATTCCTTGTGATCCTATCTAGTTTATTAAATATGATTAACTCCTCGCCTTTGTCCTCAGTTAGAGCTTCCATAAACTCAGTTCTATGTTCTAATTCAATAGTAGCACTTTCATAAATCCAATACTCTCCTACAATTAGATGACCTTTTTGTTTAGCGTATGCTCTAAGCTCACTCATTCTTAAATCTCCATCTTGTTTCTTAGTTGAAACTCTAGCGATTAGTTTAGCTCTCATTTTATGATACTCTCTTAAATTTAAATGTAATTTCATTACCTACTACACTTTTTAATAAAAGTGAGTCTCCTTTCTGTGCTGCAAAATCTTCCATCACATCTTTAGGTAAAATTAAACTATATTTAATTTGACCTGTTTTCTTGTCCTCTGTTGTTTGAATCTTAGGCATAGTAATATATAAGATACCTTTATTTATAAAGTTATCTATTAGTTATAGAATAGTATTAATAAACTGCGCAATTTGACATATTTTAAGAATAAGGTTTAGGGGTTGGTCTAAATACGCAAAGTTTATAAGTTTTTAAGATGTTTTAATAATATGAAATGTGAACATGAGTGGTTTTTAGAAAAGCAAGAAACAGAATATACTTTATTATGTATATGTAAAAATTGTGGAAATGAACATTATTTTGATTGGAGAGAATAAATATGTATTTCGAGATAATAACAATAATTTTTTTAATATTTATTACTTGGAGAATTTATGAGATTGAAAGAAAATTAGATAAAGATACTTATTAATTGATTTGATTCCATTTAGGTTTCAAAGAACGAATAAGGGATTTAGCCCTTTCTGTTTTACTTAAAGGAATAGAACTATTTAAAGATTTTTTGATAATCCTATTTTCCAAACCATTTAATGCTGCAACCCATTGAGTTTTTGTTTTAATCTTTGAAACTTTAGATGCACCTAAAGATTTATCCCCTAATGCTTTTACAACTCTTAACAATCCACTTCTTAATTGTTTCCTTCTCCCTTCTAATAAAGATTTCTCTAATGTATTTAAATTTACCATATCTTATTCATACCTTAGATATTTATAAACTTTTGGTTAATATAAGAAATGCTATACGAACTTTCTAATGTATAGTTAAACAGGTTTGCTTTCTGGGATTATACATTAGGATCACAACAGTATACTAATTAGGTGTTGCTATCTTATATAAATAAAGTCCTGT
>Ga0222671_1000561_pt1 | contig 10851 bp, 16 predicted proteins | sample AntAcemetagen797_FD_179849 | JGI IMG/M metagenome (GOLD analysis project Ga0222671, IMG submission 179849) | Saline water microbial communities from Ace Lake, Antarctica - #797 | ecosystem: Environmental > Aquatic > Non-marine Saline and Alkaline > Saline | place: Antarctica: Ace Lake... | reverse complement strand
TTTTAAAAGTTAAATGTTAGTTTTCATTTATGAAAGAGCATAGACGAAGTGGGCATAACATAAGCATATTGATGGTGCATTTAATTTGGGTCAACAAATACAGATATCCAGTTTTGAGAGGAGATATCCAGCAAAGGTGTCGGGAAATCCTCATACAAACCTGTGATTCTGAAGACGTACGTATATTAAAGGGAGTAGCTAGTAAGGATCACATCCATATGCACATTGAGTATCCAGTAAAATTATCGATTAGTAATTTTATAAAAAGATTGAAAGGGCAAAGTTCTCGAAGAATTAAGGATGAATTTCCTGAGTTAAAAAATGATATTGGGGAAGACATTTCTGGGCTATAGGTTATGGTGCATAGTCAACACGGAATATTACCGATGAAATGGTTAATGAATATTTAGAACATCATCGCAGTTCATCGAATTCTGATACAGGAAATATGATTCTTGACTGAGGTGGTTTTAAAGCGGACTTTCAGTCCAAGCAGCCTATGGACTTTAGTCCATAGTTTGTTGAGTAAAAAACCACCCGAACAGGACAAGGATAGAAGGGTAACGCAAAGTTAACTTTTGAAAGCATGTCTCTTGTTGTCTAATAATGCCATTTAACATAATATACATTATACGAAATTGGATTGAGGTAAATTGGCTTATAATGACGTGCTCTTATTTGCATAAGATACCTCTTAGCTTGCCTGACACCGCTGTTATTCACGTGACAAAACCCACTAAAACCAGAAAACCGTAAAACCTCTTAGGTCAGTTTTTCCTGACCCATTATTTAGTACTATTGACAAGCAGCTCCTCACAGACCGCGCCAAGACTCACTTTTTAAAAATGCTTTGCTTCAGACTGCGAATTTAAACGATGATTCAAACGATTGAACAGCTGAAAAAATCACTCAGCTGTTTTAAATTGATTCTTGTTGGTGAATTGCTGGTAAAAGGAAATTGAAAAGCTGAAAAAACCACTCAGCTTTTTTACCAGATAAATTGTGCTGAGGTAAATATTAAGCTTTAAATAAAATTCCTGGATGCTGTTATATCGAAACTTTAAATAATCTCCTTGAGCAAACTCTCATGAAAAAGATTAAAGGCGGCTTAATATGAAAAAAGATTTTCTGAGAGCTCCCGGTTTGATTTTGTGCCCGGCCAGTTACATTTTGAGAGTAAATTAACAATAAAACAAAGAGAATTTAAAGGATTTTCAAGCTTAAAACAGACCCTTTAGGATGCTTATTTTTGGCCTATGTCGAATGATTTCACCTTATATTTATAAAGTCTTATTTAAAATATTTCATGATCTTTAACAGGTCATAATCAGAGTGCCGGCACAAACTGCAGACACATAAAAAGCGCTCTCACGCGTATAACTTTTTATTTTATCAAATGAAACACGTATTATGAGCGACAAATACCGTGCCATTTATTTCTAATTACTACGAAATAATACGCAATTAGTGAAACTAGATTTGCTGAAGACTTCCCGTTTTGTTTTATACACAAGAATAAAACATTAACATTTTACAAGCCCGGAGAAAGTATTTTGTTAATGTTCAATGAATTAAATGCAATTAATGTTAACAATAACTTGCATTTTCAAGTATTTTGTTATATAATTAACTCAGAAATTAAGAAAACGTTAACAAAAGGAAATACAAATGAAAACTCTAAACGAAATTATCGAAGAAGTAATAAACAGTATTTCAACCTCTCAAAATTTCGCTGAATCACAAGAAGAGTTAGACATTAAAAATGAATTAATTGATGCATTAATTCTTTTAATCAAGGAATAAAAATGGCACTTAAAAACACCCTCCTCAGATTTTCAGATGAAGAAGCAAAACAAATCGAAGAGCTGAAGAAATTCACTGGGGAAAAAACAGCCAGCAAAGCCATCATGTTTGCCATTAGCCAACATATTGCATTAGTAGAGACAAATGAAAGATTAAATACTGAAGTTGTCAGAGCATATGAGTTTAAAAGAATCATTAAAAACTTTCTAGAATGATAACAAAATTGACAGCCGGCAAAGTAATTTTATTAACATTTATGTTTTTCCTGGTGCCCGAACGGCCAGCTGAAGGAAATAAATTGTTAACAAATGAAATGGGGGAAATATGAAAGAATCAACAGCAGGATACACCGGAGCGATCACTCTAATCTTAGGTTCTGGATTCTTATTTTTCACTGATATTAAATTAGCAATAAATCATCAAATTCTATTGCTTATATTAACGGCCTTTTTATTCATGCTCATTCATGAATTTATTTTTAGCCCCTGGTTATTCACCACATCAAAATATCAATACAAAACTAATCTCTATAAAAGTGCTGCAATCCGACATTTAGCCTTTATCACACTGGCCTATATTCCTTATTTTGTCATATCCAATCATTATTACTACACGGAAATACAGTTTAAAAATGCTGCGATTCTTTATCAATTTATCTTCCTGGCCGTTTTGTTTTTTGGCTATCCTTATATTCTTTTTACTTTAAAGTATAAAGGCAATTCCCGCTATGATTTTAATGATTATGGCATCTTGTTTTTATTGGCCATAGTTAACTTATTTCGAACCATTAGCAGAAAGAAATCGTTCCTGGGAAATCGTCGAATTAAGAAGATATTTCTGGTGATGGCCGTGAACTTTTTCTTTTTGACTTTGATGGCCCAATTTTCAGAAAACGAGTATGTACAGTTTTCAGGCGCATTACATAAACTGATTGATAATTATGATAATAATTCCTTTTTTCAAAACTATCACACCATTTATTTAACAGTTTTTCATCTGCTGTTTGTCATCGATGTCGGTATAGCAGTGATCGGTTATAGTGTGGCCAGTCGTTGGCTTGGGAACCGGACAAAATCGGTAGATATGACCTTTTCTGGATGGATGTTCGCCCTGCTCTGTTACCCTCCGATGAATTCTGGATTTTCTGAAAGTTTTATAGGATATGGAAGAGCATTTGATAACTACCCTGCCCCTTCAGAGCCTATTTTGATGGTGCTCATGGTTTTAATTTTAGCCTGCTATTTTATCTATGTTTGGGCCACGATTACCCTGGGATTTAAGTTTTCAAATCTGACTAATCGCGGCATTATCACCGGAGGCGCTTATCAATTTTTTAGGCATCCAGCTTATACAACAAAAAATACCGCCTGGTGGCTTGATAATGTATGGGTTTTTCATAATGTTTGGGCTGTCATTGGCCTGGGAATCTGGAACTATATTTACTTTATGAGAGGTATAACCGAAGAGAAAAATTTGATAAAAGATAAAGATTATCGTGATTACCAGGCGAAAACAAAATATAAATTCCTGCCTGGCGTTTATTAAATCAACATCATGCCAACAGTCGGCAGCAAAATAAAAAACAATAAAAAACTATAAATAAAATAAATCATTTAAATCCCAATTGACTTTTTTTAGCTCTACGATAGCCGCCCTCGTCTTCGAGACCTGCAATACTAAAGCTTTTTTTATTTCCTTTCGTTTTATTTTTTATATCCCCGCTTGATTTTGCAATACTTCGCCTTGGTTGTTTTTGATCTTTAATCGGAGAATCACATAACACTCGACGTGAAACATCTCTAAAAACTAACTGTACAAAACAATCACCCAAAACATTGACTTTAAACCCAATTTGCTCAAAATCTTTATCTGTAAAATTGATATGAGTCTTGCCAGACACTATTTTATAATAAGTTTTCAGACCTTGTTTACCACTTATCATTCCAACCATGTGTATTTTATCTTGAGAGAAAGGAATGATAGATTTATTTCTTTTTTTACTTCGATATTTTTTTTCTACAACAAGAACGCCCTGATCGAGATTGCCAGAGCCAGCATGATTGTTATCATCAGAATGATCTTTCCTATCGCTCTTATTAGAAACTTTAAGCCTATCCAAATTATTCTGACCATCCATTTCATAACCCGGTAAGTTTTCAGAACTATTGGCACTACTAAAAAATTTCGAATTAGATATACCAAACCAGCCAAATGAAATAGCACAGGATGCAAGTAATAATGCAAAAAGTAATTTAGGGTCCTGCCAAATTTTGATTCCCGCAGAAGTATAAGAAAATTCATCCGTCGCGGTACTTTGATAAAGTTTAAAAACATCTTTGTTTATCCGTTTTGTTTTAGTCGAAATAATATTAGATGCAGACGGATTGTCTATAGCACTATGATAGGACTCCTTATATACGCCATTAATACCGACTGTTCCCATGTCACGATGAGCAAAACCACCATCAGAACACTCTCTGATATCCGTTCTTATTTTTTTAATATTTGGAGTCGTTAAAACAAAATCCCAATTAAAATGTCGATGCATTTCAAATGCTGTATCCCAATCATGCGGCCTACCATCTTTTTTTGCCTTTTCAGGCCCACCCTCATAATCCAGCGATTCAATAAACTTTTTATCCCATTTTTTCGGGAAAATCATTTGAGCTTCATCAATCATAAACATTGCGCCAAAAGGAGCCCAATGAAACCATTTTGCAAATAACAATCGCTTTTTAGGGTCTGTCGTATCTATGTTAAGTACTTTAATTTTTTCTTCGTCTAGTTGAGGAAAATTTTCAACCACTTGATTTTTTGTAAATCCTCTTACGTTGGTAATAATTAATCTACCACTGTCAATAATCGACAAAATATCATCGGCCATAGCTCCACTGGTTTTATAGCTTCCTGGTGCACCATGATGGATTTTAATCGGCATTTTTTATCGTCCTGGAATCAAGCTTAAAATGAAATGGGTAGCTAACCCAGTCAGCAAATTATTAATACACTCCGGCACTCTTAACACGGTTAAATAATACAAAATTTCACTATCAAAACCTCCGTATGCATCTGATAATTCTTGTGATAAATTCAGCTCATTCATTAACCCATTACCGACATCCCAAATGAAAGTAACCAAAATAATCGCTAAATTAAAAACCAAAAGCATGAGGTGTTTAGTCAAAAAAACTATCAAATCAGTCAATATTAAATACAAACCAACAAATACAAAATCAATAATATATTGTATAAATAAAATGACATCGTTGAAAAAATTAGTAATGAATGATAAATCCATAATTTTCCTCCATTAAGTGCTGGAATTTTTCCGCCTGCGCTACAAAATTCCAGCACTTACTTCCGAAAAGCGATAAAACCCGCGCTAAAAAGCGTTATAAAAAAAAGTGCCTTGCCTATTAATTCTAAAACATTATGTAATTCTGATATGTCCAGAGTGAATGTTTCACCCATTGCGACAAATGAATAAACTGGAAGATTGCCATTAGTAGCAGCACTAAAATCAAAATTGTTGATTGCATCATCTTTCAAGTCACTAATTAATGATTTAAATTCCTCTTCTTTAGCATCAACTTCACCCTGAATATCTTCAAAACCTCCTTTTTCAGGGAAGCTCAAGCCAGATGAATTATAACCACCCGATGTACTTGTAGAGCCTGATGTACTTGTCGAAGTACTAGTAGAGCCTGATGTGCTTGTTGAAGTACTAGTAGAGCCTGATGTGCTTGTTGAAGTACTTGTAGACGTTGAACCTGATGATGTACTGGTTGAAGTACTTGTAGACGTTGAACCTGATGATGTACTGGTTGAAGTACTTGTAGACGTTGAACCTGATGATGTGCTTGTTGAAGTACTTGTAGATGTTGAGCCTGATGATGTACTAGTGCTAGTGCTGGTACTAGAAGTAGAAGATGTGCTACTAGTAGAAGTCGTTGTAGTCGTCGAAGTTGTAGTAGAAGTCGTTGAAGTTGTAGTAGAAGTCGTTGAGGTAGTTGTGCTACCACCAGAACTTGATGTACTAGTTGACGTACTAGAAGAGCTAGAACTAGTCGTATCTGGTATACAGTTTTTACTGCCATCTGACCAATTTACAGGCCTAAAACCCTCAGGGCATTCTTTCTCTTTTTCTGAGCAAGAGCCATCTTCAAGCCTTTCTGTACCTTCAGCACACGGGTTATCACACGTTTCAGCTCCGCCAACCGTTACAACTTCCTCGCCTGGGAGGCACTCAAGAGGACAATCATCAGGATTACCATTGGGTGCAGGAGTACCGTCAGAACAAGCCGCATTGCATTGACCAGTCCCTAAAATATTTGAAAAATATTGATTACCGAGACAATCCTCAGGACATTGAACTCCTTTATCAGCAGCTGAATTGCCATCATCACAAACACGTATACAATTCTCAGACGCAGAATCAAAAACCTCACCAGCTGGACACGAACATTCACCAGTCAATGGATCAGGATTCATTTCACCCGGACACTCGCCGAAAACAGGATAAGTAAAAACCCCGCAATCCTCAAAAGCTGTCGATTCAGGTGACGAATACCCTCTGCAAATTTGACAACCATACAACTCACTAGGCAAACTACAAGGAGGAAGAAAAATATCTGACCCCAAACACTCATAATAATGAGCAAAACCCGCAGCATGACAAGCCGCACTTGCAGCGTCACCATCTTTATACATGGCAGAAGTAAACCCAGAATAAAGAAATAAAAACGCAAAAAAAATGGCTCTCATTACAAGAACCATCCTTGCTTACACCCAATGATAAAAGCGTAAGCGGCCAAACTTCCTAAAAGAAGTGACCAAATCATTTTGTTTTACGTAACATACCAATAACAATGGTGACAACCAGAAGCGCAGCTATTACGCCAATCACCATGAGGCCTACCGCTTCACCATCGCCTTGAGCGGCTGTCAATGCAGTTTGCACTGCTGTTGTATCTAAAGCGTTAGCCATTGCAGAAGCAAAAAACAAACCTATTCCAGCAGAACCAACACCAACTTTTTTGACATTAAAATAAGACTTCAATTTAACCATAATATTTTCCTTTTTAAATTTATTTCGCTTAGTAAATTATTTAACTTTACGAACTTGGGAAATAATCATCCCGATTGCAAGGCCAGTAATCCATAATGAGATTATCCCGCCAAACCCTATACCAAAGGATTCAGCATCGAATCCCCCGTTTAATAATAAATTAACTGTATCAACCTCAGCAGGTGTAAAAAGTAAAAAATCAATGCAATTTTCTAAAGAAACACCATTTAATTCAAATGTTCCATCCATTGTAAAAGCTGCGCATTTCATTAAAAAACCTTACAGATTAAATTAATAATCAAACCGACAACAAGTAAGCTAGCAACAACACCAATAACCATAAAACCAACACTCAGCCCATGAAATAAAATACTAAAAACATAAATACCAGAGCTATCAGCAACACTCGATAAAACTGATGAAGAGATAAAAATAATAAAAAAAGAAAGAAATAATTTAAAATAAATATTTTTTATAAATTTCATAATTTTACTTATTAACTTAATGTTTTTTTATCAAGAGGAATTTCAGGCATTTTGGTATAACCACCCTTTGCCAATTCCTGAATATTTGCCAATTTATCGCGCTGATTTCCTTCTCCAGGAGCCCAAATCTTTATCATTTTTCCTGATTGATTAATATAATTTCCAGGCTCAATGTTAGCTAAATTAATATTTGAATTAATCACTTGTTGACATCCTCCTGACCATCCTTTCTTATTCTCAAATTATAAAGATAAGGAGAAAGATAAAAGTCCAAAAAATAAGCAAGTAATTTAGCTACACCAAAAGCAACAATTACAGCTAAAAATTGCAAAGTTAGTAAAGCTTCAATTGAATTCAAAACATCACTTGAAAGCTCAGTGCAAGTTAATGTGACACTACCCATATTAATACCAACTATCTTTATCGAAACCAATGAAACACAGAGACCATAAAATGTAACCAGTAAGGAATATCAACAGTGATGTTTCAAATAGATTAAAGCCAAGCATAACTAAGCCACTTTTTTATCTTTGGAAGCTTGCAAGTCTGCTAACGATTTGTAAGGAGATGCTTTGATAATTTGGTAAACATCATACTTGGCCACATCCAAGCTTTTGTACTTACCTACAACAATTAACTGCTCAGGATTGACCGAGTAAACGCCTGGCTGCAATGGCATAGGCTCACCGATTCCATTTTTTTCAACGGTAAACTGAAAATATTCTGGATAACGTTTGCCTTGCTTGTGAATGTAAGCCGATTGGCTATACATAGTGACTTGTTTGTTCGAGTCATTTTTATCGGGGAAGGTTCTTGATTCTACTTGTGTGTTATCGATTTCAAATTTCATTTTATTTTCCTGGTTTAATTTAATAATTGTCTGATGTTTTTGATATTTTGTTTTTTATGATTTAATAAGTTGATAATTTCTTTTTCTTCTTTGCTTATGTCATACATATCTCTTTGATACGATGCATTTAAATTGACAATGGCTGGGTGGTCACTGCTGACAGACTCATAGCCATTATCAAAAAATAAATCAGTCTCTAATTCAATTTTTCTTCTTAAGAAGTGTTTTTGGGTGGCTGCTTTTTTGCGGGTATGGGTTAGCACTTGCTCAATTCTTTCCAGGAATTCTTTAACGGCTGGAGCGCCTCCGGTTTCGGCCTTTTCTAGTAGCTCAGCGCGTTTATCGGCAGCTAAAACGTTGTACCAGTCTTGTTTTGGGATGACCGTGATAATCTCTCTTTCGGGGGCTTCGTTGAGTTGAATATCAGTTAATTCTTCCAGGTCGAATAAGGCTTTAAGTCCTTTTGACCATCTAAGCTGTCGGCGACCTTTGAAGCATTTGACGAATTCTTTATATAAAAAAGAATCTCTGGGACTGAATTTTTTGGATAAATCAGCAAGGATTTGAAAGGGGGTTCTGGAACCATTTTTACCTGCTTTGATATTCAGATGGGTAAGTTCGTAGCCCCACTTAGAAACATACCTGGCCATGCTTTCCATATTTTTTGGAATCTGGACATCAACGCCTTGTCTGTTTGGCTTGCCTAAACCATTTTTTTCACAATAATAAGACCAAAGGTCATAAATAGTGCTTTTAATCTCGTCAATTTGGTCTTCTGAAAGCTTGGATTCTACCAGCATGACTTCGTGCGTATGAGGATGCCAGCCATTAGCTCCATGGGTGGTTTCTAGGGCTTTGATGGAGCCGACTAAGCCAATTTCTTTCATCAACGCTTTGAACTTTCTGGAAGCTCTCATGTTGGTATTGGCTTTAGCTTGGCTGTTTAAGATGTCGAGTAAATCATCTTGTTTTTTGTGGGAAAAAGTTAAGGTTAAAAACAATCCCCAACCACCCTGCTCTACATGCTTATTAATGGCAAAACTTACTTCCTCAGCACGCTTCGAGCCAATCTTTTCAGCGCAAATCGGACAGCCCCAGACGTTAGAACAGATATTAACACCTGAATAATACGCCCGACCGAACGCGTTTTTAGAAAGGACAATGCCGTTAACTTCACTGGCTACACCATATTTGGGGACGTGTTTTGAGCAAGTTGCTATTCGGTGGGAGTTCATGAGCTTGGCTGCTGTATCTAGCATGAGATAGCGTAAGCGGCGGTTGCTGCTGGGTGAGGCGTTAACAGGTTTGCCACTGGGTGTAAAATTAACAGCCTTACACATGGACATAACCTGCATCAATATCGAAAGGTATTAAGTCGCTATCACATAAAGTATCGAGAGCCTCAACTACCTCGTATGCCAGTTTACACCGAATGGTAAGGCTACTCTCAATTAAGGGGGAGGTGTCTAACAGGGCATTGTTAGACGTTTTTAGACTATCGCCTAAACCTCCAATTTCAGTTTGATTTTTTTTTGATAAGCCAGCTTTATATGCTATATCACCCAGCAAATATAAAGATGAGGAGACATGAAAACTCAAATGCTGAGCCACAAAATGAGCGGCAAGAAGTAAATCGAATTTATAGTCTAAAGAACCATGCTGATAACAAACATTTAAATATCCGAGTGATTTTTGTATGAAGTTTTTGCCTGATACATACGGTGTATTATATGTGTCCGCATAAATTAACCATTCCTCACTAGATAAAAAGTCAGGTAAAAATTCTTGCCAGCCTTCAGCATTGTGATTAAATAATATTTGTTTCATTGGATGCCCCCAAAAAAGTATATACAAACTTATGGATGTCTTACGACATATATTAATATGTTTTATACCACAAATTAAAGTATTTTAAAAGACATAGTTTAGTATGTATGCGATATATTTATAAAAAGAAAAGAATAAAATAATATGTAAAAAGCAAACAGGCTAGGAAAATGACGATTACAGGAAAGACAATAGGCGAAAGACTGATAAGAGCCAGAAAAAACATAAGTCAAAAAAAACTTGCTGAATTGGCAAATGTAAGTCATATATCAATTCAAAAATGGGAAGCCGATAAAAATGAGCCGTCGCTTAACAATATAAAAAAAATGGCAAAAGCATTAAATATTTCACCAATAGAGCTAGCTTTCGGTGACTTAATCAAAGAGGAGGAAAAGGAAATGTTAAGCAATCTGATATCACTAGATAAAGACGAAAAAAAGACGATAAGAGAAGTTATAGAAGCATTTGCAATACGGCATACAGCAAGAAAAGTAATGAGAAATTAAGCTATAAAAATACATCACATGACATAGAAATGTATGTTAAAAGAAGCCGAGAAAGCATTAAACCCTCCATCAAAAATATTTACTAAAAAAAACCATAAGACCAAATTCGTATAACACAGACTATGTAAAAAAAACGGCTGAGGCTTCGCGATTTTCTCAGCCGCTTTAGTAACATAATCCGATCGACATTATACGAAATTGGATTGAGGTAAATTGGCTTATAATGACGTGCTCTTATTTGCATAAGATACCTCTTAGCTTGCCTGACACCGCTGTTATTCACGTGACAAAACCCACTAAAACCAGAAAACC
>Ga0222671_1000560_pt1 | contig 10858 bp, 6 predicted proteins | sample AntAcemetagen797_FD_179849 | JGI IMG/M metagenome (GOLD analysis project Ga0222671, IMG submission 179849) | Saline water microbial communities from Ace Lake, Antarctica - #797 | ecosystem: Environmental > Aquatic > Non-marine Saline and Alkaline > Saline | place: Antarctica: Ace Lake | collected... | reverse complement strand
TTGCACAGCACCTGCACACATCGGGCAAGGTTCCAGGGTAACGTACAAAGTGCAGTTGTCGAGATATTTATTACCATAATGATTTGCTGCTGCAGTAATAGCAAGCATTTCGGCATGAGCCGTAACATCATTTAGCTGCTCCGTTTGGTTGTGCGCCCGCGCGATGATTCTGTTTTCGCTCACCACAACAGCACCCACCGGAACTTCACCGGCTTCTGCTGCTTTTTGCGCCTCCTTCAATGCTTCGCCCATAAAATAGTCATCCGAAAATACGTGTAACATAACGCTTGTTCTTTATAAAATTAGTTTACTGCCTTTTTCTGTATGCTCACGCCAATAAGCAGCACCAAAGCGGCCACTACAAAGGCAGGAATAAAAGACGATTTTGGCTCAAACTGCTCAGGCGAAAGTACGCCCCAAACAAAAAAACCTACATTCACCACAAAAGCCAATCCCACGCTCCACAGGGCCGAAAGCTGAAAGCGGCTTACTTCTTTGCGGTTGAGTGCCAGCAGCGTAACGGGAACAAAAATTACAATGGTGCCAATGCCCACCACCATCAAATCAACAATATCGGGAAGCCAAAGGGCTATCAGCAATGCAACAAAACCAAGAATCAGTGTCATCACCCGGATTTTTCGCTGGTTTTTAAGTGGATTATTATTGTGTTTTTTGCCACCAAAGTCGCGCACTGCCGAGATAGCAATAATATTTAAAAAGCTATCGCCCGACGACATCAGCGCAGCCAGTAAACCCGTTACCGCAAAAGCCAGGAAAAACGGCGTGCCATGCCGCTCCAGAAAGTGATAAGTAACATCATTGGGATTTAATTCACCTCCTGCAATAAGGCGCACACTCATGCCTACCAGCGGAAAAATAATATAAAACGGCAGCATTCCGATACCCGACCAAAAGCTTGCCCGCTTTGCTGTTCGGGCATCTGCTGCGGCCAACATCCGTTGCCAGATATCCATGCGCACCAGCACCGAAGGCGAGAGAAACAGCAGCAGGCCAATCAGGAAAATCCAGCCGTAATAGCTGCCGTTAAGCATTTCAGCCGGAAGCTCGCTCAGCCGGTATAGCTGTTCGGTATCTGTCCAGATTCCGGGCAAAAAGATAAAAAAGATCAGCAGCAGGATTACCACAAACTGAATCATATCGGTATAGATTACGCCTGAAAGCCCTGAAATAGCAGTGTAAGCAATCACAACCACTGCCGAGATAATAGCGGCAGGCTCGTAACCCAATCCAAAACCAAACTTGAGCAAACTGGCCATGCCAACGAACTGTGCTGCCAGCAAAAAGAAGAAAATAAAGCTGTTGACACCGCTCACTATAACCGGAAAAAGTCGGCTGAAACTCCGATTTTTAGTATCGGCATCTTTGCCAAGATAACGTCCGATAAGGTATTGCGGAAAGGAATAAATGCGATCGCGTGCTCCATCATCCCTGATTTTTTCGGCATAGCGAAGCATCAGCATAAAACCTGCCACATAAGCAATGCCAATTCCCACTGCCGCAAAACCGGAAATATATCCCATGGCGATAAGGCCAATGGAAGTTCCGCCTCCCACAAAGGTGGCAAGCGTTGTAAAAACAAGCGGAATCAGACGCGTTTGTCGGTTGTTGACCAAATATGTTTCCGGGTCGTTACTGCGCAAATGGCGCATGGCCAACACAATAACTACCACAAGATAAACAGACATCCAGAACAACAACCAACCCATCAGCGTAGCTATTTTTTGACAAAACTTTCCTGATAAACTTTGTCGGCATTTTGCAGCTGCAGGCTATAAACCCCTGGCGCAAGTTTTTCCAAATTCACTTTGTAAGGATTGTTTTTCGAGAGGCTTACCTCTTTTTGAATGACCGCTTTTCCGGTGGCATCGAAAATAGAAAGTTCTGCATTTCCATCAATTTCAGAAGTGCTTAAATTCAGGTAATCACTGGCCGGATTAGGATAAAGAAGCAGCACATTTTGTTCGGCTTCAGGCCTATTTTCCACCGAGGTGTAAATAGCCTTTTCCCAGTTTGCAGCAAACAGTCCTCTGCCGTGAGAAGCGGCAATTACCGTATTATCGCTCAGACGCATACGCAGCATATCGGTGCGCACATTACCCATTCCTTCTGTTGCCGGATACCAATCGGGATTTTCTTCGTGCAGCATATTTGTTGTCCATACCCCCGTTTCGGTAGCAATCATGGCCTGGCCAGAGTTTTCGGGATGCAGCAAAGCCCAACGCACCGGCATATCAGGTAGATTACCTTGTCTTTCCATCCATTCATTGCCACCATCATAAGTGAGCCAAATGCTCGACACGCCATAGTTTGAGAAACTAACCAGCAAGGTATCATCGGAGCCGCCAACAGAAACTGCTGAAACGCTCGCCAGCGGAAAGTCGGGACTGCCAATTTCGATGGTTTCGGGAAAAGCTTGTGCGTTTTCTACTTTATACAAACGGCCGGCTCCTGTGCCTACAAAAAGCGTGCTGGTAAAAGCTAGGGAATGTTTAGACCAGGCAATATGTGAGAAAGGAACCGTATTAAAAGTGCCTAAATCAATAAAACTGCCTGAAACAGACTCGCCTACGCCAGAAACTCGGTAAAGCTTTCCGGCAAAATTACCTAAGAAGTCAACCGCATTGGCATAAATAATATTATTACGGTAGTCATAATCGGCAGGCGAAACAAAAGTTCCTGATTCGCCGTCAATATAATCGTTGTTATTATTGTTCTTAAATGTATAATAGCGGTTATAATAGATTGAAGTGATAAAAATATTGGATTCGTCTTGATCCCAGAAGCTTGTAGCACCATCACCTCCGCTCACCATATCATTGATATCGAGTGTGCCACCAGTATATTTTAAGCTGCCGTTATCCTGCAAACCACCGATATATTGTTCGCTACCTGCATTGGGATTGATATCTCCGCTATAAAACTGCAAGGTGTTGTAGTTTTGATTCCTTTCGGCGAAGGTAGGAATGCTTAGTTGCGCATTCTCTGAAAGGAAAATCCCGCCATCGCTGCCAAAAATAGCTGTGGTAGGGTCTCCGGGTCTAAACTCAATCGCATGTTGATCGGCATGAACATATTCATCACCGCCACCATAATACATGAGTGCCCAATCAGATATGTGTGACCAATTCTGTCCGCCGCTGGTACTCTTCCAAAGGTCGAGGCCGCCGGTAAAAATATGATTTGGATTGTCGGGATTTACTTTCAGAATAAAAGCATGCCAGGCTAGTGTACTCCAATCGCTGGCAGGCTTATTCATGGATGTCCAGCTTTCACCGCCATCGGTTGATTTCACCATATAACGTCCGCGATAATGGTAAAAACCATTTGCGTCGTTCAGATAGCCGGCAGCAAATTGTGCATAAACCACATTGGGATCGCTTGGAGCGCTGGCAACGATCGTCCGCGCCGGGATGTTGTAATAGCCTTCAGTAGCAATGGAAATGTTATAATCTGCAAAAGCCGTCCAGCTTCCCGCAGTTCCATCATCTGACCAAAGAATTGTTGCTCCACCTTTTTTCTGCAGATTTTCAGAGGTTCCCACGAAAATTCGTCCATTAGAAGCCACCTCAATCATTGCAGGAGCATAGAACTCGCCCGGACTATCTGGAATTTCTGGCAGCACCTGCTCCCAGCTTATGCCGCCATCTGAGGAACGATACAAACCATCAGAAGGCTCACTTTGTTGGTTTTCGCCCTGATAGCTTCCAGAAACCACGGCAGCATACAAAACTCCGATTCCATTTTCGTCGCGCACGGCAACATCCGTTACGTAAGCAAAATCGGCAGTAGAAGGCAGCAGCTCCCAGTTGTCGCCACCATCAACTGATTTAAAAATCCCCATTCCTAAGCCTGTTGATTCACGGTAAATTAAGCGGGCAGTTTGTGCCTCACCGGTTCCGGCATACATCACCAGCAGATCGGTAGGATCGTAAGTGAGGCTGCTGATGGCCATATTGGGATAAAAATCACCTATTGGTTCCCAATCTTCGCTTAAATCAAGGATGTCATAGTTAACCCAAAGGCCACCTGTTACGCCACCTGCGAAAACTTTTTTGCTTTGATTGTCATTCGGGTCAAACATCAGCGCGCGGGTGCGGCCACCCATATCAGCGCGTGTTCCCTGCCAGGTAATGCCAGCATCGCGCGATGAATGCTGTTCCAGCTCAAGCGCCCGCTCATACGCGGCGTACTGCCGTTTTACAGGCACATAGCCCAAGGCTGGATCAAGTGTTTGAAAATAATTTTGCAAAGCAGCCACATCCGGGCGATCCACTTTATTGATGGTATCGAGCTCACGCGAATCGGTGGGCAACTGCTTCAGCACCTCGTGCAATTGCTGCTCATAAGCCATGCGTTCCGCATCAGCCGATGGTTTTTCGGGCTTATTAAACCACATAAAAACAGCAGTTATCAGGAGCAAACTCAAGGCAATCAGGGAAATCTTTTTCATAGGTCTTAAATTAATTTGATTCTTATACTTTAGCATTTGGCAGCGGCCAAATTGATGGGAAATGAGGTGTTAATGCCCAAACACGCATCAGCCAAAGGCGGAAACAAAAGTACAAGATTTTTTTATGGTGTATTATGCTGAATTATAAGCTAAAGGAAATCACGGGGAGTTTTTTTAGACCCTTGGGGTTTTGAAAACCCCAAGGGTTGAATAAACACCATAGGACTTCAAAACCTTGAATATGAAAGCTGTGAAAGCAAAGTCAGGGCTAAAGCCCGTTGCGCTATGCGATGCAGTAACCACTGGCCTAAAGGCCAGGGTTAATCAAGAGGCTTCAAGATGACTTTTAATGTTTTGTAAACATAGTAACGTTTTCATGTCCTTGTGCCTCGGACGATGAAAAGTTAGATTACGTAATATTGACTTTTGAACGTCCACAGGACTTCAAAACGTCAAATAGAAATTCATGAAAATATAATTATCGTTCCCCTATCTATCTACCACACAAATCCTTTCCATTATTGCATACATTTTTTGTAATTTCGCGGCCTAAAATTCATTGAATCAATCTCTATGTTCAGAACTCACAGCTGTGGCGCATTGCGCCTTTCGGATATCAATAAAGAAGTAATATTAAGTGGTTGGGTGCAGCGTGTGCGCGACAAAGGCGGTCTGTTGTGGATTGACTTGCGCGACCGCTATGGCATCACGCAAATATTTCTGGAAGAAGGAGTTAGCTCACCTGAAATATTCAGTCAGGCGCGTGAACTGGGCCGCGAATATGTAGTCCGTGTTAAAGGAACAGTGGTTGAACGCGAATCGAAAAATCCCAATCTGCCCACGGGTGAAATAGAGCTGAGACCCGCTAGCTTGGAAGTGCTCAACGGCAGCAAAACGCCTCCGTTTACCATCGAAGATAAATCGGACGGCGGCGATGAGCTCCGCATGAAATACCGCTACCTTGATTTGCGGCGCAATCCGCTAAAGGAAAACCTGATGCTACGGCACAAGCTAGCACTCGAAACCCGCTCCTATCTTGACAGCCAAGGCTTTCTGGAAATTGAAACGCCTTACCTGATCAAATCGACTCCCGAAGGCGCACGCGATTTTGTGGTGCCTTCGCGTATGAATCCCAATGAATTTTATGCCCTACCGCAATCGCCTCAAACTTTCAAACAAATTTTGATGGTGGCCGGCTACGATCGCTATTTTCAGGTAGTACGTTGTTTCCGCGATGAAGACCTGCGCGCCGACCGTCAGCCAGAGTTTACGCAGATTGATTGCGAGATGGCTTTTGTGACCCAAGAAGAAGTACTCAATACGTTTGAAGGCATGGCACGTCATCTTTTTAGTAAAGTAAAACGCGTTGAGATAGGCGATTTTGAGCGGATGGATTACGCCAGCGCGATGAAGCTTTACGGTTCCGATAAGCCCGATCTGCGTTTTGGGATGGCTTTTGAAGAGCTTAACGACCTAGCTCAAAATCACGGCTTCAAGGTGTTTGACGATGCCGAGCTGGTAGTTGGCATAAAGGCAGAAGGCTGCGCTGAATTTACCCGCAAGCAATTGGATGCCCTTACAGATTTTGTGAAACGTCCGCAGGTAGGCGCCAAAGGACTAGTTTATGTGAAAATGAATACCGATGGCAGTATCAAATCATCGGTAGATAAGTTTTACAGCGCTGAAGTATTGCAAAGCTGGGCCGATCGTTTTGAAGCCAAAGCGGGTGATCTTTTGCTGGTGCTTTCCGGCGATGCCAATGCCACCCGCAAACAACTTAATGAGTTACGTTTAGAGATGGGAAATCAATTGGGATTGCGCAAAGGAAATGTGTTTAAACCTATGTGGGTAACAGATTTTCCACTGTTGGAATGGGACGAAGATACCCAACGCTATTACGCTATGCATCACCCTTTTACCTCACCAAAACCAGAAGATATTGCCCTGCTGGAAACCGATCCCGGAAAAGTGCGCGCCAACGCTTACGATATGGTTATCAATGGTGTGGAAATTGGCGGCGGTTCTATTCGTATTCACGATCGTGAGCTGCAACGCAAGATGTTTAGCATACTTGGATTTTCTGATGAAGAAGCCCAAAATCAATTTGGATTTTTGATGAATGCCTTCGAATATGGTGCGCCGCCTCACGGAGGTATTGCGCTTGGTTTTGATCGGCTTACGGCCATGTTTGCCGGCCTCGATAGCATCCGCGATGTGATTGCATTCCCGAAAAACAATAACGGACGCGATATGATGATTGATGCGCCTTCGCGAATAGCTGATGCGCAGCTGGAAGAGCTTTATCTGTCGTTAAAACCGGCAAAGCACTGATATTTAAAAGTTTAGTTCGCGTTTGAGGTCTTTGATGCGGCTTTTGCTGAGGTTTACCTGATTGCCGTTTGATAGGATAATCATATAACTTTCGCGCCCATATTGTTCCATTTTTTTGATGTGTTTGATTTGAACGATATGCGAACGGTGAATACGAATAAACTGATCAGCAGGCAGATGTTGTTCTAAAAATCCCATTGTTTCCTTTTTCATAAAACGGCCAGCATCGGTGTGAATCATTACGTAATCGTCCTGTGCCTCAAGCTGAATAATATCTGCAATGGGAATAACAAGAATTTGCGAGCCGTTTCTTACCACGATGCGTTCGATGGTTTCCTGTTGGTCATGTAAGTTTTCTACCAGCTTTTTCAGGGGAGATTGTTCAGGTATTTTTCGCCTAAAGCGATCCACGACCTTATCAATAGCCTGATGTAGCCTGTCTTTTGAGAAAGGTTTCATCAAATAATCAACCGCATTCATTTCAAAAGCTTTGATTGCATATTGGTCGTAAGCCGTGGTGAAAATAATCTCCGGCACATTGTCATCGAGCAGCTCAAGCAATTCAAAACCAGTGAGTTTAGGCATTTGAATATCAAGAATAAGTAGGTCGGGTTTATTGTCGTTTATGGCTTTGAGACCGCTAAAGCCGTCGGCATATTCCCCAATCACTTCTATGGCCGGATGATCAGCCAGAAAGCCCTGTAGCAACATGCGGGCGGGAGCTTCGTCTTCGATTATCAGGGTGCGAATGGCAGCTTTCATAAGTTAGTTTATTTACTCTTGAAAGAAAAGGCCAAATACTGCGTTACTCTCGTTTTTGAAACAGTCATTTACCGAAGTAAATTCCTTGATTTCAATCCCGAAGCTTCGGGACGAAAGCCTTGTCTTTAACCTTTTCTTTCAAAGACCTAAAATGATTAGTTGTTCTTAATTACACTTTATTTATTGCAAACTTACATGTTTTTAACTTTCTGTATAGGGATGCGCAGGATCACCTCAAACTCAATTTTTCCGCGTCTGATTTCTAGCAAATCAGCGCGTTGATAGATGAGCTGCATCCTTTTACGAATATTTTTCAAGCCGATGCCTTCGCCTTTTGGTTTGATAGATTCGGGGTCGAAATCGTTAAGGATATGCAGTTCTAGAAAGTCGCTGCTGGGCTCGCAACGCAGCTCTACCAGCACTTCTTCGGTGCTTTGATATACGCCATGCTTGATGGCATTCTCAAAAAGCGGCTGCAAAATCATATTGGGAATGGTGGCTTGCAGGCAGGCTTCGGGAACCACTTTTTGGTATTTCAAACGATGGCCAAAACGTACTTTTTCGATATCAAGGTAACGCTCAATATTTTCGAGTTCTTTCTTGAAAGTCGTCGTTTCGTTGCGGTCGTGACTCAGCGAATAGCGTAAAAAATCAGACAGCTTGATAACCATATCCTGCGCTTTTTCGGGGCTACTCATGGTGAGCGAGCTGATGGAGTTGAGGCTATTAAACAAGAAATGCGGATTGATCTGTGATTTCAGCGCGCTGAGCTCGGCCTCGCGCACCAGGCTATTGAGTTCGGTTTCCACATGCAGTTTTTGCTGCAAATCTTCATAATACAGCATCATATAATAGATAAGCACAAAAATAAGGTAAAAGAAAGAGCCAATGATAGCGCGCCAAGGCAGTGAATATTCAAGAAAGTTGAGGTAACCTGTATTTTCTGATTCTAGGGCTTTAAGCAAAAAATAGCCGGCAGCCAACCAAATAGTGATAGTGATAATGGCGGCCAACAAGTGATTGACAATCAGGTCGAAGGTGTTTTTTTGATCTTTCAGGTTAAACCTCAGCACATTCCAGAGGTTTAGGCCAATCAATGCAAGCAAACCATTGAAAACCACGGCATCATTGATACTTGAGGTAAGCTTTAAACCCTGATAATAATTAAGAATGACTGTTTGGATGAGCATGAGCATCATCCAAACAGACATATAGCTAATGAGGTATTTACGGTTTTTAGTAAAAGGATTCCACATGGCAATAGTGGGTTAATCTGTGTGTGTTGTGATTGGTTTTTATTGTTTCTGCGACGGAGGCATCCAGGCAAAAGTTACAACTAATAGCTTTTTAGTTCGAGGCCGCCAAAGAGCACAATACCCTTAATTACCAATGTTTTTTCGGGATCGTAATCGAGAGAAATCAGGCGTTTATCGCTGTATCCGCCAAGGATAGACACTACTTCCGATTTCACTTTCCAGTCTTCGGGAACGATAAGGTTAGAGCCACCAAAAAGCACAAAAGTATCAATTACACAGCCTTCGGGTGAGGGTGTGGCAGATTTCATTTCAATATCTGATCCACCAAAAATGGCGGTGATTTTTCCACCTTTGAAGTTGTCGGAAGTAATGCGGGTGTTGCCGCCGCCAAAAACTGCCAGTTCGTCGATATAATCGCCAGGATACTCGTTAGGATATTTGCGTCCGCTAAATATATGTTGGTTACCGTTGTTTTCGCCTTTGTCGCGGCGTGTGAGGATGATAAAACCAATTCCGATGAGGATGGCAGGCCAGAAGATGGTACTGAAGCGCACGCGGTAATCGAGTAGTTCGGGCATCCAAAAAAGTAGGCCAAGGCCAATAAGGATGGCACCGGTTGTGCGGTTAGAACGGTTTGAGATGGTGATAATACCGATGCCGATGAGCAGGGTTTTCCAAGAGATAAGGTAGTAACGGAGATTAAACGAAAGCAAGTCAAGCTGATCTAAGAGGAGCAAGCCGCCGGCTAGGATAAGCAATATGCCAGCAATGGCACGTCTGTCGATTCCTGTTGATGGTGTATTTTCCATGGTTTTAAAAATTAAGTTTCTGTATTTGTGAAGCGAAAGTACAACCGATGTGAGGCTTTGAAAAGCTAAAATAGGCGAATGGGTGAAAATTGTCGGTGAAACAGCGATTTAAAGATTCAAAATTCAAGAGATTCAAAAATTTAAAGACCTACCTCTTTGAAGTCGGTAGGCTGGTTCAAAGATTGAGGCTACTTTGATATCTCATGTTTTCACATACAAACCGAAGGGAGAAATGTTAAAATCGTTTAAGTAGGAGGGAAGAATATCAACCTATTTATAGTTGGTAGGCAGGTTAATACTTATAATAAACTGATACATTGAAAGAAAATATATACGTCCCCATTTGCGCAAGTGAGAATTAAGGATAGAAATAGTTTTTAAAATTAGTGCAGAATTTGTAAACAAAGTAAGCTACTTTTGTTTTTAGGATGAATAAAAATGATCGGCTATAATGATGTCAAGATACCCGAAAAAAAGTACTTTTATTAAAATTCTGTTGCTTTTCCTCTTTATAAGTCAGGGTTTTGTGGCCCAAAGCCAATTTATTGGATACCGGATTGACAGCTCCGAAACGAAGTCGGTTTTCCCTTTTGAGTTTATCAACAATCTTGTGATTGTGCCGGTAGTGCTTAATGACAGCGTGCAGATGAAGTTTATCTTAGATACTGGTTTACGGACCACCTTATTGACCGAAGGCAACGAGCATCAACTGGACGTTGCTTTTAACAGAACCGTAAAAATTAGCGGATTAGGCTCATTAGGCAATATTACTGCCTTTGTTGCCAGCAATGTAAAACTACAACTGCCAGGAATTACCGGTCGCGGACAAACCTTGATTGTGCTGGGAGAAGACTATCTTGACCTGCAAAGTCATATCGGGCAGGAGGTTCATGGAGTTTTAGGCTATGATTTCTTTAGTCATTTTGTGGTGAAAATTGATTATGGCTCAAAAAAAATCACCGTGTATCAAAGCGAAAATTACAAGCCGCCCCGTCGATATAGCGTATTTCCTATAAAACTAGTAACCGGCCGCCCTTATCTAAATGCTGAAATAGTACAAAACGAAGGAAGTAAAATCTCAGGAAGTTTTTTGATAGATACTGGCGCCAGCCACAGCCTACTCCTTGAGCCCGACAGCTCAAATAGCATCATACTTCCTGCGCAAACTTTACCTACCATACTCGGCTGGGGACTTTCGGGAGCTATTGATGGAGTATTAGGCCGAATCA
>Ga0222671_1000559_pt1 | contig 10899 bp, 18 predicted proteins | sample AntAcemetagen797_FD_179849 | JGI IMG/M metagenome (GOLD analysis project Ga0222671, IMG submission 179849) | Saline water microbial communities from Ace Lake, Antarctica - #797 | ecosystem: Environmental > Aquatic > Non-marine Saline and Alkaline > Saline | place: Antarctica: Ace Lake... | reverse complement strand
TACCTTACTACTTAATAGAAGTATTTAAAAGAAGTAATCAAAAAGGAAAAGTTAAATGAAAATTGGAACTTTATTTAGTGGCGGTTTAGCTGCACCAGAATTTGCACTTAAATATCTAGGAATTGATCATGAAGTTGTTTTTGCTTGTGAGTGGGATAAGTATGCAAGAAAACAATATCTTCATTTTCATGGAGAACCAAATGCTTTTTATAACAATATTGACGATATGGATGGAAACCCTTATAAAAATAAAATAGATTTGCTTATATGGGGATCTAGTTGTCAAGATTTTTCAATTAATGGAAATCGCAAAGGAATAAAAGGCTCTAAATCAAAATACTTTTTATCTGGAATACAGCGACAAAAAGAAATTATGCCAAAAGTTTTTATATTTGAAAATGTAAGAGGGATGCAAACTTCAAATAATGGCGAAGATTTCAAGCTTGCACTTAAATCTTTTATAGATATGGGATATAAAATAAAACATACACTTTTAAATACTCGCGATTATGGACTACCTCAAAGAAGAGAGCGTATATTTGTTGTTGGATTTTTAAACGAAAAAGATTATAACAATTTTGAGTTTCCACAGAAAGAAGATTTAAAACTAAAACTTAAAGACATACTTGAAGATGAAGTGAATGAAAAATATATAGTTAGTAATAAAATTTTAGATGGTTTTTGTCATATTACAGAAAATGGTGAATATCAAATAAAAACAGCGACAAAATTAGGCTATCAAGTTGCTATGAAAAATGACAGTATAAACTTTTCTTTTCCAAAAAGTCCAACGAGAAGGGGGAGAGTTGGAAAAGGCGTTGCTCAAACTTTAGATTGCGCTTGTAACCAAGGAATTATATATAAAGGAACGATTAGAAAATTTACTCCTAAAGAATGTTTTAGGCTTCAAGGATTAAAAGATGAAGATATAAAGCTTATTGTTTCCGATTCACAAGCTTATAAGATAGCTGGAAATGCAATATCAATTACACCAATAATGAAAATAATCAAGAATATAGTAAAAGGAAATAAAAATGGCTAAAAATATAAGTATATATTTAAAGGAAAATCAAAAAAGTCTTGCAGTTTTTTGTAAGGGTGATGATTGTGAGAGGAAGGGAGATTGTTTAAGGTATGTTGGAAATAAAAAAGTTCCAAGAATCCCTAGTCAAAATTGTATCAATTTAAATTTTGACTTGTTTTTATCAAAAGGTAGCGATGATGGAACAAGAGTTAAATAATTTTAAGATGATTTTATTTGCCTTGATTGTAGTTTCATTTTTAATGGTGATGATTGGATGAGTACTCGAGCGCAAAGAAAAGAAGAAGTGCTTTTAGCTATTGAGATGTTAAAAGAGGTAAACGAGGATTTAGGGGTAGTTATGATTAGAGTACTTAACGAAACTAGACCAAGTGATAAAAATTTAGATTTATATAGAAGATTAAAAGAAATCAAAACAATTATAAGGAGATTAATTGATTGACCTGATTAGAGAAAAAAAGGCTACTTATGGAAGTAACTTTGAAGCGATTGCAAAATCGTGGTGCAAGATTATATGTTTGGAATTATCCCCAGAAGATGTTGCTGAGATGATGGCTCTAATGAAAGAGTGCAGAATTAAGGCTATCAAAGAAAAGTTAAACGGTGATGCTATGCTAAGTACTGCTCAAGCACAAGAGCTAAAAGCAGCGCTTGAAGATAGCCAAAAAGACAAGGCTGCTTATATGTGGATTGCTGAGAATTATGAAGAGTATCAAACATTATGAGATTTCAAGCAGAACTTAAACAAATAGAGTTTCAAATAGAAAAAAAACAAAAAGAGATTAGCGTGTTAAAACAAAGAGCATTAAGCATAGAAGAAAAAATCAAAAAGGAAAAACCATGCAAATAGGTTATGTAAAACAAAAAGAAATCACTGTAAAAGATGGTGATCAGCAAAGAGTTACTAAGTACTTTGAGATGAATATTCGTCCTATCTTTGGAGTGAGCGCTAAGTTTACTATGAGTAAAAATAATTCTGACAATGAAAACGCACCAGCATACAATATCTTTGCTCATAGTGAAAAAAACTCTATTGGTAGAAAACAAAAAGTAGGTGCGCTTTGGATGCAAGAGTATCAAGGCGAAGCTTTTATGGCTGGTCATATTGAAACTCCTATGGTAGCTACTGGAAAGCTAAACATATCCTTATGGAAATCTAAGCCTATTTATGAGGGTGAGTTTGTAGATTGGATGTATGATGTTAATTGGAAACCTTATAATCCAAATACAGAAAAAACAACAACCGAAACTGGTCAAGTACCAGTCACATATATGACTCCAGGCATAGATATAAGTGAAGATGAGATTCCTTTTTAAGATGAAAAAATCAGCTGGATATTTGACAAACGTAGCTTTTTTAATGGTTTTTGACATTTTAATTTCAAGTGGAAAAGATTTAACAAAAGTTGTATCAGATGAGTATGTGGATTTTGATATTAAAAAATCAGATATATACAAGGCAGAAAAAAAACTTAAAGAGTTTGTATCAAATATCCAGCCTTTTAAAAACCAAGTAAGTGCAAAAGTAAAAAAGAAAGTGAGAGAGATTATAGCTGATACTATTACTCTCTCAAAATCTCACGAGTATTTATCTCCTGAAATTTTGGCTATATATCTTTTGTATGGTTATTTTCATACTTACGATCACAAAAAAATGCCAGAAGATTTTAAATATTTTTCAAATGAAAATAACTATTATCCAATACTAGATCGCATGGAAAACACAAAACTTATAAATATAAATGAAGTGTATAAAACCACAAATGAAATTATAGAGAGGAATAGATAATGAGTAAAAGAGTTTTTAATTCAGATGATCTTTATGGTCATATACCAAAAGAAGTAAGAGATACAAGAAAATCTGTATGTAAAGTTTATTTAAAAGCTGCACAAAAAAAGCTCAGTATTTTACACAGAACTCACTATCTTCATAGAGATGATGAGCTTGTAAATGCTGTTTTAAAAGCAATAAAATGGAATGAAAAAATAATAAGCGAGGAGATATAATGAAAATAGTTTTAGTAGACTCAAACTCAAAACTTCCAGAGTATTCGCGTGATGGAGATGCTGGTATAGATTTTTACTCACGAGCAGAAGCTTACTGGGAAGATGGAACTGCTTTTGTTCCTCTTGGTGTAAAGGTGGCAATTCCTCTCAATCACGTGCTTTTGATATTTTCAAGAAGTGGACATGGATTTAATAGGGGTATTTCTTTGGTGAACTGCGTGGGAGTAATAGACTCAAACTATCGTGGTGAAATTTGCGTAAAGTTAAAGAGCGATAGAAAAAATCAAGAAGATATAAAAATCGGTGAAAAAGTAGCTCAAGGGATTTTGTTTGAACTACCACGAATATATCTTGATTTAGTAGATGAGCTGCCAATATCAAATCGTGGTGAAAATGGCTTTGGAAGTAGTGGAGCATAAATATGGATCAGATGAACGAGATGCAAAAGACAGCACTTAACTTTTGGCTGGAGGGTGTGGATTTTGAAAATGAATTTAAACCAAATAGCGATAAAAAAGTAAGTGACTATATGAAAACCATCGGTCATAGTATCTCTAAATCTGGTGTATATAAGTGGAGAGTTAAATTTGAGTGGCACAAAGAGTTAGAGTTTCGCATAAAGCAGCTTACAAGTGAAGATAAACGTATTCGTGCAAGTATTGGTGATGTAGCTAAAGATGAAACCATACAAAAAACACTTAGCGATCTTGAGCGAAACAAAGCACTACTTGGTAGTTCTATGGCTATTCTAGAGCTTGAGTGTAAATTAATAATGCAAAGATATCAAACAACTAAAAAACTAACCAATGCAGATGTAAAGGTAGCGATCCAAATTACAATGCTTACAAGTGGTAGAGAAGATAGACTACTTGACCGCAAAGTGATGAGTGATGCACTTGGAAGAGATGAAGCACTTAAAGCGATTCGCGATGTTGCTGGATCAATCTCTTTTGAGGGCGAGGGTGATTTTAGTGATGAAGATTTTGATAGTGGTGAGATTATAGAAATTGATTTAGAGGATGATGAAAATGATTTATGAATATAAATGCGAAAAATGTAAAAAAGAGTTTATGATCATAAAACCTATGAATAAATCTAATCGTATTGAAAACTGTCCTACATGTAAGAAACCAATGATAAGAATTTTTAGTGTGTATGGTATAAAAACTGGTGATGGAGTGAAATCATAATGAGTAAAAGAAACACAGATTGGGATATAAGAATTTATCCAAAAGATTCCGTTTTAGCTTTAGAAGTTTCCGTTAAAGGCGAAATTCCAGATTCAAAAGCATGGAGTGAACTATTAATGTTTTTTGGGAAATGGACAGAAAAACATTGCTCTAAAGATTTAAGAGTTTTTAAGTTTCCTGAATATTTAGTAATCTAAATGAGTAAACCAAACATCATAGAACAAACCTATTTAACTCCAGAGGAAAAGATCGCTTTTGCTATGGCTATAAATCCAGAGATCTTTGAGAATAAATCACCATACTGTCATAAGAAGATTTTGGAGTTTATATCTCGTCCTATACAGCGCAAAGTAGTAGAGATGTTTCGTGATGGTGCTAAGTCTACTCTTTTAAACAACATTGATATGATTGAGAGATTGTTTTTTAGAAGAGAAGATTACATGTGGATCATCTCGGACTCTGGTCGTAAAGCACAATCTTTTTTAAAAAAGCTCAAACGTATAGCTCTAAGGATGCAGCAAAAAGGCTGGGATATAAGAAGAGGTGAAACTTGGAACAAGAATGAAGCTGAGTTTATCATCGAGGGTAAGATTTGTGGTGTTGCTTGTTTTGGCTCTGGTGAAGATCCTCGTGGCTATACCTCTAGTGAAAGTGGTAAACGTCCTACCTATATAGTTGCAGATGATATTCTCTCTCGTGAAAAAGCAAAAACCAAAGAGCAAAGAGAAAAACTTAAAGAGTGGTTTTGGTCAGATATCGAGCCAGCACTTCACCCTGATGGTGAAATCCTTATGATAGGAACTCCACTTCACGATGAAGATCTACTCAATGAGTGTATCAGCTCTGGAGATTGGGCTTATATACGAGTACCTATAATCATAAATGGTAAAAGTGCATGGGAAGATCGTAAACCTATGGAGTGGATCAAAAAGAAAAAAGCGCAACTCTTCAAACGTGGTATGCACAAGACTTGGTACAACGAATACCTCTGTATTGCTCAAGGTGATGAAAACCAGCTCTTTAAGCATGAAATGTTTAACTACTACAAAAAGATTGAATATGAAGTGAGTGAAGAGTTTTTAGAGATGGGAAATGCCAAAGAAAAAAAGAAAGTGCATATCCGTAAACCAAAGTACATAGTAAAACAAGATGGATCAAAAATCGCTCTTAGTGATACAGTACGTTATGCGACTATGGATCTTGCAACTGCTGGTGGTCGTGATAAATCTGTTATAATCACTTGTGCGTATGACAGTGATGGAAATATGTACGTCATAGATATAAGTGGTGGGTATTGGACTCCATTTGAAAAATCACTCATGGTACTCAAAGCATATAAAGAATTTACTCCAATCTCTTTTGGTATAGAGAAAGCTGGAGCGCAAAATGATTTCTTTTATACAATGGATGTTGCAACTAAAGAGAGCGGCATATTTGTACCAGTTGAAGAAGTGAGTCATAAGGGTGTAAACAAAAACATTAGGATTTCAAACTTACACCCTATGTTTGCAGCTGGAAAAGTTTACTTTAATGAATCAGATATCAATACTACTTTTCTTGAAGCAGAGTTGGGATCGTTTCAAATAGATATAGAATCAACTCAAGATGACTATATGGATGCACTAGCATATCAAATGCACTTTGTGAGTGAGAGAACTTTCTCAAACAAACCAAGAAGAAGATCACGAAGAAACATAACAGTAGGATAATATACCCTTTTTACTCCTTTTTATATCTTTTTTATATTCTTATGTATAGTTAAACTATAATTAAGTATTAAATTTGTACAATACGAAAGAAACAAAAAAGGAGATGAAATGTTACTAAATAGAAAAGATAATCAAACTATGATCGTGGCTTATGGTCGTGTAAGTACTGGTGTGCAAGATACTGAAAATCAAATGTATGGTGTAAAAAAGTTTGCTGAGTTTAAAGAGCTTAGCATAGATCAAGAGATTTGTGAAGTTGTGAAGAGTGTATCTGAAACGAGAGATATTTATACTTTGGTAGAAGAGTTACAGCTCGGTGATACTTTGCTTGTATCTGAGCTTTCAAGAATGGGAAGAAGCTTAGTTGATCTTGTAAACATAACTGAGCAACTTTTAAAAAAAGGTGTAAAAATCTTTTTAGTTAAAGAGATGATAGAACTTCACGAGGATTCACCAGCTGGTAAACTACAGATCCAACTCTTTGGAGCATTTGCAGAGTATGAGAGAGCGATGATAAGACAAAGAACAAAAGAGAGTGTTGCTCAAAGACGAGCAGCTGGTGAACATGTAGGCAGACCAAAAGGTGCAGCCAACAAAGAAAGTAAACTTAATCCCTTTAAAGATGAAATTTTAAAAAAGATAAATAAGGGTATGGTTAAAATTAACATAGCAAAAATATACAATGTAAGCAGAATGACACTAAACAAGCAGCTTAAAATTTGGGCTGATGAAGTTTGATAAAAACAACAAGGATTGCGTTATTTAAAATATATAATCCTTGATGAATATAACAAGTATGGTATAATTAAATAAAAAAGGAAAACTATGAGTGAGAGAAAAGTAACATACGAACATAACGATACCACAGTAGATAGTGAAACTGGTGAAGTTGTAGAAATCATAAGTAGCAAGATAACTAGAGTTCCACAGACTCCAGATTTTGTTATGGCTTTTACTCAAGACATAGGATATCTATCTCAACTCTCAGGCGGTGGAGCTAAGCTTTTATTTGGACTCATGCAAGTAGTAGACAGAAACAATGAAATTACTTTAAATTTAGCAAGAAAAAAATCTATTGCTTTAGCTACTGGATTAAAAGTAACAAGTATTGATTCTCTTTTAAATCAATTAAAAAAGAAAGAGGTTATTATAAGTGTTGAGCGAGGAATTTATGCCCTAAATCCATATTTATTTGGAAGAGGACAATGGAAAAATATATCTAAAATGAGAATGAATATAGAATATGACTTTGATACTCTTAAAAAATCAGTTGTTTTTGAAAACGAATATAACCATCAAACAGATGAAGATGAGTTTTTAGAAATGATAGGATCTGTAAAGTAACTTGTTGTACAACAAGCCTTACTTGTTGTACAACAAGCCTTACTTGTTGTACAACAAGTTTGCAAAACCCTTGTCAGCTTCGATACACTCGAGCCTAACAAGGGTTTTTTAACACCTCCCCACTATATTATATTAACCAACTTTATTTTACTACTTCTAACGCACTCCGTTTGTTGGCTCATCCACGACTTCGTTTCACTCAGCTTTCGCGGTGCGCTTCTAAATAGCTAAAAAAACTTTCCACTTTAGTTAAAACTCTTTCATTTTATTTTCTTCTTCTTATAAGATATAGCTATCAACAAAAAGGTAGTTATATGAATAGTAAAGCACAAAAGGCAAGTTTAAAACTTATAAAGAAAGCTTTTACTAAACTAAAAACTTATGAAACTTCTTGGTTAGATTATGAGCGTATGTATAAATCACAACATACAAGAGCGTTTTTAGATTTAGCAAAAGAGCAAGAGAGAAACGCAATCTTTATTCCTCTTACTTATTCTACAATCAACATAGCTGATTCTGTTTTTACATCTGCATTTTTTTCAACTGGAAATCCAATAGAGATTTTAAAAGTTGGTGCAGCTGATGAGGACAAAAGAAGCGAGCTTAAGCGCGTAGTTGATTACTTTTATACACTTGCAAAACCTTACAATGAATTAAGCAAAGCATTTCTTTCAGCCTCAATCTTTGGAATTGGAAATGTAAAAATTAATTGGGATGAAAACAAAAAACTTCCAGATACTACAATGCTGCCTCCAACAGAAGTAGCATTTGATCCTGATGCTATTAGTTCTAAAGATAGTGGATTTACTGGATATCAATTTTCTCAAACCCTAAGTGATATTAACTCTAAATTAGAAAGTGGATTTTATAAATGTGAAGAGAGATTTAAAGAGCCTTTGATTCGAGGTTTAGAAGATAATCCATACAAAAGAAAAGTAGTAAAAGAGATTTATGCAGTTTTGCCTAGTGGCAAATGGGAAGTAAAAACTTTTATCTCTGATACTTGTGTGAGAGAAACTACTTTTAATCGCAATCACATTAAATCTGGATATATGCTTCACTGCTTACCAGCTATTGATCAATCAGTTAGAAATGATCAGATTGCAAGTATTGGTGATTCACTAGCAAGAGTGCTTAAACCTTTAAATGAAGAGCTTAATGTAAAAAGAAATCAAAGAATGGATCTTATAGAAAAACATATAAATCCAGATGTTTATGTTCCAAAATCTTGTGGCTTAGATCCAGAAGATGAAAACAAAAATGGTGGTGTTAAATCTGTAGATAAAACTGCTGGAATTATGTTTGCACCTATCACTGGTGCGAGTGAATTTACTACTGATGTTGCTATGTTGAAAGGTGACGCTGAGGATGCTAGTAGTGTAAATGGAATTATGAAAGGTCAAACAAGTGCGAGTGATAGAAGAAGTGGATCAGCCCTTGCAAATGTAAATGCAAACTCTTCTTTACGTTTAGAAAGTATGGTAAAGCTTATCAATGAAACACTTTTTGAGCCTTGGGCGCAAGACTTTGTTTATCTATGTTATGTAAATGCAGATGATGATCTTATCTTAAAAATTTTAGAACAAGAAACTCACTCACTTGGAGTAAAAGGCACAAGAGCAAATCTTGATATTGACATCAAAGTAAACTTTGGAATGAGCATAAATAAAAATGCAAAGATTCAAGACCTCGTAAGTATCGTAACTCTACTACAAGAAAAAGAGGGTGCAGATGTAAACGGTCTTTTAAGACAAATAATCAAATTAACTTTAGGAGAAAACGCAGATGTTGAGGCAATATTTGGAGTTCTTACAGAGCAAGGAGATGGATCAGTTCCAGCAAATGATGGAACAAGAGATGGACAAGCTGCACTTGCAACTGATGGAAGAGGGAGAACAGAGCGAGATGGTGAAAATAACTTACAAGATGCAAGGGATTCACGATCAAAAGAAATTAATCAAATCACAAATAACGAAATTTGAAAAGGAGATAGAAAATGAGAAAAATTGAGAATTTAGGTGTAATCAAAACAAAACATAACTCTGGAATAGCCCAAACTGATAAGGGTGCAAAGTTTCCTAATATAAATTGTGAAATCGGTGATGTAATGCTAGATATCGACATGAAGCGCGTGATAGTAACTCCAGAAGTTTACAAGGCTGAATATAAGGCTGATGTAACTAAATGGGAGAAAGCAAAAGCAGAAGCAGCAGATAAAAAAGAAAAAGAAGATTTTGCAAAAAAAGAAGAAAACGCTCAAAAAGATGCAGATATAGCTTTTGAAAACAAAAGATTAAAAGCACAAAATGAAGCGGCGCAAGCTGAGATAAAAGCTCTAAAAAAACAAAGAGAAGAAGCTGAGGCTATTGAGGCTAAAAGAGTTTTACAAGAGATAGAAGATGTTAAGGATGGAAAAGATGCGTAGATATGGAATTTTTACAAACTTGTATTTTTTATGTTTTTCAATGTTTTACTGTTTTGTTGATGGTGATGATGGCGCTGGTGGTGGCAGTGATAATAGTGATGATGATTTTAGCGGTGATGATATTGGTGATTTGGATATTGATGATGAAGCTAGCGGAAGTGGTGATGATGAAAACATATCCGTTTCTAAGGCTGACTGGGATCGTGTAAATTCTACAGTAGATGAGATAGAACGTCAAAATGCTTTTAGCTCTACGGTTGAGAGTATCAAAAGTGATATACCTGATTTTAATGAAAAAGCTGTTGTTGCAGAGTTACAAAAGATGCACAAGAGCAATCCTGAGAAAGCGAACTCATATAACAATGAAGCTGGATTTAAAGCTATTTTTTATGAATTACAACAAAAGGCTGCAAAAAATGATGAAGTAAACGGTGGGAGTAATAAAAGTGGTGGTGAGAGCAATTTCACTTCGGCTTTAGATGGTGCGATGCAAGGTAAAACTGGCTCGTTAAGACAAGCTATTTCAATGGCTTTATAAGTAAATTTAATATAAGGAATACAACATGGCAGATGCTTTTTTAAGTTCTCATGAAGCGATTGAAAATGAACAATCGTTTTACAATGTGATAAAAAATACGGGGTGGGAAGATTGTCCTTTTTTTAGTTCAATCGGCTCTACAACATTTGACAACAAAGATCCAAAAAAAGGTCACACTTGGTTTTATAGAGAAAGACCAGATGGAAGTGGTGCTAATGCACACGCAGAGGGAAGCATAAGAGCTGATGCAAAATCTTATGAATCAACTCTTTTAAAGAATGAATTGCAGATTATCAAAAACACTTATGGTGTAACTGGTTCACAAAAATCTGTAATGAGTGTTGAGGGTAAAGCTAATTTTCTCTCTGAGCAAAGCGAGCTAAGCGCACTTGATAACCGTATGGCTATTGAGAGAGCATTACTTGGTAATAGCGCTCCAGTTGCAGCAGCCACGTCAGCTGGTGTTAGAACACTTGGTGGCATAAGCCACTATCTAACAGTAGATACAGACGCAGCAACAGCAGCACTTACTTGGGCGATGATCAAAGATCAGCTTAAAGCTATGTGGTTAAAAGGCTGTAAAGCTAACTATATCATGACAAGTGCGGCTCAAAAAGACAAACTAGATGTAATCCTTGATACTA
>Ga0222671_1000557_pt1 | contig 10929 bp, 8 predicted proteins | sample AntAcemetagen797_FD_179849 | JGI IMG/M metagenome (GOLD analysis project Ga0222671, IMG submission 179849) | Saline water microbial communities from Ace Lake, Antarctica - #797 | ecosystem: Environmental > Aquatic > Non-marine Saline and Alkaline > Saline | place: Antarctica: Ace Lake | collected... | reverse complement strand
GCAAGTTGCTTGCGGTAAATAAAAAAACACTTCAAATTCTATGAAGTGTTTTTTTGTTGAATACATTTCTATTAATTTACTTCTGAGAATGCAAACCGATATGATTTCCTTCTGAATCTTCCATAAGTCCCCAGAATCCCATTTCTCCCATTGCAGTTTTTGGAGTTAGTACTTTTCCTCCATTTGCTTCAACCTTACTAAGTAATGTTTCCATGTCTTCGGCTGCAATATAAATTCGTGGCCCTGTTGCTCCGGGTGTAATTGTAGAATCTGCGGTAATACCAAAACCAATAGTATTTTCCCATTCAGCTTCACTAAGTGATGTTGCCATTTTTTCATTTCCTTCACCTTTTACTTCTAGCTTTTTTCCGGTAACTTCACTGTAAAATGTTACCGCTCTATCAAAGTCTGTACTTGGAATAGATACCCATGTAATTAAATGATTCATAGTTTTTTATGTGAATAGTAATGTTGTTCATTCTATCATTTGCTCTTGCTAAGTAAGCATAATGATTTTTATGTAAGAAAGTGATAAAGTTTCGACAATGAAAACAATCAGTGTTACCACTAATTCTAAAAAATATCCTATTTATGTAGGAGAGGGAATTTTAACTAGCAAAACATTTAAAGAAATTAAGAATAGGAATATTATCGTTGTTGCCGATAAGAAGCCTTATGAGTTGCACAAATCATCATTAAGAAAAGCACTTAAAAATGCAAAAAAGGTTGATTATATTTCATTGCCATTTAGTGAAAAAAATAAAACTGTTTCTTTTGCAGAAAAGGTTTGTAATAAGTTATTGGATATAAAGGCGGATCGTGATGTCTTCATTGTTGTGTTTGGAGGTGGTGTTGCTGGTGATATCGTTGGCTTTGTTGCTTCGGTGTACATGAGAGGTGTTTCTTTCATTCATATACCAACAACACTTGTGTCACAAGTCGACAGTAGTATTGGAGGAAAAACAGGTGTTAATCTTTTGCATGCAAAAAATATATTTGGAACGATAACGCAGCCTGAAGCAGTTATTATAGATACTGCAATGCTAAATACGTTGCCTCCAAAACAAATAAAAGAAGGGCTGGCCGAAGTCGTGAAATACGGATGTGCAAATAGTAAAAAATTATTTACATTCTTAGAAAAAACAGAAGATATATCAGATAAGAAAAATCTTCAAAAAATTGTATATGAAAGTGCTGTAATCAAAGCCAAAATTGTTTCTGAAGATGAAAGAGAATCGGGATTAAGAGAAACATTAAATTTCGGACACACCGTTGCTCATGCTCTGGAAATACATACAAATCATACAATTAGCCATGGGCAGGCTGTAGCAATTGGCTCTGCATACGAAGCTGCTATTTCTAAAGAGTTGGGACATATAACTGAAGACGAATATGCAGAGATACTGGCTCTCTTAAAGAAATTCAAGTTGCCTGTACGCATAGATTGTAATGTCTCAGAAGTACTTACCTTAATGAAGACTGATAAGAAAAATAAAAATGGGGAAACTATGTTTGTGTTGTTGGGTGGAATTGGTTCAGTTGTAACTAAAAATAATAAGTACTCTTTCCCTGTAGATACTAAGATTATTAAAAAATGTTTAACACGTTAAAAAATATTCTATGAAAAAAATACTTATCATTATATTCACATTACTTATTATTCTGGTGCTGTGGTTTTTAGTGAGTCCGCTATTTATTACTACTGAAGTAAAAGAAAGCCTTCCTGATAATTTCACAGTTCCAACACAGGAAGTATTTAACAACATGAAACCAGAAGAAAAAAGAGAAGTAGAAGAACGGGTTGCTGTTGCGCAAAACGAAATGCCTAAAAAAGTAACTGAAGAATCTGTTATGCCGATTTCTGAAACAACAGTTGTTGCACAAGGAACATTCCAAGGTGCAGATTCATTTCATAAAGGAAGTGGAAGTGTGAAACTATTACAAAATGGAAATCAATCGATTGTACGGTTGGAAGATTTTTCAGTAACAAATGGTCCAGATTTGTATGTGGTACTTGCCACGAACAGTAATCCAGACTCTTCAGAAACTTTAGGAGAACATGTATTACTTGAGAAGTTAAAAGGGAATACAGGGAATCAGAATTACAGCATTCCAGATAGTGTTGATTTGTCTCAATATGGAAGTATTGTTATTTACTGTAAGGCATTTGGTGTGGTGTTTGCAGTAGCGAGTTTGTAAATTTATTTTTAGGATTCACATACTTGTGTGTGATACCATGAACATATGAAAAAAGGATACAAACAAAACATAGAACATTTAACAACAGAAAATACTAATTTTAGAAAAGTGTTATATACAGGTAAGCATATGCAGCTTGTATTAATGTCACTTAAACCAGGAGAAGATATTGGAAGTGAAATTCATGCAGAAAACGATCAATTTTTTCGATTTGATGCAGGGGCAGGGAAAGTAGTTATTAACGAAACAGAATATGAAGTTGCCGACGGTGACGCAGTGATTGTGCCTGCTGGGGCTGAACATAATGTTATTAATACTTCTGAGGCTGAAGATTTAAAGATGTATACCATTTACTCACCAGCTCACCATAAAGATCAAATTGTTCGAGCAACTAAAGAAGAAGCAGAAGCAAACGAGGCTGATTTTGAAGGAACTACTACAGAGTAAGGTATTTAGGTTATAAAGTTGACAAACTAGAAAAGTTGACAGTACAATAGGGCAATGAGTCCTATGTTTCATGGTGTCGAAAAAGTAGCTCAAGGTCGCCTCGATTTATATAATCTTGTTACACATCATCCCGATGCAACCTTTTTTGTTAGATATGAAGGGGAAGACCTTGATGAATATTCTATTTGTACAAACGATATTTTAGTTATCGACCGTTCTGTGGAAGCTCGCGTTGGTAATATTATTGTTGCACAACAAGAAAACGATTTTGTGGTACTAAAATATGATGGTCGTGTTGCTTCCGATGCAATACTTTGGGGAGTTATTTCATATGTCGTTCATTCACTTGTATGAAAAAAGTTTTCGCACTTGTAGATTGTAATAATTTCTTCGTATCATGCGAACGAGTATTTAATCCTATTGCGTCTCGAAAACCAGCATTAGTGCTTTCAAGTAATGATGGTTGTGTTATTTCACGTTCGCAAGAGGTAAAAGACATGGGAGTAATGATGGGTGTGCCATATTTCAAAATGAAGAAACTTTTTAACATGCGTGATGTTTGTATTTTTTCAAGTAATTTTCTTTTGTATCACGACATGTCTCAGCGGGTAATGAGTATTCTTCAAGAGTATGTTGCTGAAATGGAAATCTATTCTATTGATGAAGCTTTTTTAGATATAAGTTCACATAACAATCCTGAAGCTTTCTGTAAAAAACTTGAAAAAACAATTAAACAATATACAGGTATTCCAGTTTCTATCGGAATCGCTCCAACAAAAACATTGGCTAAGGTTGCAAATGTTATGGGAAAGCAGCAACAACTTGGTACGTATGTAATTCTTGATGATGATAAGCGAATGGCTATTCTAAAAGATTTGTCTGTAGGAAAAGTGTGGGGAATAGGAAGAAAGATGGCCGACAAATTACATGCTAATGGAATATACACTGCTCAAGAATTGATTATTCAGCAAGATCAATGGATACAAAAAACATTTGGTATTGTTGGACTACGACTAGTTCATGAACTTCGAGGAATATCGTGTCATCAGACTGAAACAGTGCGTAGTAGTAGAAAAAGTATCATCAGCTCACGTTCTTTTGGAAACAAGGTGACAGATTTCGATACATTGCTCGATTCTGTGTATGCACACGTGCGCAACGCAGCACGGCAAATGCGAGACGAAAAGAATGCCACACAATATGTGTCGGTTTCGATATATACAAATCGGCATGCCATGGTTCCTCAACATAATGCATCCAAGCAAGTGTATTTTGATATTCCTGTAAGCGATACATTTACTTTAATGAAAACAGCTAAAGATATGCTTACAGCAATGTATAAAACAGGATATGAATATAGTAAATCTGGAATTTCACTTAGTAGTTTTGTTTCTTCAGAAATCCAGCAACAAACAACATTGTTTGAAGAGAGTGGTGGTAGAGAGCGAAAAAATGTTCTTATGGAAACTATCGATTCGCTGCACGATGCATTTGGAGCGAGTGCAATTACGATTGGTGCTTTAAAAAAGAAAACGCCATGGCAAGCTCGAAGTACATTTATTTCTCCTCAGTACACTACTAAGTGGAGTGATATTGTTACTATTTCATAATGTAAAAGAAGTACGTGTAATAGATGACTTAAATTGTTATTCTTTAATGTACATATGTCTGACTCAGAACAGCTGCTTGGTATCTATAGGCCAGAAGGAAAAATACTTTGGGATTCATGGTTTTTTAAAAAAAATGATGAGCATCATGTTTTTTATTTGCAGGCACCTCCAACTGAAAATTCAGATGATAGGCATGATGCTCATGTTTCAATTGGTCATGCGGTTTCTAAAGACTTATTACACTGGAATGAATTGCCAACAGTGCTTGTTCCTGGAATAGAAAATACATGGGACAGTAAGGCTTTGTGGACAGGTAGTGTTATTGAAAAAGATGGAATGTACTTTTTATTTTATACAGGGAGAAGTGTTGAAGATCCATTAAACGAACAGAAAATAGGATTAGCTACTTCTAAAGACTTATATGAATGGGAGAAATGTGGTGAAAATCCAATTATTGAGGTTGATGAGTATTTTTATCAAATGGATTTTTCTGAGAATAAATTTGGGAAACCTGGAGCATGGAGAGATCCTTTTGTTTTTAAAGACGATAAAGGTGATGGTTTATACCATATGACAATCTCAGCACGTGCTGCATCGGAAGAAAAAACTTGCAATGCCTGTATTGCACATGCCACAAGTAAAGATCTTATAGATTGGAATATGGCTGCTCCATTATTGTCACCTAAGATTTTTGATGAAATGGAAACATCTCAAATTATTGAACATGATGGAAGGTATTACTTACTTTTCTCTGCGTGGGGGAAAGGAACAAAAGATTCTTGCGGTGCATTATTGCAAAATGGTTTGTATTGCTACGTTTCAGACAAAATTGATGGTGAATATGTTCCTGGTAATAATCAATTTGGACTTGTTTTTGATTATGGTGAAGAACTTTATAATATGAGATTGATTCATAAAGAAAATAACGAGTTTTATGGTGTTAGTTGGGTAAATCATGGGAAGGGAGAGTCGTTTGTTGGGAAGTTATCAGCACCATGCTTAGTTGCAATAGAGGATGGTGTTATTCGAATTATCTCTTAAAGTAAGATAAGTATGTAGAGCTTGCATAATGTTTATTTTTATTGCCAAATATAATCTCTGTGCTATTCTATAAACAATGAGAAAACACCTCAAAAACTATTTCATTCCATCTGAAGAGAACAACCATAAGCCCCATTCATTACAAAAACAAAGTGTAATGGCTATTTTGGGTTTTGTATTTTTAATTGAATTTGCCTTTTTGGCAAGTTTATTTTCACCGATTGCTGGGACATTAAAAAATAATTTAGCTGCGGTGCTACCAAGTGTGTTAGTAATGGCAACAAACGAAGAGCGAAAAGAAATAGCCGCACCAGCATTACAAAGTAATACTTTGCTAAAAGACGCCGCTCAATTAAAAGCTGATGATATGGCGCGTCGTTCATTTTTCTCTCATGTAAATCCAGACGGAAAGCAGCCTTGGTATTATATTGATTTAGCTGGCTACAAATACGAAGCTGCAGGAGAAAATCTTGCTGTAGATTTCGTTGATTCTGATGATGTTCATGAGGCATGGATGAATAGCCCAACGCATAAAGCAAATATTATTCAGCCAAAATTTTCTGAAATTGGTATTGCAACTTCAAGAGGGAAATATGAAGGAAAAGATGTTGTGTTTGTTGTGCAATTTTTTGCAAAACCAAAATATGTTGCACCACAGAGTGCTCCAGCATTCGTAACCCCACAAGCAGAACCTTCTAATGAAGAATCCGCAGTACTAGCTAGTAGTAAAGAGATAGAAGTAGAAGAAATAGACAGTAGTAATATTTCTGAATCTGAAATCGCAGTGCAATCTACAACAAGTCGTCCTCAAGTTCTTGGTTTTAATGATACAAAAGAACCTGAAGAGATTTCAGTTTCTCCAGAAGACGACGAATCCGTTGTAACGAGTGTCGAAGAAAGTGTTGTTCAAGAAAAAGAATTGTCAGAAGAAAAAACTATATTAGAAAATAATGAACCTTCGATTTCAGAGGTTATTGCAAGTAAACCACATACAGTTTCAAAAATGTTAATTTATATGGCTTTATGTTTTGTAATACTGGCTATTGTATTGAAAGTAGTGGTTAAAAAACAAATACAACATAAAGATTTGTTGATTAATGGGATAGCTTTACTTTCTGTGATTCTTTTGTTGCTCGCATTTAATACAGTAATCATTTCTAGATTTGGGGCCGTGTTGTAGCTTTTACAATAAAAGACATTTCATATTGTCTTTTATTAGATTACATGTTGTCGTACTAAATTTGACAATGTGTACAAAAAGCGTAGATTTACGTTATATGTGAGAGAAGTTTTTTATTTGCAGATAAGCAGATAAAATAACCACATTTTAATTGTTCATTAGTAGAAGGAAATATTTTAATACAAAGTTTATTAATTAATTAAAATTACTATGTTTAAAAAAAGTTTAATTGCGATGTTTATCGCATTATTTGTTGTATCACCACTAAATACAACTGTGTTAGCACAAGTGGTTGGTGAAAATTTATTAGCAGAAGCAGATGCACAGCCTGAAGAAACTACAGAAGAAGTAGTGGAAACAGAAGAAACAGTAACAGAAGACGAAGTAGTTACTGAAGAAACTACTGTTGTTGAGGAAGAAGAAGTAGCTGAAGAAACTACAGAAGAAGTAGTGGAAACAGAAGAAACAGTAACAGAAGACGAAGTAGTTACTGAAGAAACTACTGTTGTTGAGGAAAAATCTGAAGAAACTACAGAAGAAGTAGTGGAAACAGAAGAAACAGTAACCGAAGAAGAATCTAGTTCTGAATTAATTGATTCTGCAGTTTCAGATCTTTTTGGTTCTCTACTAAATTCAAATGCTACTACTAATGAACAAGAAGAACCTACTAAAAGTACTACTACATTTGTAGAAACTGTTGAGCTTGGCGTTACTTATGCTCATGTAAATAATGAACAAGTAAAAATCACTTTTACAAAGCTTCCAGAAAATCCAGGAAGTGTAACTATCGAAGAAGTTATTTTAACTGATGAACAAGTTAAGCAATTTGGTGCATTAAGTACTATTGCTTACGACATTACTTCAAGTATGGAAAATGGAACGTTTGAGTACGATCTTAAGCTTCCAGCTCCAAAATCTAAGAATGGTGCTATTTCTAAAGTTTCATATGCTGAAACAGTAGAAGACTTAGGTGAAGGAAAAACAACTGTTGTTGAAGATACAAAAGTACAATCTGGTATTTTTGAAGACAGTGTTGAGGTTAACATGAATCACTTCACTATTTTCGTGGTGACTTCATTCGAGGAAGTTCAAACAACACCAACAACAGATGGGTATAACGGTATTTGGTTTGCTTATGGTGGAGGAGCAGAAGTAACCCGAGTACCATCTGGAACTAATGGTGTGGCTACTGTTGAAGGAGGTTTTTATGGAGAAGTAAAACAGGGAGCATTTACTCGATGGGACGGCTATAAAGCTGATTTTCCAGCAGGAGGATACGACACGCGTGTTGATGTGTATCTTGATATGAGCGAAGCAACAGGAAGTAATGACTTACGGTTTGACTTCTCATCAGCGATTAGTACTCCAGCAGATACACATCGAAGAGATTTCATTTTTAGTCTTGGAACTAATCCTTCTGTAGCAGGTGAATGGTTGGCGAGTGTTTCAAACAACTCTCCAGGATGGCCAGGAAACCCAGCACGAAACCCATTAACTATTACAGAAACTGGCTGGTATACACTTGAAAGTGAATTTAAAGATGTCGCTGGTGTATTAGAGGTAACAATGAATGTATATAAGAAAGGGAACGGAACTCCAGTAGGAACATGGGTTCTTTCTGATTCTTCAGATATTATCGGAAGTACCGTAGGAGGTAACCGATATGGATGGTTTATATACTCAGATTTTGCAACATTGCCAATCGATCAGACAGAAATCGAATACACACCACCAGCACCAAAACCTGAAGAAACTATTGTAGTTACTCCAGCTGAAATGGATGGATGGGCATTTTTTGAAGAAACAGCAAATGGAACAGGAGAGCTTAAAGCGGGACCTGGAACACCTCCACTTGGTGATGGTAGTGCTGAACTAGTTGTAGATGAAAATGGTGGAATGGGATTTGGGAAAGTAGATTGGCGAGGAGTTCGACTTGATGACCTTGATACGCTTGAATACAGTACGTATCGTTCTAGTGGATCAAGCGCATTTGCTCCAGCACTACAGTTAAATATTGATTATGATGGAAATGACGCAAGCACAGCGTGGCAAGGAAGATTGGTGTATGAGCCATATTATTCACAGACAGTAAACGATACTACGTGGCAAACATGGAACACATTGCAAGATGTTGGAAATGGTAATTGGTGGGCAAGTCATGTGGCTGGAAATACTCAATGTTCACAAAATAACCCGTGTACATGGTCTGAAGTGCTAAGTGCATTTCCTGATGCTGAGATTCGTGATGCAGATTACACAGGAGTACTATTTAAAGCAGGAAGTAATTTGACTGGAGGATTCCAAGGTAATGTAGATCAATTTGTTATTGAAGACAGTATTTCAAAGAAAACATTTGATTTTGAAGGTCCAGCACCACTTACTCCACCAGAAGTGACAATCGTATCTCCATCACCTGAAGAAAATAGTTATGTTCGAGGGTTAATTACAGGACGAGCAACAGCTGTTGATGAAAAAGGAATGGGAAGTTACTACTTACGATTCTGGAAAGACGCATTTGAAATTGCCGGGGGAGGAACATTAGTAGGAAACTGTCAGCAAGCTCCAGGAGCAGACTTACTTGGAACTGAAGTTGATGCTTCGTGTGATTACGACACAACAACTAATGCAGATGGGACATATATCTTCTCAGCACAATTCTTAGATTCAGATACACAATGGGGAATTGATAAAAGAACATTTATTGTTGATAACACTACACCAACAATTCCAACTATTACAAAACCTTCTGCACGACAATGGTTTAAATCATCTCCAATTCTAAATGAATGGACTGCAGCTACAGATGCTTCAGATGTCACTTACCAAGTTGCATACGCATTTGATGACGAGCATACATTTGGAGGAAGTACTTGTGGTGATGTAAGTGAAATTGATGGAAAAGCAGTTGGTGGATGTCGAGATACAACAGCAACATCACGAAATCATACACCGAGCGTTTCTGCTCAAGGTGGTGTAACCATCTTTGTTCGAGCTATTGATGAGGCTGGAAACAAAAGTGATTGGAGTGAAGGAGTACATTATTACTACGACATCGAAGCTCCTGTTACAGATATTGCAGTAAGTCCTGTTGTTAACGGTACATTTACTGTAAGCGGAACAGCTACCGATAACTTGGCATTAAATCGTGTTTACGTTCAGCTTGTTAATCGACAAACTAATTCTCGAGTTGGAGGTACTACAATTCACTTAATTGGAACAGGAACATCTTCACCTTGGATGAAAGAATATAGCGGGTTACCAGATGGTGATTATGCAGCACATGCTTCAGTTACCGACATGGCTGGTAATACTGGAACTGCAGGGTGGACAGCAGACTTTAATGTAACAAATACTGTTGTTGTACCAACACCAAAAACAGAAACAACAGTTGTTGTAACTGGTGATACTGCAGCAGGTGAAAATGAACTTGGGTGGTTATTTAACAGAGATGCAAATAATGCAACACCAATTTCATTTAGTGAAGGAACTTCAAGTATTGGAACTGGCGCATTATATGTAGAGCCAATTAGTGGAACTAATGCAAGTGCTAAGTTCATCGGAGAATTATTCCTTCTAGATGAAATTGCAAACATTGAAGAAATTTCATACGATTTCGAAATTGGTTCAGGAGGAGCTGTTTCAGACGCAAATGAATTTTACATGAATGTGTATGCAAACTTCGGAGTAAGTGCTGATGATAAATATTACGACTGTAAATATGACGTAGTACCAACAGTAGGAGTTGTTGGTGGATTCACAACAGTGACATTCGATCCGACACAATCATATCCAGTTACAACACGAACTGGAGGTTCAGCTTCACCACATACATGTCCATCTGTTCCTGCAGATATGGATTCATTAAGTGCAAGCTCAACAATTCGAATGGTTGCAATTAATACAGGAGACACATCATTAAGTGATGCAGATTTAGATGGTTACTTCGATAATGTAATTGTTACAACTACAGATGCAATTACTACATACGATTTTGAGGCCGAAGAAGTTGTAACACCAACTGTGGCTCCAACACCAGAAATTCGAACACAATCAGGGGGCCGTTCAGGTGGTGGTGGGGGAGGTTCTACTTCATCTGATGGAGGAGGACAAGTTCTTGGAGCGGCAACAGGTCTTGACGATATTGCAAGTGTTGCTTGCGATGTAACCACTGGTATGTACTTAAATTCATACATGGGCATGACTGGAACATTAAATATTCCTGGTGATGTGGCATTACTGCAAGTATTCCTTAATGCTCGAGGGTACATTATTCCAGTAACAGGTATATACGATACACTTACTATAGATGCAGTAAATCAATTTCAACTACTACATAGTAATGAAATTCTACTTCCATGGGGAATTACTGCTCCAACAGGAAATGTGTTTAAAACAACACGATGGAAAATTAATACTATGATTTGTCCAGGTTCAGAGACATATCCTTTAATT
>Ga0222671_1000552_pt1 | contig 11017 bp, 18 predicted proteins | sample AntAcemetagen797_FD_179849 | JGI IMG/M metagenome (GOLD analysis project Ga0222671, IMG submission 179849) | Saline water microbial communities from Ace Lake, Antarctica - #797 | ecosystem: Environmental > Aquatic > Non-marine Saline and Alkaline > Saline | place: Antarctica: Ace Lake... | reverse complement strand
CCCTGTCGTCTAACTGAGCAAGATACCTTTGGTAAGGTGCAAAGCTCTTCTCCCTTGGGTCGTCTGGAAATCCTAATACCTTCGTGTTGTTTACCGTCTTGGCGACCTTCAATATTGTTGAATAGCTGCCTCCCTGATTCACTACGGAGTTAAACTTAAACGCTGAGAGCGTCAATCCAAACACCTCTTCGGGATCAAAACCGTCTATCTCTAAATTGTTGTTAAGTAATAATCTCATTGATTCAATGCGTTTATTTCTTCACCCCTTACCAAAGTAATTTGAAAAGGATTGTCAAGCCCCTCGTAAGGAATCCTCTTTTGCTCAAATCCTCCGCCATTCACAAACACCCGTTTCGATGTGTCAACATCTACTTGCCTAGCACCTCCAGCAAATTCAAAGTCTGCAATGAAAATTTGAGTAGAATACTTAATCGTGTTTAAAAGCTCTCGGATAGTTTCGCTTTCGGGTTGGGCATACAAAGTTAGACCCTCGTAAATGCGATCATATCCCACCGCTAAGTTTTGCCCGCTGTTGTTCTTGGTAAGCGTGGAATCATTCCCGTCTACAAAGTGGACCTGGTTCTTGTTAAATGCGTAAGTGTACCATTTGCCATTCGGTAACCACCAAACTAAGATAACATCATTCGTGCAGGTCTGTCTGCTCTCTAATGATTGCACCATTGTGAAAACTACTATCCATTGATCGCCTGTTGAGGTGTTGCGAATAGTGTAAGTGCCGTTCAGATTGTCTGCGGTTATGGTATTTGGAACATTAAAGCCGTCCGTGTTAGTTCCCGTTTCGCGATACGTTACGCCCGTTACAGGGATATCACCAGCGCTACCTGAGTTCCATGTCAAGTCCTCAATCGATTGCAGCCCTATGTCAAAAACGTAGTTGTACTCTTTCCCTGTCAATCTAACTTCCGTGCGTGTCGCTCCTTCCACCAATGTCACAGTAGAAGACTTGTTCTCTTCAATCTTCACGATGAATTTGTCCGTAACGAATGAGGACATTAGGCTTCTTAAATTAGTGTAGTTAATCAATAAAGGATCGCCCGAAATACTAGCCTTCTTCAAGATAATAACGTGTGCCGCGTTGTAGCCAATCGAATCTGCATAGACGCTCAAAGATACCTGATGCTGGTAATCGCTCGCAGTCGTCACCGCCATAGCCCCAAAGTTCAATCGAGTCCTACCCGCCCTTGTCGCATTGATGGAATAGATACCCGTTTTATCTGGCCTAACTTCTAATGTTTGAGTAGAACGTACAGGCTGTGCCGTCTGGCTTGCTATACCCGTTCTAATTGTAAACGCTGTAGGTATCATTCTCCGCATCACTCCGCTGCTACCATAATTCACGTAAGCAGAAAAAACAACGATTGCATTTGTATCTATTGATGTGACCAGAACAACCGCGCTTTCTACATTGTCCGCAGTCTCCAAAGGTGAGTAGTAAACGTATTCTCCAACAGATACAACCGCCCCAATGCCGCCTATATTTAGTTGTAAGTCGTCTGAGCTATCACTTACGCTGGTGACCGCGTACTCATCTTTAAACTCAAAAATACCCGCGCCATCTGAATAAAGATTGTCGGGTGTTGTCGGTACTGCGATTAGTGCTATTGCCATATTAAATCAATTGTAGTTCTCTTCTCAGTGTCATTGCCAGCTCGTCGCGCATTGGTTCTAAAATGTTCTTTCGGTAGTACTCAGGGTCTTTTGTCACACTTGAAAGGATGCCTGTTCCCTTTCCATTCTTGGTGTATTCACGCCAAACCATTGAGCCTTCCCTTCCGATCTTTCGAGCGATCAAATAAGCTAGGCTGTCTTGTGAAATATCGGGTGGGTTTATTCCTCTGAATTGTAACCATGAGAGAATTGGATCGGTTGGCGGTGGCGCTCCTGGCTTTCTTCCAGTCTCCAAAGTTAAGATGTGATTCCAACCGACCATTGTCGAATAGATTATCATATGACCTCCCTCCCATTTGTAGCGCAAAGAATTTAACGCCTGTTCCGTGTTGTTCATTGGCCCGTAAGAGGTCGGCGCCATTGTTCGGATGTTCTCCTGCAAATCTGCGATAACCTTTAGGGCTATGTTCCTTACCACTAATTGAAGTGAAAAGTTCATTTCGCTCATGTGGGTAGGCTCCCTTGCCAGTCAATAGGGTTGATGTCGCGCCCTATTGCCTTCATGTAAGTAGCCATATCTGGGTAGCTGAAATTACCACAACCAGAAACGGTAACGGATAATTGAATGCCTATTCCCGATGCAGTCATAGACCACTTTTTGTAATATGGAATCTTTGTAATAGCCGTGATCTGGATGTACTCAGGAATTCCAGCCGTCACTAACTTGTCTATCAAAGCATCTGCGAACACCTCGCAAGTGGTCAATAGGTTCATTTGCTGGACTGAGTTTGAATCAAATTGATCCTTCATTCCAATGTCGATTATGACACTCGCCGTCTCAGAGTTTGCATCTGGATTGGCGCGGCTGATCTGGTAGCCTTGGTTTAACCCTATGATTAAGTCGGAAGTACTGCCTATGCTTTCTTGGCTCATCTCGTCCCAAGTAGCAGACAAATACAAAACGGACGGGAAAAGAGATTCACTTACCCCTCGTACCCATCCGTTAATTTTTGCGTATGAACTCATACGACAAATTTAATTAAAATTTATGGCATCGTAATCAGTTACTTTTATCACCTTATTCATGTCGTCATTGTCCACCTCTATCTTCATTGATAGCCTGCCCGTTAACTTAGGGTTGTGACGTTCTCCGTATAGCTGCCGCCCTTGCGCGTTGGCGTGTGCAAAGGATATCGCCTCAATCTCTGTTGAGTTGTTGCTGAGGTCGGAGACGGTGTACATCATTTCAAACTATTAATAACTCTAATTACAGAACTTAAATTAGTTTGTCGACCTTCCTCTCGCCCCTTATTGTAAAATTCTGCATTTGCTTTGTCCATGTCTAATTGGCGTTCCTCTCGCTCTTCCTTTCGCCCCTCCTCCTTTGCGGCGGCTAGAGCTGCGTTGATCTCTAGCACCTTTGGTTGGATGTCAAACTCCGTACTCACTCCGTTTCTCCACCCCTTATTGTAATACTCGTCCTTTAGCTTGTCCACGTCTGCCTGAGTGTATATCCGACCCTGACCACCGACACTATCATTAATCGAATCTAGCACTTTGTTCGGGTACTTGTCCTCTTCCTTCGTACTGAAAGGAAGCCTTACTAATACTGGATTGTAGAAAGGGCTGCCATTAAAGTTCTTGGATAGCCAACACGCTCCTTGGGAAGACCACTTAACGACATTTGCATCTTTATTATCTACATCAGTTTCTTCGTAAACGTAACCATTCAAGGCTAAATGTGCTAGTATTTGTTTGCTGTGGGCTTCCCTATTGTCCGTGTCTACCTCCGCACACTCGTTTCTAAATTCTCTCATTTCAAATTGTTTTCAAAGGTTCGTTTTTCATTCTGATACAGCCACTCAGTAAGCACCCATACACAGCTCTCTTCCTCTATCTCTCTAGGTAGTTTGCCATACTTCGCCGCGACTGATTCCAATATGCCATACGTTCCAAACGCTTGAAGGCGCTCTATTCCCGCCGCCCTTTCTTCTGGAGTTGGTTCGCTTGAATCAAACAAAGAAGTGTCCTTCCATTCCTCGACAAAGTTCTGTAAGGCGATCATTGCCCGTACACCATCATTCAGGCTCTCACTGTTTAGGATGTAGGCAATTCGCCCAAAGGTCAAGGGCAGCGCGTTTGAGTGCTTTCCAACTGCCTTGCGTATTAGTTCAAATTGTCGGTAGCTCCATTCGCTTATTTCCATTGGCTTACCTTCTGCGTCTGGGCTTTCCTCTACGAATGAACATAGCTCGTAAAGGGCTAGTGCCATGTCTGGGATCACTTTGATATCGGGCATATTTGGGATGCTGAGGATGCGCACCACATCGAAAGGTGTCTTCGTGTTGAATAGTCTTAGTGCCTCGCTAAAGTTTACCTCGCTCCATCGCTGCTTGATCATGAACGGGAAACCGCCTACTTCTACTTTTATCATCGTTAGTTTGTTTATGCAATGTACAAATAAATTCTAAAGGCTGTTACTCTTATGCCGCCGCCCTTTCCCGTTTGCCCTGCTGCTTGTATTGTCCACTAGCATCAAACGGCTTAAACCCCAGACTAAAGCATCCATCCTATCAGGGCTGGTATGGTTGTCATCTGGATTCCAAGTCACCATTTGACTCTCTAGCTTACCGAAGTAGCCTAGATGAGACACGCGCCCCATTTGGTAGAGAGCATAAACAGGTTCGGCTCGCACAAACTTACCTTTCGTTGCGTGGACCTTGTGAACGTGAATCAATGGGTCCACAACCTTAATAGTATTCTCTACCATGTCACCGCCCTGGTTCACCTCAGCAACTATTTCTTTTGCATTCCACTTCTTGTAAAGTTGAACCGCTTTCGTCGCCCATTCGTTAGGTGAGTAGGTTCCAGAACCATCCTCCAGGACATAGCCTCTATTATCAATGCTTAAGCCAACAACTATAATTCCTGTCTCATCACTTCCCGCCTTAGCTGTAATGGCTGGGTCGACCGCTACAATCACCCGCTTTAGTATTGGCGCTTCTGTTACCCTAAACTTGTCGATCAAATCCATATTCCAAAGTAGCCCCTCGCTGCTCTCTAGCCAGTGGCCTAGAAATACGTGCCTGTACTTTTGGTAGTTGGTCAGTCGCGCTTGTTCGGCATCTCTTAAAAACTTCTCGGATAGATTCTCCTTATTGTCGGGGTAGTTCTGGTGTATGTACGTGACGTTTCCAATCGTGCCGTTAAACTCGTTCGGCAAGTTGTGAGGTTCAAACCACCGCTTGTAAAACCAACGGCTCTTAAAGGAAGGATTGAGAATAAGAATGATTCTGTTCTTTGCATTCTTGCTCCTTACGGTATTGTTGATCGTGTCGAAAGTGGTTTCGTCTGGGTCTTCTTCAAACTCATCGTATATCCAAGTTGTTAAATCTGGTATCCCCTTTAGCCGCGCCGTCTGGTTGCCGCTCTGGGTTTTGATACCTGAGAATATAATCTCAGTGCCTATCTTGGTATTTGTAATGTCATTGTCTACCGTAGTGAACGCGCCCTCTATTCCGTGGCGTTCCATCATCAGCGTGTACTCAGGAATGATAGACTTCTTTGCCGAGTTCATCGAGTACCTGGTAGCAAGTATCTTTTGCCCCTTCTCATAACTTAGGCGCAATCCCGCGTCTGTCACCGCGAATGTTTTACCTCCCCCTCGTCCCCCTGTCAGTATGAATATATCCGAGTCCGAAGAATAGAGAGGCTTAAACCGTTCATTTATTTGTATCGCCATCAGCATCTTTTACCCAATGAATCGCGGGTATGCTTTGAATCTTCTCGCCTTCGCTGGTAACGTCTACCTTGTCGCCATACTTCTTAGGGTTCATTTTAGACAGCATCCATTTTAAGGTGTTTACTTGTAGCGTATTTCGCTGGATAACATTGTGATTAATTACCTTCTCGCCGTTGGGCCCTGTGCTTACATCGTCCTCCTGACAAAAGGCAACCTCTATTATTTTATCAGCATAGACCATCACCCTTTCGGCACACGCCCGCGCATAGTGTTCATTCAATGTTGGCGACTCTTTCTCTGCTAGGAAGTTTGAAAAGCTACCCGCTGATTTAAAGCCTTCTTTAATGGACGCTTCTCTAAGAGAAAGCCCGCCTTCGATGTGTTCGCAGATGGTATTGAATTGCTCTATTGTCATTTGGTAAAGTTAGGGATTATCCTTTGTCCTTGTCAGAGGTGCTGATAAGCTTGTAAAGAATGTAAAGGTCTGAGATGGATTGCGTTTGGAGTTTGTCCTCATTCCACTCCCAGCAATCGAGACTTAAACTGATTCCAAAACCTAAATTTATAAGATCTTGCTTCAATCCCTCTGGAGGGTGCGTACCTCTTACCATTCTTTCTACGTCGGTTCGGTTCGCTGTTATTGTGATCGTCTCGCTCATGCATCTAAGTCGTTAAGGAATTTGCGCACATCCTCTATCCAAATTATATTATTTGAAAAATGATTTACTGCTGAAAAAACCTGCCTAATCGTAAACTCCTTTTCTTCTGGCTCCACCTCTTCCACTTCCTCGATCTCTGTGAGTGTGTAGCGCACTTTGCCATCTACGGTTAGTATGTTGTCTGTAAGCGTTAAACGTTCGGGAGTGGGTATGTAGGGGAGCTTCCGTTCTTCGCCGTCGGCAACTGACAATAATCCTTGGTAATGAGCAAACTCACCATCTCGAAAGCAACGTATATGGCTTGCGTCATTAGAGAATGTAGGTCTCCAATAATCCTTTTTGCCTTCCGACTTAAGAACCTTAACTACTTGTTCGTAGTGAGCATCTTTGTTGTCGAGGTCGAGCATTATGTACTCGTCTTTAAACTGCTTTACCTCTGGTACAAAAGGTATATGGCGCTCTGGGTCGTATGTCGTTCTCTCTTCGCCTGATAGCCAATACGTTCCTTCTTTGTACAATTCCACTCGTAAAGCGTCTTGTATAGGTAAAGGGTCGATATTATAAAAAGTTAGACCCTCAGCTTCTATGATCTTAACGATTTGCTGGTAGTGTGCTTCCTTATTGTCTTGATCTAGGACAACGTGCTCATTCTTAAAGTTACTCATGGTATTGTTTGTTTACTCAAATGTACACAATTAATCCTAGCCCTCGACATTACCTCATAAAAAAAGCCACTCTGTTTTATCAGGTGGCTCTCTTAAAATTTGATTTGAACCCGTTACGCGCTTGAATGCAATGTCTAGTGGCAAGTTAGCGGGCAGGATGTTCAAAGAGGAATTGAATTACTTCATGAGCGTTTTATTTTTGGTGGTTAAATTGTGTTGTAAAGGGAGATAGTGACAGCCATCTCCCTTAGCTAATTAAATATTACTAAACAAAAAAACAAAAATATGACTGCTAATATACGGAAATTATCGAGGCTCTACTTTATTAATCTGACCCATTGCAAAAATCCGCTATTTTCTTTTCAAAAAACTTGTCAGTACTATTAATAGTTATAACCGCATTGTCGCTATCCCTGCGGATGTCAATCTTAAAGTAGTCCATGTCAATCTTAAAATAGTCCATGATTCGTTTGTTTAGTGCAATATACAACTAAAAAAGAAAGTCCCGCGAAATTAATCAAACGGGACTTGTGGGGAAGCCTAAGGAGTAAACAAACAAACCAACTCCCCCAAGTGGTAAAGGTACATTATCTATCGTGCCAATCTTCTAACTGATTATTTTTTTTATTGTGCATGTACTTTCGCTTCGAGTGCCGCGCATGGTTGGCGATTATCGGCGAACCTTCCACAACAAATAAGTTCATCCCTTCGCTGTGTGCTAACTCTTGCCAGTGGATTAGAAGAGCACCCTTGCGTTGCTTCTCCTTCTCATCGTCATTGCCTATAGTGTCGTGCTTTGCTTTTGCTTTGATGGAAATTTTCACCGCCCATCTGGAAAGGTGGAAGAATGCTTTTGAAATGTTTAGTAATAGTTTTTTCATTTGGTCATTGTGAAATGGTCAGTTATTTCTTTTGAATGGTTAAAGCAGAACGCAATAAACTGAGCGTTTTCTAGAGATTCAAATTTTAAAGTCGCATCTGTTATTTGACACCCTGTTTCCGAGCTGTAAGGAACTCTCGCAATTTTATACATTCCTCCAAGCACCGTGCCTATTATATTCCATGCGCTTTTACTTTCGCTATGCTTAATTTCTACTTTGATGTTTGGGTCTTTCATTTGGTCGGTGGGTAAGGTGGTATAACTTGACAACTTGTAACAAGGCAATCTGTACCTTTCTTTAATTCTATCTTAACTCTTGCGTCTTGAACCCATAATAAAAAACCATTATCAGTAGTGCCAAATTCAATAAACTGCATTCTATCGTGCATACTGGATGCGCCCGTTCTAAATGTCGCAAAGAATGTACATCCTATAAAATGCGTGTTGTCTTGATCTTTTTTTATTTCGCTCATGGTCTGGTTTGTTTGTGGTGTAAATATAATCAAAAAGGCGCTTCATCCTCCGAAGCGGGAATCATTTTCTTTTCGCCGCCCTCCATTGGTTGCGTGTAAACGGGTTTTTTAATGTCCATCCATTGGGCGTGTCGGTAGTCCATGTAGCAAGGTATTTCAACGTTTGGCTGTCCGTGTCGCCACTTCGCAATGTCTAGTATATCGGGTTGGCTTTCGTTGTCTACATCAAAATCATAGTACGAAGGTCTAAAAGGGAATAAGATCATATCTGCTGCCTCTTCTATTTCGCCTGACTGTCTTAGGTCAGAAAGTATAGGTCGTTTGTTAGATCGCTCTTCTACGCCTCTACTGAGCTGTGAGAGTAGTATAACGGGAACGGATAATCTTTTTGCTAAGGCTTTACACCTTTTCGCTAGGTCGCCTACCATTGCCGTCATGCTTTCATGTTTACCCCTGGACCTCATCAATTGCAAGTAGTCAATGAAAATTATTTGTATTGGCTTTCCTCTAGCGGCTTGACCTAAAGAGTACACCTCAATTTCCTCGATGGTAGTGATCTGATCTTTTATAATCAAATCCCATTTCTTCATTTCCTCAAACTGCCGCTCAATTTCTCCTAGTCCGTTGGCATTGGTCTTTCCGTCTACCATTTCAGAAGTGATTGCCGTGCCGCAAGTTGCTTGTCGCTTGTAAATTTCAGGGCTGGGCATCTCTAGGGAGAAGAACGCCACCTTTTTCTTTGCTCTTATTGCTGCCATTATTCCCGTGATAACCATGTTCGTCTTTCCCATTCCTGGACGCGCCGCAATTATAAACAGCATTCCATTACGCCAGCCTTTGATGTGTTGATCCAATCCACTTACGCCGGTTGGGATTCCTACCATCTCACTCCCTCCTTTCGTAGCCGTCACCACTTGGGCCATCGCTTCGTCTATTGCTTCCTCTTTGGTTGCCTCAGCTAGATTCGCGGGTGGTTCAATGATCTTTTCTAATAAGCCTATTGACGTTTGAATCTCTACATCTATCTCTGTGAGGTCTATTGTGCTGTATGCTTTAGCTGTGATCTTTTTAAACTCCCTTCGCTTGTAGTTGTCTCTTATGATAACCGCGTGGTTAGCCAAATGAATTGCACCCTTGCCTAAGTTGCTCATGGCGATGAGTTCTCGATCAAATTTAAAACCCTTTGCAATTAGGTTGGCGCTTATGATGATTAAATCAAACGGTTCGCCCTTCATCGCTAGATTGAAAATTTCAGTGTATATGATTTTGCACTTTGAATCTTCAAACATATGAGGTTCTATAATGTCTGTTACCAGATGAACGTATTTAGGCGAGGTTATTAGGTCGCCTATTACCACCTCTTCGGGTGTGCCTTCAGTTTGCATAGTTTACTTTTGTTTTTTTAGGCATTGAATAATCTTCTTCTTTACCGGATGACTGCCCCCACTTTTTCGCGTTCCTTTTCAGCTCCTCGGCTTCGGGGACTTCGGGCAAGTTGTTTAATAAAGTCTTAAAGTTGCTTATAAATGAACCACTTTTCTTTGAGCTTTCAATGTAGTAATTGATTGATCCCTTTACTTTATCAAATCCGTGTGTATAGATTAACCTCTTTAACTTCTCTTTATCTGAGGAAGATTTGCCCGTCGGTCTATTTTTCACTTCGCATTGTGATGGGTAGAGCTTGTAAAGTTCTTCGGCTTGATTCGTTAAAATCTCTTTCTCCCTTTTTTTTCCGTCAAGAGTTTCTTCTTTCTCTTTATCCTTTATAATTACTTCTTTCTTATTAGCTTGAGGGGATGGTTCAAGGGGTACTTCAAGCACCCCTTCAAGGGTCTGAGACTTAATATATTGATTATCAATCCTTACCTTAGCCCCATTCTTACCAGACTCCTTTGACTCTATAATAAAATCCATCGTCTTTTTGTAAGTATTGAAGAATTTATTGACTATTTTTGTTTTAATCCTAATAGGATTGCCTCTGTAATAATCAAAAACACCACAAAGAAACTCATCTAAGTGCTTGCTATTCTCAAAAAACTCCTCAGCTATTTCAATGTCCTCGAATGTTATCTTAACAAACTCCTTTCTCTCTTTCATATCTTGTCTATTTAACTAAAGTCAAAAGTTGTGAACCCAAAAAATCATTGGGTAATGAATGTAACCCCATCAATTACGACATAGTCAATACTTCCTACCTTCACCTGATAGTAAATAGTTTGTTTAGGTACGCCTATTCTCTTCGCATAGTTCGGCACGGTCATTAGTTTCGTGCCGTCTATATTGTTTTCTGCTTTCTTCATTTTACTTTGGTAAAGATAATGCTTTATTCCTCAGGTTCAATCAACGTGTCAAAGTTCAATTCAGCTCCCATCTTATTAATTAATGCGATTGCGGTGGACCTGTCCAATGCCGTTGATTGAGTCTCCCCATACGCCTCAATGCTAATAAATAGATTTCCACCAGTATTCTGATAGCACTCTAAATGAACGCAATCACCAACACTGTTCTCAGCTCCTAAAAAAATCTCTTTCACTCTTGCCATAATTTCGTTCGGTTATAAGTTCCGAAAACTATTAAATGAGAAAGCCCCGTTAAGCTTTCGCGGTGCATCGCTACTAACTTAATGAGGCTTCAATAATTTTGTACTGCTCATGCACGAGCCCTGCAAAGATACTAAAATTTCATATCAATCTGCGACGTCTGAGCTTTAAATCTTTTCACCCCGTCCGCGTAATACTCAGCATCAATCTCATAGCCCGTTAAATCTCTTCCCATGTAATGACAAGCAATAGCAATAGACATACTCCCAAGATGCGTATCTAGTATCTTGTCGCCCTCTTGCGTGTAGTTGTCCAAGAGCCAACGGTATAGCTGGACTGGCTTTTGGGTTGGGTGGATTCTGTTTTGTTGCATTGCTGTTTTTCTGTAAATTTTAGCGCCTTTCTTAAAAGAAGTCCAAGCCATTTCAC
>Ga0222671_1000551_pt1 | contig 11027 bp, 8 predicted proteins | sample AntAcemetagen797_FD_179849 | JGI IMG/M metagenome (GOLD analysis project Ga0222671, IMG submission 179849) | Saline water microbial communities from Ace Lake, Antarctica - #797 | ecosystem: Environmental > Aquatic > Non-marine Saline and Alkaline > Saline | place: Antarctica: Ace Lake | collected... | reverse complement strand
ACTGGAAATAGAATTTACTGGAGTAAGAATTTCAAGCGTAAAACTATCTTCCCAGCTTTGATCGCCAGCAGTTAATAACATTTGAATTTCAACAGCTGTCATGGGTGGCACCATCTCCGAAATCTCGAGTTGAAAAGCATTATCTAAATCTAAAATTTCGCCCGCGCCAATAGTTCCAGCCATAGCTTCTGCGTCCAGAACTGTCACTATTTCATCATTTATACTGATGACGAGCTCAACATCTTCAACTAACTCACTACCAATATTTTTCAGTGCGATATTCAATGAAATCGTTTCCCCATAATCGGCTTGGCCGTTTTCATTACCAGTCTCATCAACAATTTGCATGCTTTCCCAAATCAAGTAAGCGCCTTCGTTAGGGATAATAGTAACTGGCACTATTTGTTGCAAAATATTTTGACCATTTATGACCAGCTCGGCTTCACCCGTTTGGTTGAGTGGCTCATCAAAAGTAATAACGGCAATACCGTCGGCATCCGTGTCAGCATGGCCAAGCATTACACCATCTTGGCGCAACTGGCAACGATAGCCCGTCAAGGCTTCTCCTTCAAATTGAATATTTACGGCAGTCTCCGACAGTCCAATAATAAGTTCAGCGGCATAATCCACTTCTGGCTCAAAAGGTTCTGATGTCCATACACTTAGAAGCGCATCGCCCAAAATATTTAAGTCGTAAAAGTTCCAGCGCAAGGCGCCTTCTTCCCACTGACCAGGAGCAGTAACCCAAGGCGCCGTTTGAATCTTCGATTCGCGCAAAGCCATACCCAGGAAAGGAATTTTATCGTTATAAAATGCATCTGTCATTTCGCGGTGTAAATGCGCTGATGGCCCTTCGGTCTGCCCTTCGTTGAACCAGCCAAAACGTGAATTTCCCATTACTGCCACAGCAAAATTTTCTATCAAAACCATCTTTTCAAGGATGCAATCGTCGTAATCAAATGAGCCGCAATCGCAGCCATGCGTGTGTAATAGCGTGAAGTTATGATCAACGCCATTGGTAGCCGAAAAATTGGCATTAGTAATATCTGAATTATATAAATGAGCCACATAAGTTTGGCTGGCATGACCCACATGATGCACAAATTGTTTGCCCTGGTTGATGCTGTTTATCAAGTCGTTGCCATTCCAGGAATCATTAAACTCGTAAATACGCTCCGTTTCATAAGATACTGGAATGCCATTGGTCGTGTAGCCATTTTCGGAAGTTTCCCCTATCAGCAATTCCAGATAATCGCGTCCCCAAGTATCCGGATTACTATAAAGATTTTCGCCGACAAAAAGCGGTTTTTCCAGCTCTCCTAGCACAGGCTGCTGCTGATACATCATGCTTTTGTTGAGCATATTAGCCAATTCGGCTGCATTCCCAAAAGGCATACGCGCAATGGCGAGTTCGGGCAGTAAATCGTCTTCGCCGGGCTCTCCCCAACGGTCGTCGTTGTCGGCATTCCAAGTGCCATCTAGTGCTGCATAATATAGGTCAGCGGGAATTCCATCGTCAGTATAACCTCCGCCTGATTCCACATAACAATACAGGCCGCGTGCAGGAATAAGCTGCACATCGCCGCCCAAAATCACATATTCAATGCCGTGTTCGTTGTATTCCTGAATAAGATAATTTCTAATTTTTTCTTGTAAATCAAGGCCTGTCATTTCTGACTGAATCGTTTCTTTGGCAGCCAACTGCACTTTAAAACCTCTTTGATAATACATTTCTACCAAAGGCTGAAATTGCTCGAAATAACTTTCAGGCGTTACAATAAGCATATCATAATCTGTTGTTTCGCGGGTTTTAACTAAATAAGCTTCAATGGCTTCCGGGTTTTGAACCAAAGATTCTACGCTTTGTTTTGTTGATTTATTCAACCAGACTTCGTTATCATTTTCACGCATCATCTGTTTAGTCGTAATCGTAACTTTCACTTCGGTGGCATAATACAATTCTCCGCTTGCCGGAAAATAAGAAACCGGCGTAAATGTGCAGAAAGCGATGCCCATCCCGTTGAGCCAGTTGGTCGTTAATTTCCCGTTCTTGATTGCAGGATAATTTTCTTTAGACCGATAAACCACCTCATTTTTAAGGTATTGGGAAGGCCGTTTTTCCGATAGTGGTCGTGAACTTTGATAAGGAGTCAGATAAATAGATTGATCAAGCTTTTTTTGCTCAATAAAAGTCACTTCAACAGAAACGGCTTCCTCTCCAGGCGCTAACAGCAGGCTGATTTTCTGCCACGGCAATGCAGGCTCCCCGGCCATTCCCGACAGATAACTATCACCAAACTTCAGTAGTTCACCATATTTGGTTTTCACCACTTCGGGGGCGTCAAAATACCAAGTTTTTTCAATTACGTCAGCTTTCAATAGAAAACCGCAAAGCATCAAGCTAACAACAAGTGTAAATTTTTTAAACATTTTAATCAGATTTTAAGAAACGATAGCTTAAACTATTTATTTTTAGAATATTAAATGGTCTGTGATTTATCTTTTGTAAATCAAATTCATTTCAGATAATTCTTGTCCAATTTGATGAATTCCAGTTAGTATTTTCTCAGTCTGGTTTTCTGAAGGTTTTTTGTGGCCTTGCACATACTGGGACAAAAGTGTTGGGTTCATGCCAATTTTTTCTGCCAGAAATTTTGAGTTTAGAACTTTAAAGTATTTAAAGAATTGAGCAAAGTCTATTTCAAATTTTAAATTTTCATGCAAAACTTCAAATTGATCTTCAAAATAAAGCTGTACTGCCTCTAAGGCATTGTTCATTAATTCAGGAACAGTTCTAGCTGTCGTAAAAATTGGAAACGCTTCAGAATAGGCAGAAAATCCAGTCTCGGTTTTTTCAACGATAATTTTAATATTTTTATTCAGTTTTTCCATCGTTTTAGCTTTAAAGTTTAATGTTTGCATCTTTAAGAATTTTCTTTTCCAATCCCTTTCCTACTTCTTGACTTCCATGGTTAGGAAAAATAATTATCCCGCTTTTTGTATCGTGTTTTAATTTCACGTGCGATCCTTTTTGTGAAACAGGATACCAACCATCTTTTTTTAATAACCGGAACAATTCTGAACACTTCATGTACTAAATTTACAACACAAAGGTAAATATTTATTTACTTTTGCTTGGACTTATTTCTGAAATACTGCAATTTATTTAGCATTAGCTATAACTATTCATACAAACTAACACACCAAAGGTACATTTTAGGCAATTATCAGGAGAGTATTGCTATGCTTAGAATGATTCTAAATTATTTTTTGGCCTACATTTGAAGGGTTTAGCATTCGACTGAAAAGCCTAATTTTACCCCATTAAAACGCATAAATATGGCCGAAATCAACAACAAAAAGCCCAAAGAAAAACTAAAAAGTTTCAAGCGTTTTGTTAGCGCGCTGATGCCTCACGAGATGGCCTATTTGACTCAAAAAGCCAATTTTGCCGACACCACCAACCAACTTCTTTTTGAACAAATTAACAAGGCGATAAACCTTCCGGAGCACGCTATGCAGTTTGACGAAACGCTCGACAAGAGGAAGTACAACTATATGAAAAACTGGGTCAACAAGCAGTTGGCCGACATTGATGCAGACCAGCAATTTAAATGGATGCATCACCTGGATGAGCAAATTATGACCGACCAGATCAGTCAGGAAGAAGAGTTGAAACTGATTGGCCGCATTAAAAAATATACGCAGCCCGACTACTATTTTATCCGTTTCTATGAATTGGCACAAAACTATCGCAACTACCTGCTAATCAGAATGAGAATCAGCTACCTTAGTATTGTTTCTGCCTTTATCGAAGGTCAGCGACATAACTATCAAAAAGCGCTGGAAGTTAATCTACTTTTGCACGATGCTACCAATGATATTGTGAATCAATACATTACCAAAACCAGCGATTCACGACAGTGGGAACAAAAACTAATAAATGTATTTTACGACAGCAGTCTCGACGGACTCAACCGCTATTACGCCATCGTTCGTTTAACCTTTATCTATTACAATTACAAGGAGTTTCACAAGCTTACAAGGATCTATAACGACTTAGATGAGCTAATTATCAGCGGCCAAATATACAGCAAACGAATCTTGGTGAATTATTATGCCAATCGGCTGTTGCTTCATTCGCGCTACAACGAGTTGGACAAAGCAGCTTATTATGGTTATTTATCAATAAAAGTGCATAGTTCTGATTATCTTTTTTACGTGAATAACCTATGTGGCATTTTATTACGTCGCGATAAAGTCATTGAAGCACTGTTACTTATGGAGGATAACCTATCAGAGTTTAAGCAAAATATTAGTCCGCACACGCGTATTGGTTTTGCCTCGTATTATATAAAAAGCTTGAATCAGAATGGCAAGCACCAAAAAGCTCTACGCTTTGGACAACATTTTATGGATCAGCATATTAAAGATATTATCAATTACCGCTGGCGTTTGTTTTTTATGGCACATTTTGAAACTTTACTGGCACTAAAATTTTATGCGCAATTAATAAAAACATATAATAAACAAAAGCTGCAAACCAAGGAGGCTATTTTTATGCAATATCCTGATTCCATGCCAGGAATTGATTGGTATTACCAATTGGCTTTATACAAAGAAGGTAATTTAAGTATAATGCAATTCAAGAGCAAACTTCGGCCGGGCTTTCTGAAGCATCATCTCCCACAATTACATCAACTTACAGGACATTTGAGACCACATATTCCGGAGTTAGCGCGCTTTTTGGATTCACTTATTAAAAGTGACTATTTGCCATAATATTATGGAATTATATCAAAAGAAATCGTAATTTTTTACTATTCGTATAAACTCATCCTGTAATCTTAAAACTATAAATAGTGATAAATATCAATTGTTGATTTAAAGTTCAACATGCTTAATTGATTTACTTTTGTAAAAAGTGAAAAAGAATGTACTTTATACAATCCTACTTTAATGAATTATGGAGTCTGACCTTGGAAATAGCGCCCTATTTGCTCTTTGGTTTTTTGTTCGCGGGCATTTTGCGCGTTTATTTTCCACAGCGTTTGCTAAATAAATACATGGGCAAATCAAGTGTTGGCGCAGCTGTAAACGCCAGTCTTTTGGGCGTTCCTATGCCTTTGTGTTCGTGCGGTGTAATTCCCACCGGAATTTCGCTATTTCGCAATGGCGCCTCACGCGGAAGCACCAGCTCATTTCTTATTTCCACGCCACAAACCGGTGTTGATTCTATATTGGTTACTTATTCTATGCTTGGCCTGCCTTTTGCCATAATCAGGCCTATTGTTGCTTTGATAACGGGCGTTACAGGCGGCGTGTTGACAAATTTATTTGTAAAGGATAAACATAATAAAAAACTCGAAGGAACTGTTTTTTCTGAAGACAATACGACTTCAAAAAGCAATAATAAGTTTATTCAGATGCTGCGTTATGCTTTTGGCACTTTTTTGCAAGACATTATGAAATGGCTGATTATCGGCTTGTTACTTGCTGCTCTTATTGCGGTTTTGATTCCTGATAACTTTTTTGAAGACAGCATTCAGAATGACTTTTTAGGTATGTTGGTGATTTTAGTGGCCAGCGTTCCTTTGTACGTTTGTGCCACGGCTTCTGTACCGGTGGCAGCGGTCTTATTGCTCAAAGGATTATCGCCAGGCGCAGTATTGGTATTTCTAATGGCTGGTCCGGCTACTAATGCTGCTACCATGACGGTACTTTGGAAAACGCTTGGCAAAAAAACAAGTTTGATTTATCTCAGCACCATTGTTTTTGGCTCAATGGTTTTCGGACTGCTAATCAATCAATTGCCAGCAAACTGGTTTATTATTCCCGGCCAAACCGGAAAACATGCCCACCACCTATTGCCCAGCTGGCTACAAATTGGATCGGCAATTTTACTTATCTTATTGATTATTAACGGATACTACCAAAGATATTTTAATACCAAAACAAAAAATCCAGAAGCTATGGCTACAGAAAACGAGAAACTTACCTTGGTGAAAGTGAGCGGTATGGACTGCAATCATTGCAAAAACAGTGTAGAAGTTAACCTAAAAAAACTACCTGAAATACAAACTGTTGAAGCAGATTTAAGCACACAAACCGTGCGGATTGAAGGTGAAAACGTAAAAATGGACAGCGTGCGAGAAATAGTTGAATCTTTGGGTTATAAATTTATTGGGAAAGCGGATCAATAAAAACACCAGCAATTTTAGGCCTCCCGCAATAACATCTAAACAACTGAATATCATGCAATCCAAGCGTTTTATACTACTGCTTTGCCTTTTAAGCATCACATTTACAGCCGTTTTAGCGCAAGATAATTACTATAGCCGCTATACCGGTACGCTGCAAAATAATCCAGCAGTATTGAATTTAGTGCAGGTGAACAGCAAATTGCGGGCACATTTATTTTTTACGCAAGATGATGTTGCTTCACATATTGTATTGACTGGAATGTTAGATAATCAGGGAGATTTTTTCCTTAAAAGAGAGCTCGAAACAGATACGCTACTCAAAGGCCGCATGAATTCTGGTCGGCTGGAAGGCTTCATTTTTACTGAATCTGGCGAGCTGCACCGAATAGCGTTTTCCGCAAATTATGAAAATGGAGGTATCGCCCTGATGCCCTATCATTTAAGTGTTGACAAAAAGCTTTTTGAAAAACGGGAAGAAAGCCCAAGCGCCATCTTTGAAAGTGAGCTAATTGTTCCCAAGGATGAAAAATTTCAACCGCTTCAAGATTCAATGCTAGCTCATGCTTTTCTATCTGGAGGTCAGAAAAATACTTTGCTACGACCAATGGAAATACTTCAGCAGCAAGCTGATACGTTCTTTAATAACTACCAAAAATTAAGCACCTACGACAGCATGCCTTCACACTCCATGCAATGGATTAAAAGCGAAGAAGTTGGCATTGTGATGAATCAGCACGAATTGCTGTGTATAGAAACAAGCGATTACGTTTTTAGTGGCGGCGCGCATGGTATGCTTAACCGATTGTTTTTTGTATTCGACAGCCAAAATGGTAAACAGTTGAAAATGGAAGACGTCTTTTTACCGGATTCAGACAGTGCTTTGACCGTATTGCTAACGAATGCAATTAGAACACGTTATGAAATTGACAAGCAAACTAGCCTGAAAACTTTTGGCTTATTTGTGGAAGTGGTTAAACCCAATACTAATTTTTGGCTAAGCGCTACTGGAATTGGATTTTATTATAACAGTTACGAGCTAGCGCCTTATTCTTTTGGACAAAGCAATTTATTTCTGCCTTTTAGTGCGCTTAAAGGAATTATAAATGACGATTTTCGGGCAAAATTGGAATTGGAAGATTAGCGTTCAATCAACGTTTTGTTTATGGCTATTGGCATGACCCTAATCACTAAATTTTGGATTAAGCACTTGGCTTAATAAATACTAAAAACCTATATTTCATTACAAAACCTTCATCAACTATACACTTTGTTGGACTTTCGTGCTTTTTCTCTCAAATACAATTGTTAACTGTCCAATTCTATTTTGTTTATTTTCTGCTTTATCTGCTAAATATTCTGCGATACAACTTGCAACATATTCTCCTAATTTAACTGGTACTGCATTTCCTATTACTTGCTCTAAATTAGTTTTTGTACCGTTGAATTTAAAAGACTCTGGAAATGTTTGAATATAACTTCGTTCAATTGTTGTTAAAGGTCTTACATTATCTGATATATCGACTGGGTCACCTGAATGTTTTGGGTAGCCCGCTGGAATTGGTCTATTTACTCCACGAATAGTTGCACTTGGTTCATAAATACTAAAAACTCCACGTCTCTTATAGCTTCTTGGGTGTCGGTAATAGTTTTCTATACCGAGTGAATCTCCAAGATAGTCATGAACTGTCATTGGTACTTTAGAGAGGTTTTTTTGAAAATAAGGAATTAAAAAATTGTCGGATTCATATAACCTACCTACTAAAAAAAAACGCTTTCTTGCTTGTGGAACACCACAAAGACTGGCATCAAGTACTTCCATTGTCAATCCATATCCTGCGTCCTTGAATATTTCAATTGCTTGTTTTAAAATTCCACTTTTTTTTATTCGTTCTACATTTTCCATTACGAACATTTCAGGTCTAACAGACTCTACAATGTTTGCAAACGTAATTGTCAAGTCCGCTCTTCCTAATGTATCGTCTCTTTTACCTGCACTTGAAAAATCTTGGCATGGAGGCCCACCAATTATCAAGTTAGGTTTCATATCTTTGATAAACTCTTTACTGTCATTAGTAGCCAAGTCAAAGTCATAAATGGGGTGGTCAAAGTTGTCTTTATATACATCCACTGCGGGTTTCCAATTATCAAATGCTGCAAGAATATTGAAGCCTTTGTTTTGAAAGCCTAGCGACATTCCACCACAACCCGAAAATAAATCTACTGTTCTTATCTTACCTTTTTCCATCATTCAAATAATTCTGGTGAATTGAATATTATCGCATCAAAACGTCTTTCTGGACTTAGTAAGTTTTGTCCACCACCTAATATGATATTTTTAATGTCTTCTTTTGTGATTCTTGGTTTTTTAAGTTCCTCACAAGTCATATATGGGTAGGTCACCATACCACTGACGGCAAACGCTTTATCATTCTTGGTGTTATACGAAAGTTCATCTATTATTTTAGCATGATTAAATTGACCATTTTGTGAAAAGTCATAGAGCATCTTGAACAGCCAAATTATTGTCCTTATCTGTCTTGTTATTCTATTGTTAGAGGATAACTCTCCACGCGCAACATCTAAGAAAAGTTGCGTGAAAGCAAAGTTTGACCAAACGAAAACATCTAAACAGTTTTCACAAAGAGCAGGAGATTTGCCTTGTGTTTTCCAAACAGGTTGCATCAGAATGGGTTCTTGCTTATCAAGAATTGAAAGGGTTATCTTGTCAATTATTTCAAGCATTTTTGGTAAATACGCCCAAACTGAAGTTCCTTCTGACCAGTCTTTAATTTTCGCAAAGTTTTTGGGGAAATGTCTTTTTAATTCGGTCAGTCTATCTTTAAAATTATACGCAATACTACATGCCAAATAAACTATAGTGTCTGGTCGAATTACGATTTCAGTACCATACTTATCTTCATTAAGTTCACAAGTAGTGTTGTCAGGTAAGGCTGTGAGCTTTATTTCAATTGGTTTTAATGCTCGCCCATTGTGTTTGCTTTGAGTAACTAAATCAACCCTTGGTAAATGTCCAACTAATAGTTGTTCATAAGGAGTATAAGCTGATTCAAAAGAGTAGAATAAGTCGTCCGAATTAGGGTCTAATCCGAAAAAATCAGCAGTAGATATTTTCTCATGGACAACTTTTAAATTCTTATCTAAAGTTAAATAGACATTTTTGAAATTCTTGCTATGTAAATAAGCTGAAAGTGAGGCAGGAAAAGAGGAGTTAAAATTGTTTTTACCCCAAGTGTTCTTTTGAGTAAAGTCCCTGTTTGAGTGTTTAATTCCGTATAATCCTGGTTTATGTATGTCCATGTATTTTTATTCCTATTTTTAGTTTGCTGGGTCGCTATTATTCGCATGAAGCCCATCTCCGTCATAACACCAACATATCACCACCCTGAAGCCAAAATATCAACGATATGAATAACTTTTAATGGCATTTTATGCTTATTGATGTAGCTTTCCAGGTGCATCAGACAGGAAAGGTCGGTTGAAACGATATATTCTGCTTCTGTTTCCAACGCATTCTCAATTTTTTGTTGGGCCATGGCCGTAGAAATGGCTTCATGCTTTACGCTAAACGACCCACCAAAGCCGCAGCAAACCTCCCGTTCCTTCATTTCTACCAGTTCAATATCTTTCACTTTTGACAATAAAAGTCGTCCTTCCGCTTTCAATTTATACTCCCTTAATCCTGCGCAACTATCGTGATAGGTCACTTTGTGAGGAAATACAGCCCCAAAATCAGTAAATTTTACTTTATTGACCAAAAAATCTGTAATTTCAAACATATTACGCGCTAAGCGCTTGTATTCAATATGGTTGGCGGTATTATGAAAAAGCTCGTGATAATAGTTTTTCACATATCCCGTGCAGGAGGCCGACGGGCTCACTACAGGACGGTCGTTAGGAAAATCTTTTAGAAATTTATTTCCCAGTTTTTTTGCTTCATCCGTGAAACCGCTATTAAAAGCAAGCTGTCCGCAACAGGTTTGTTCGGGATTATAGTTCACCTTCTGCCCTGCTTTTTCAAGCACTTTAACCATATTCATGCCTGTTTCCGGATAAAACTGATCAATAAAACAAGGGATGAATAAATCTATGGTCATGGTAATTTTTTCGCAAAAATAATAAAAATGTTTAGCCCTATTTCAGAATTGCGGTTTTGCGCAATACGTTCCAGAAATTAGGATACGACTTTGAAACCACATCGGGATTATTTATTTGCACGGCACCCAACTTTAAAGCTAAGGGCGCCAGCGACATAGCAAGCCGATGATCAGCATAGGTTTCAAAAACTACAGCATCTTCTTTTGAAAACACCGGCAACTTTTTGGCTGGAATCAATTTGTATTCATCATCAGAAAGTGCTTCCAGTTGAACACCGATTTTCTTCAGTTCGTTTTTCATCGCAAAGGTACGATCCGACTCTTTATACTTGAGGTTTTTAAGTCCTGAAAAATGTGCCGCAACACCCAATCCGGCGCAAGTAGCTGCCACGGTGGGAAGTAAATCTGGTGCATTTGTAAAATCAAAACTAAAAGACTTTGGCACAAAGTTTTCCTTCTTAAAAATCCTTACGCCATTAGGCTCTTGATGCGAATGTACGCCCAGTTTTTCGAAAATATCAACAAGCACTTTGTCGCCCTGTAGGCTTTGGGTGGACAGCTGTTGCAACAACAATTCACCGCTATGGCTAAGCGCCACCATTTGATACCAGTAGGAAGCACTGCTCCAGTCGGGCTGCACAGTGTAAACCACGTTTTCGTAAGCTTTGGGTTTCACGACAATACGATTTCCAGCTTGGCTGACATCCGC
>Ga0222671_1000535_pt1 | contig 11180 bp, 10 predicted proteins | sample AntAcemetagen797_FD_179849 | JGI IMG/M metagenome (GOLD analysis project Ga0222671, IMG submission 179849) | Saline water microbial communities from Ace Lake, Antarctica - #797 | ecosystem: Environmental > Aquatic > Non-marine Saline and Alkaline > Saline | place: Antarctica: Ace Lake... | reverse complement strand
GGGTCGTGATGACATTGAGACGCAGCTCGAGATATCCCTTTCTAACCCATCTTTTCTTGTGACCTATCATCCGGAAACGCATGGCCACAGATCTGTCGCAGAGGACTTCGGAGAAGTGGTGTCTGCCCTGGAAAGCTTCCCGGAGGCAACGGTAGTTTTTACGATGTCGAATGCTGATCCCGGACACCAGATCGTTGCTGCCATGCTCCAGGATTCAGTGCACCGTCATCAAGGCCGCTGGCACCTTTTCGCGACTCTAGGTCGCGTTCGTTATCTGTCGCTTGCTCAGCACGTGGACGTGGTGTTGGGAAACTCCTCTAGCGGTTTACTCGAGATTCCCTCGTTGAAAAAGCCGACCGTGAACATTGGGAACAGACAGTCGGGCCGGCTTCAGGCACCGAGCGTTATTAACGCTCAACCCTATTCGCAAGAGATTACCCAGGCGATAGGTGTGGCGCTTTCCGACAGCTTTCGCGCCACTTTGACGAACGTGGTGAACCCCTACGGCGCCCCCGGTGCTTCGCAGAAAATACTAAATCTTCTGTCAGACACTAATTTCGGTACTCTCCCCTTAAAGAGTTTTTATGATGCAGAGCACTCAACAGGCTGGAGCGAGAATGGCGAGACTTAGTTTCGAGGATTCTTTAGTCTCCGGCGCAGGAAGTGTCCGCGACGCGATAGAAAGTCTCGATCGGGCCAGGACAAAGATTGCGCTCGTTGTCGATGGGCAGAGAAAGCTGCTCGGTACAATCACGGATGGTGATATCCGAAGAGCGCTATTGAGAGGCGCCTCCCTTGAGACGACAGCGCAAGACGTTGCGCAGAAGCACTTCCAATCTTTACCAGACCAGTCATCCCCCAGCGAAGCTCGTCGCTACATGAGACTGCACAAAATTGACCAAGTTCCCTTGGTGGACAAAAACGGTATCGTCACAGGTCTCGAATTCCTTGCGGACGGTGATTATTCTGACACGAAGCCGAACACCGTGGTCATCATGGCTGGAGGTCTCGGGATGAGGTTGAGGCCACTCACAGAACACATTCCAAAACCGATGATTCCCGTGGGCGGAAAACCCATGCTCGAGAGAATTCTCACCGCAGCGAGTGAGGACGGTTTCAGGAAGTTTGTGCTGGCCGTCAATTACCTGGGGGAGCAGATCGAGGAGTATTTCGGAGACGGGAAAGACTTCGGTGTAGAGATCACCTATGTCAAAGAAGAGGAGCCACTGGGCACAGCCGGAGCCCTATCTCTCCTTTCGAATGAGCAGACCGACTCGATTGTCGTTCTCAATGGTGATGTCCTGATGCAGGCTCGGCTCTCCGAAATGCTTGAATTCCACGGTGCTGAACGGGCGGATATGACTCTTGCCGTGAAGGTGTTGGACACACAAATTCCCTTTGGGGTCGTAACACTGCAAGGGTCCTATGTGGAAGAAATACGGGAGAAACCTGTTTATCGCGATTATGTAAACGCCGGAATATACGTCATTGAGCCCGACATCCTTCGCACTATCCCCAGAATGAGTCGTCTAGATATGCCCGATCTCATTTCGCAGGTGTTGACAGACCGGAGAGTCCTTGCTTTCCCGCTTCACGAATCGTGGATTGACCTTGGCCGTCGATCTGATTTGGAAAAAGCAGAGTCCGAGCTGCTCTATCAACCACGGGGAGCCACCACTGATGAGCCCGACATTGACTAGGTTTCCAAGCGACGAAGGCAATCTCAGGAGACCATCGTGTCGCTGAGGATAGCAATCATCGGTTTTGGCGCCAGCGGGCAGCGAATGGCGGACATCGCATCCCGAATTGATCCCAGCTCTGAAATTCTCCTTCTGTCTCACCACCTTCCTGACGGAGGACTGTATTCGGTGACGGATAGTTATCACGACGTCATTGCTTTCTACCCAGATGTTGTTGTCCTCACAAACCCCGCAAGCCTTCGTCAAGATGATGTGGAGGCGCTGGGCGCCATTCCCGCTGGTTTCCTGATCGAGAAGCCTCTTGCCACGAACTTGGACGCTGCTTTAACAATCTCTCGCAATCTTGCTGGCACAAAAACCGTCCACGTGGGGTACAACCTTAGGTTCTCCGAGTCTTTGCAAGCTTTTCGAGGGATGATTCATGGTGGCCTGTGTGGTCCTGTGTTCAGCGTTCGAGCAGAAACGGGTCAGTATCTCCCTTCCTGGCGACCGGGGCGTGACTACAGGTCTACAGTTTCTGCCAACGCTTCGTCGGGCGGTGGTGTGTTGCTCGAACTAAGCCACGAACTTGACTATTTGCGCTGGGTCTTTGGAGACGTTGACTGGGTGCAATCCTGGTTTGGCAAGGTGTCGTCGTTAGAAGTCGATGTGGAAGATACCGCCCACCTGGTTTTGGGTGTCACCAATCCCGAAAATGGCATCGGATTCGTTCTACAGGTCAACATTGATTTTGTCAGACACGATCGAGTTCGGACGGTGACGGCTGTGTGTGAGCACGGCTCTCTGCGCTGGGACGGAGTGCGCGGAATCGTCCAGAGGTTCGACGAAGGTGATCGCGAATGGTCGACTGTTTTTTCGGATTCCGGTGAAACCACTACCTACGAGTCCCAGTGGCGTAGTTTTCTCGATCGGCTCGAGCGCGATCTTTCAGGCGAAGTGACTCTGGAAGATGGCGTGTCTGTCTTGGAAACCATTGAGGCAATTCGGCTTTCCAAAGCGAACAATGGCGCCCGGGTCTATCTGGGCGTTGACGAGGGTCACGCATGACGTATTGGGGAGTTGTTTTCGCACGGGGCGGGTCAAAGGGTGTACCAGGAAAGAATTTGAGAAAAGTGGGGGGAATTCCTCTTGTTGGGCACGCCATTCAGACCGGGTTGGCAACGCCTGAAATCGAGGAGTTCTTCTGCTCAACCGACTCAGAGGAAATCGCTGACGCTGCCAGAGGGTTCGGAGCCTCGATTCCTTTTATGAGACCAGCTGAACTAGCTGGCGATGAGAGTCCAGAATGGGATGCGTGGCAACATTTCGCTAAGTACTTGATGGCGGCAGGGGCGCGGGACGACGACGCCATTGTGTCGTTGCCCACCACGTCGCCTCTCAGAAACGTGGACGACGTCCGATCCGCCATAGCCCTTTATGAGTCAAGGTCCGTTGATGCGGTGGTCACCACGACGGAAGCTTCGCGGAGCCCTTGGTTCAATATGGTGACGTTGGACGGTGAGGGTCACGTTCAGGTGCTCCTGGCCAGCGAAAGCGGGGGGCCTGCGCGAAGGCAAGATACCCCCGACGTTTTTGACCTGACCACGGTTGCGTACGTTGCTTCGTTGAGCCACATTCTCTCGGCACCTCGGTTATTTGGTGGCGTGGTCGCAGGTCTTGAAATTCCGAAAGAACGAGCCCTCGATATCGATACTGAGTTAGATTTGGACGTAGCTGATTATTTGTATGGGAAGAGAGAGGGGGGCAGGTGACCGACCGTCAGGAGTTGTTCTCACTCGCAGACAAAAGAGTATTGGTGACAGGTGCGAGTGGTCATTTGGGTTCCGCCCTGGTGAGATGGCTGGTTGCTGATGGCGCATATGTCTACCTGCTTGATCGCGATCTGGGGCAGCTAAGTGTCGTGGCAAATGGGCTGGAGGGAACCGGCCTTCGTCAGGTCACTCTGTTTTCTGTTGACCTTGAAAAGAGGCAAGCGCGAGAAGATTTCGCGCGGGAATTGGAGGCAGCCACTCCTCACCTTGATGGGATCGTGCATAACGCAGCCTTTGTCGGAACCAGCGCGGGCGAAGGATGGTCGACTAGTTTCGAGCAACAAACGTTGGAGCCCTGGGCCCGTGCTCTAGAAGTAAACTTGACCGCGCCCTTTCACTTAACTCAGTTGTTGATGCCACTGCTGAAGAAGTCCCCTTCTCCGTCGATTGTTTCTATAGGGTCCGTATATGGGATTCTTGGACCCGACTGGGGGCTCTATGAGGGACTGAAGATGGGTAACCCTGCTGGCTACGCGGCATCCAAGGGCGGGATGATTCAGCTTACGAGGTGGCTTGCGACCACGCTGGCCCCTCACATAAGGGCAAATTCTGTATCTCCTGGTGGAATCGAACGTCTACAGCCCAAAGAGTTTGTCGACGCCTACGTGGCTAAGACTCCGTATCGAAGAATGGCTACCGAGGCTGACATCGTTGGGACTGTTGCATTCCTGCTTGGAGATGCCTCGACATACATCACTGGACAGAACATCGCAGTAGATGGAGGTTTTTCGGCTTGGTGAGACGGCTCCCTATGGCAAAACGAGGAATATATAGATGAAGACACTGTTCCAGGGAATCGTCGATTGTGGCTTTCCTTTGTCTTTTGGAATGGTGCAGGAGTTGTCCGCGAAATCTGCGTGCAGCCGGTCAGCAATTACTTCTTGTGTCCAGCCGTTACCCAGCTGAGAGAGCACATGACCCACGGATGGGGCATAGTTTCCCCGAATGGGTTGGAATGACCCACTGCTGGTAGAAGTGCTATCTGCGTTTCCTAGCGCGCTGTTGGGACGGTTGGCCGATTCCGGCCCGCAAAGCTTTCCGAGGCAGCCGTCTCCGAAAGCGCAATCTCAGTCTGCCCGTCGACGCACCGCACGATAAAGAGGGTCGGTAACTGGAGCGATTAACTCAACGATTCTTTCTCGAAGCGTAGACACGACAAACTGCGGCGCTGGTGGAAACCCATTCAGGATCATCCTCTCTTGAACAACCTTAAGTTCGGAAAGATACGGACCGTAGACCTCCGAGAGGAGCGGCTGGGGCAACCTGTAGTTTCCCAGGTTTTGCTTCTCTGAGCCGTAATTGACCCTGACTTGGTGAAAGTGGTACATCAAGCCTTCGCTGTATGGGAACCGGGTGGCGTTCCAAGGCCCCAAGAAGGCGCTACGCCGCCGAGCAACATTGACCAGGTGAGGGTAATGTTCCGGCCATAAATCTAGGTACTTTTGGTCACCAAAACGGCCTTCGTCGATGAACGCGAAGCACCATTCCAGGCACTGCTCTTGCCATTTCTTCCGCACAGAGTTGCTGGTATCTCTGTTCATTGTGAGAAACTGCACGCAAAACCTCCCGTAACCTTTGGAAACGTCCGTCTCGGGGGAAAAGGCGTGCTCAGTGATCTGAATTGCCATGCCCGTAGATTCGAATTCCTCAAAAATCGCAGAGACTGAAGCTAGCAACCAGACGTCTGCGTCGATGTAGGTCACCCGCTGCGCTTTTCCGTCGCTCTCGAAGACCACATCGAAAAGAAATGGAGTTAGGGTCCAACAATATTCCCTTCTCGTTCGACCGGCCTTAACTCGCCGAAGTGGCTCGCTTTCTACATCCTCCAGGTCGATGACTTCCAGATAAGGCAATGACATTGTTGAGAGCATGTCGCTCAGTCGGCGGTCCATGCTGATGACCCACAACTTGAAACTGCCTGCATACCTTTCTAGGGATTCATAGAGGGCCAAACCTTGCGGTGCGAAACCGTAGTCAAAAACCGTCACGTAATGTTCTACTTTTGTCTCGCGATGCGATTGCGACGGGGTCGAAGACAATCGGCAAGCATCTCCCCGCAATGTTTCGCTGGCCTCTTCGCTCATGGACGAAAGAAGCTTCTGTAAATGCGGTAAGGGCCGTCTGCGGCTGCGCGGAACAACCGCATACTTTTCTTTTTGTTTCTCCGCTTGCGATAAAAAATGTTGTGCTGGCGGAAGGCATTTTCGGAAACCTTTACTGCGACGGAAGATAGCTCCACTGGCTCCTTGGACAATGGAGAATCATATATCCCGGTGGTGCCGGAGTGGGTACCCGATCCATCCATTCCACCATTACGTACGAGGGAGACTGAGGGGTAAAGAGTTAATTTGCCATCTAAAAACGCAGAAGCGTGCCAACGAATGGCCCAAGAATCGACGGTCCCTTCGGCAGCAGCCAGTAACAGTTCAAGATGGGGAGAAACACCGCCAAAAGTAAACTCCTTTTGTAGACCGCGGTTTAGAACTACTTTGTATAATTCCGCAGCATCGGGATTGTAGGTTTCCCACGATCTTCTCCAAGTTGCCCATCCCCAGCAGTCGGCTCCCCGCAAGAAGTATGCCGGGTCATTTGCGTGCCGCAGGGCAATTGAATACCCGTGAATACTTGCCACTCGATGATCTGATTTGAAGCGCTCCAAACCTTCGACCATGAACCTGAGGAAATGAGGCGATAATTCCAGATCATCTTCGAGGACTATGACTTGCTCGTAATTCAGCAATGTCGCGGTCACTCCCTCCGACACCGACCGGGCTAGGCCCAGGTTTTGAGTTTGAACCAGGATTTCTGGGAGCGGGAGGTGTGTTTTTGCAACGGAAATCGCCGCTTCAACATCTTCCCGATCCGCATCAGTCCGCGGGCCGTCGATTCTTACTATCAGTGGAAATTGGTCCACGCCAAGATTAGCTTTGAGGGAATCTAACAGCCTTTGGAGGTGGCCCGGGCGGTTGAAGCCGAAGACCAAGATTGCCGTGCTGCCTTTAAGATTCAGCTCCTGGATCATCTATTCCTAAGCGGCTGGCCGAGGGAGCCTGGCCGCTCGGTGTAAACGCGATTAACGGACATTGAGAGTAGAGTATCAGAGCATCTAGCGAGAAAAAGTGAGGCGTCCTGATGGGAATTCCGTTGTTGTCGGTTCCTTTCAACGAACTCCGAGAAATCTCCCGTGGCCAGAATGAAAGAATCGTCGGCGTTTTAGGTCAAATTCTTGATTCGGGGATTTTTCTATTTGGGAGTGAAACACAAAAGTTCGTGGAAAATCTGTCCGAGTATCTGGGAGTCGGGCATGTAGTTCCGGTTGCCAATGGGACGGATGCCCTGGAAATCTCTCTCCGCGCTCTCGGGGTGGGGCCCGGAGACACTGTTCTTGGTGTCGCAAATGCCGGGGGTTATGGCACAATAGCGATTCGTCAAGTTGGAGCGATACCAATCTACGTTGACGTCTCAGACACCAACCTGCTCATGGATCCCGCAGAGCTAGAGCGAATCTTGGGTAGGGGTGATTTAGCCCCGAGAGCGCTCATACTCACCCATCTCTTTGGGGTTATGGGTCCACTGGATGCTGTTCTCAGCATTTGCAGACGGTACTCTGTCAGCGTTATCGAGGACTGTGCGCAGAGTATTGGCGTTCGTGGAGTTGATGGACATGTGGGAACATTTGGGGATTTCGGTACCTTTAGTTTCTATCCCACCAAGAATCTTGGGGGAATCGGAGACTCGGGAGCAATTGTTACCAACAGCGCAGAGCTTGCGGCCAAAGCGAAGGCGTTGGCGCAGTACGGTTGGAGTGAGAAGTACGTCGCTTGCACTCCCATGGGAAGAAACAGCAGGATGGACGAAATCCAGGCTGCAGTCCTGCGTCTTCGTCTCCCAGAACTAGAGAACCAGAATCGCAAAAGGTTGGAGATATACCGGCAATATTTGAGTGTCTCGGAGAGCCTTAATTTTGTGCACCGAAATCAACAAGAGCACAACGGCCACCTTGCGGTGTTGAGGGTCAAAGACAGAAAGGAAGCTCAGGACGCCCTTCTCAAGAACGGTGTAGAGACAATGATTCACTACCCTGTCGGCGACCATCAACAAGCGGCCTTTGGCTCTAATGAGGTCAGTCTCCCTGTGACTGAAGCAAGCACAGCTGACATTATTTCCGTCCCTTGCCACCCCAGGATGACCGACCAACAAGTTGCGGTCGTATCCTCCGCATTGGCCGCGTTAGTGATGTGAGTGAAGTGCGTGGCAAGAGTGGAAATTCCTTGGGGTCTGTATCACTGTTCCCAGATATGTCGAACGACCTGGGCACTCTGATTCCTTTCGAGTTTTACGACATGCCCTTTCGTCCCGCCAGAGCATTTATAGTTCGGGACGTACCCTCTGGGGGAAAGCGTGGGATCCATGCGCATAAGCAATGTGAGCAATTGCTAGTCTCGCTCCAAGGCCTCATCGTCGTCGAAATGACCGATGGTTCAGATGAGCTTGAAAAGAGCCTGTCATCTCCGTCGGATGGCCTCTACATTCCCCCCATGACCTGGGCCTCTCAGAGTTATGAGAGCGCAGATGCTGTGTTGCTTGTGTTTGCATCTCATCCGTATTCCCGGTCGGACTACATCGAAGATTACCAAGAATTTCTTGAGCTCAGGGGGACTACCGTGTCATCAAAGGATTAATCCTAATTGTAAAGTCGAGGTTCGCAAGGTTTGGAAGACCCTAATGGTTCAGTTTTTGAGGCCGCGCTAGAAGACCAATGATTCTGGTCCGAAACGCGTCCTGCCTCTCTCGGATTTGAAGAAGGTATGAAAAGAAATTTTCCCCCCACGGCATCGATGTGTCGTTTCCTCCCACACCTTTGCACGGCGAGTCCGCCGACGCTGAAACTGTGGAACCTCAAGTGCTGACTCACGCAGGCTTTCAGAAACATCTTCCGGTGTTCACATTTTAGATGTCACCAAACCCAGCACCACCCCCGTAATCGGCTCTTGGACCAAGACCGAAGCGGAGGGCAACATCCTCAGCAGACTCTGAGTGTTAGCGGCCATGCCAAACTGCCCACTGGTGGCCAGCAGAACTGCCCACTTCTTTTTCGCCCGACCGCGTCGTAGGCGGTTGGGGCCTCTTCCCGGGGTTTGATGACGGTGTCTAATCACACCAAATCGCCCAGGGAGAGGCCTTGCTATGAAGTTTGACGGAGAGATCATGGAAATACTTGCTGCTTACGATCTGACTGGATCGTTGCGTGCCACAGCTGAACTGACGGGCTGTTCCCATCACACGGTCGCCCGGCATGTCGCGGCCCGCGATGCCGGGAAGCCGATGGCCGAGCCGGCGTTCCGGGGCCGGGTCACTGACCCGTTCATGGACAAGATTGAGGAATGGGTCGAGGCGTCCAAGGGTAAGATCCGTGCCGACAAAGCCCACGAGAAACTTGTCGCCCTCGGCTACGCGGGTTCGGAGCGGTCGACCAGGCGGGCCCTCGCCCAGGTGCGGGCGGCGTTCCGGCTCGGTCATGCCCGGGTGCACCGGCCCTGGGTCACCGAGCCGGGTATGTGGCTTCAATATGACTTCGGGGACGGCCCGGTGATCGATGGCCGCAAGCTGGTGTTGTTCGTAGCTTGGCTGGCATGGTCGCGGTTTAGGATCGTGATCGCGTTGCGGGACCGGACAGCGCCCTCGGTGTTCGCCGCGTTGGACCGAACATTCCGCCTCCTTGAGGGGGCGCCGACGTATGTGTTGACGGATAACGAGAAGACGGTCACGGTCTCTCATATCGCTGGGGTTCCGGTGCGCAACCAGCAGACCGTTGACTTCGCCCGCCATTATGGTGTCACCGTGCTGACCTGTCAGCCGGCCGATCCGGCGTCCAAGGGCGGGGTGGAGGCGTCGGTGAAGGTCGCCAAAGCTGACATTGTGCCGAAAGACACCAATCTGCTGCCCGAGTACGGCTCGTTCGCCGAGGTCGAAGCGGCGTGCGACGCGTTCATGGAGCACGTCAATAATCGGGAGCACCGGGCAACCCGGCGCAAGCCCGCGGTGATGTTGGTCGAGGAGACGCCGAGGTTGCATCGCATCCCGCAGGCGCCCCACACAGTCGCGTTCGGCTTGTCGCGGAGAGTGCCAGATAACACGCCGATGGTCACGTTCGAGAACGGCCAGTACTCGGTTCCGGCGTTCCTGCTCGGCGCGGACGTCTTCGTCCGCGCCCACGGCGCCGGCACCGACGAGCAGGTGATCGTCGTCCATGTGGGCATGGATGGTCCGGTTGAGGTCGCCCGGCACCAGAGGGCCACTGCGGGGAGCCCGGCCATTGATGATGCCCACTTCCCGGACCATGTCGTGAAGGTCCCGGGTCAGTACACGATCAAGGCCAGAAGCGCTGCGGAGGCCGAGTTCCTCGGGATCGGTTCCGGCGCCCACGCCTGGCTACTCGAGGCCGCAGCTGCCGGGACAACCCGGATGAATATGAAGATGGCTGACGCGGTGGCGTTGGCGAAGATCAGCGGCACCACCCAGGTCGATGAGGCTCTGGGCGCGGCTGCCACCTACGGGCGGTTCGCGACCGGTGATCTTGCCTCGATCCTCGCCGCGGGCGCCCTGCGGACCACGACGCACAAGGCGGACGAGGCCACATCCCTGGCCCAGGGCACGAGTGGCTGGGCCATGATCGGGCAACCGGTCATCCCCATCATCGAAGTCGTCGCCGTTGACGACACGGCCGACAACGACCTGGAGGAAACCGTATGAGCGTCACAGCGACTGCTGCCCCCGCCCTGCCGGCCGAGTTGGAAGCGTTGATGCGGCAGTTGAAGATGCCCCACGCCCGGGCGTTGGCGCCGGAGCTGATCGCGACCGCGAAAGCACAACGTTGGGAGCCGGTCGAGATCATCAAGGCGCTCTTCGTGGAGGAAGTCGCCGGCCGGTCCAGGTCCATGCTTACCACCCGTCGGAAAGCCGCCGGCTTCCCGACGGGGAAAACGTTCGACACTTGGGACGAGGCCGCGTCCTCGATCCCCGCGCCCACCCAGCAGGCGTTACGGACCTTGGAATGGATCGGGCGGAAGGAGAACGTCGTCGTCTGCGGGCCATCCGGCACCGGGAAGACGTTCTTCCTCGAAGCCCTCGGCCAGCAAGTCGTCGAGGCCGGGATGCGGGTCGCGTGGTTCCGCCTCGAGGACCTCGGCGCCCTGGTGCGCGCCCACCGCTCCGATGACTCCGTCAGTCGGGTAGTCGCCCGCATCCTCCGCGCCGATCTAATTGTGGTCGACGATATTGGCCTGCTCGAAGTGGGTGCGGACGCGGCTGAGGGGCTCTACCGGCTCGTCGACGCCGCCTACGAGAAACGGTCCATCGCGGTGTCCTCGAACCTCCACCCGTCGGGCTTTGACGAGCTCATGCCCAAAACCCTCGCGACCGCGACCGTCGACCGTCTCCTCCACCACGCGCACGTCTGTCAGACCTCGGGCGACTCGATCCGGCTCACCCAAGCCCTCGCCGGGAAAGGAGTCACCGCGATGAACTAAACGAGCACACCCCGCACGGCCAACGCCACCAAACCCCAGGTGGGCAGATCTGTTGGCCGCGTGTGGGCAGTTTTCGTGGCCACCAGTGGGCATTTCTGCTGGCCGCCCGTGGGCAGTTTGGATTGGCCATTGACAGCCCT
>Ga0222671_1000531_pt1 | contig 11243 bp, 11 predicted proteins | sample AntAcemetagen797_FD_179849 | JGI IMG/M metagenome (GOLD analysis project Ga0222671, IMG submission 179849) | Saline water microbial communities from Ace Lake, Antarctica - #797 | ecosystem: Environmental > Aquatic > Non-marine Saline and Alkaline > Saline | place: Antarctica: Ace Lake... | reverse complement strand
CGATCCCTTGCTGCTCGTTCTCTTGCTGCTCGTTCTCTTGCTTCTCGATCCCTTGCTGCTTTATCTGCTGCTGCTTTATCTGCTGCTGCTTCTCTTGCTGCTTCTGCTGCTTTATCTACAGCATCTTGTACTCTCTTCTCTTCTTGATCTGCTGCTGCTTTATCTCTTGCCGCTACACGATCTATTTCTTCTTGATCTCTCGTTGCGGCTTTATCATCAACAGGCATGATGCGCATATTGCTATCATCAACAGGCATGATGCGCATATTGCTATCATCAACAGGCATGATATTCATTACGTCATCAACAATAGGATATTCAGATTTTGTATAGAATGCATCTTTTAATTCTGCGAAAGCTATACATTTCTTTTTTAAAGTTGGATCTTCACCATAATGAATACATAACCCTTCCTTAGTATTCAAAAACATGTTTAGTTCTGGTAATTTATCCTGTGATATTACAGGCATGGTTACGATTAGTTGATCGCTTCCATTTTGTGTTTTTTTGTCAAATTGTATTACTAAATCACCTTTTGTATTGAAAGACATTCCTGTAATCTGAGGACTAGCTGTGGGCATATTTATGGTTAATTCTTTGGTTTTACCGTCAGTGTAGAGTACATTCAATTTGTTATCTTCTTGTGTAATTGAATCTATTCCTCTAGGTCCTGGAATATCTACAGACACCTTCTCTTGTCCATTTTCATTTTCTTCGAAAATAAAATTTAATCTGGTTCCTCCTTTCATATTTGTTTTGGTTCCTCCTTTTATTTCTTCTGATTCAACTCGTACTATTTTTGGTGCACTTTCCCCTAAAGGAACATCTATTACACTTACGATTTCAGTATCACCTCCAGTATCATGTCCCTCATACTTTAGTACTACTCTTTTTACCAATTTTTCAATACCCTGAGATTTAGTATTTAAGTTAACATCAACAATTTGAGAAGATGCTACAACTATATTTTTACCATTGGGTATTTGAAATGTTTTTTTATTATAATCATCTAATTCGATAGTTATATCTGTTGTTTTTGTACTTTTATTAACATCTGCACTTATATTTTTTATTCCAACACCTCGAATATCAGATAAATCAAATAAATCATTCGTTGTTGTCATATCCCCATTTGATATCATTGAGTGTGATATCGAATCATATTTTATTTTATTGTCTGATCGATCTAAGCGTACGTTACCAAAACTATCACCCTTCAACCCTTGATCTCCTTTAAACGCCATCCCAAGATCAACTTCAATATCTTCTCTTGGATTTTCAGTATTAGCGGGATCCAACATTTGAAAGACCATCTTTTTAGAATTTTGCAGATCACTTAATTCGATTTTTTGAATAGACCTTCCTTGTGGACCCACTTGCGCAGCGTGTTCGACAAGGAGTGCGTCTAATTCGGTTTTGGTATACAATCTGTCTTTATTATACACATCCCCTGCTAATGCAAATTTAGAAGTTAACTGTTCATTTCCTAGAGCATCTATCGTTATATCGAAAAGTCCATTTTTTTGTTGACCTAACGTTTTTGATAAGTTAGTTAAGTTTTCTAAATTATCATCAACCTTTTCGTTCAAAATTTCATAATGACTCATATGGGTATCAAAGTCTCCACGAAGAGTTGAATGACCAGATGTAACATTCGCTACATTAGTTTCCAAAGTTCCTAAACTCGATTTATGAAGATCAATATTAGTTTTCATTCCATGTATATGATCTGTTTCAATTCGTTCTTTTAATGTTGTAAAAAAATGGTCTAAATTATCAAATTTATCTGTTTTAAAATTATCAAAGTCTGATTTACGAAGATAATTATTGGTCAGATTAGTTTCTAATGTACCTTTGCTAGCATTTAAAGCACTAATTTCTTTATTAATATCAATCATTTCTGCATCTCGTGTTAATTTCTCCCCTCTCATAGAAGTGTCAAATTGAGATTCTAGATCGTTGAATCTAATATCGTTATTGCTTGATAACCTATTTATCTGGTCATCCAACAATCCACTTGAACGTAGAAGCTCCTCTCTTCCTGTTTCTAAATTGTCAGATATTCTTTCACCTAATCTGTCAATATCACCAGTTCGATTTTCAAAAGAATTTTGAAAGAGTGACGACATTGCATCCAACCGATCATTAGTCATATGATTTAAATTTGAGAAAGTATTGACATTATTTAGAGTTTCCAACTCTTGCTTACGAGAGTGTTCGTCTAATAAAGCATCAACTTGTAATGTTTTTTCATGAAGACTAGTGAGATTTGTTTTCATATTATTATCAATCACCTCAAGATTATCTTTAACAACTCCTCTCACCTGATCAATATTATTTTCAATATTTTTCAATTTATCATTCAATTCACTCCTATTATAATCAATTTGATCTTTCATAGTTGATTTGTTATTTTCGGTTAGACGTTTATTATCGTTTATACTTTCAGCTAAATTTACTAGCTTTGAATCCTGGATAACAGCATGCTGTGTAATTTTTGATTCATGTTCATACGTCTTTTTTAAAAGACTATTCGTTCTAGAAGAATTCAAAACGTATAACATAACTACGAAAACTATAGATAATATCGACAATATCAATGGAATGATCACAGACATTAAGTTATTTAAATAACAAACAACTGTGTTGTATTTTATTAATATGTTCTAAGAAAAAAGTTAATTCTTAAAATAAATCTAATTCAGAATTGTTTTTGAAGACAAAGTAAATAAAATAAGATAGCATAATATACACAAAATAAGTAGGGATTTCGCTGAAAAGAATAACTAGAAAGACAAACAATACAAATTGATCAACAAGACTCCATATGTATAATGAATATTTATAAATATATTTGATCATGTTGTTTTTATAAATTAAATCTAATTTCAAAAGAGTTCCAATATCATCAAAAGTCTGTGTCAACATAGATGGTTTTTGATTTTTATGAAACTTTCCAAATAATTTATCATATTCATGTTTGACAACATATATTGTTTTCGTCATTATCTATATTTTAATATCGTTACAGATTAATTTTATTGTAGTTTAAGTCTCTCATTGTTTTTTTTACTTTTTTTGATCGGTGCTTGAATGTCTGTTCTTGATTGGCCTTGTTGCACAATATTAACTTTGGGAGCATATATAATAAGATCTTGACTATTTCGAATTTCACTAATAAATGCATCTAACTGTTGACTTATTGGAAACAACGAATCTGCTTGTATTATTTTTTCAACTCCTCTTCTTGAAATAATGTAAGCATGTAATAATATGAAACGATTTACTTTGTGATATGTTCCCATATCCTCACAATCATTGCAATATTTACCTAAAAGTATGATATCCCAATCGTCTGGAACCGTTTTCACAAAGCGTTTAATTGCGTGTAATGTATTCGGAGGTGGTCTTGCGTCATCTTCAAATATCAATGCATTTTGAATATTCAAAGTGTATATATGTTCCCAAACTTTTACATGACTAAGATAACAACCAATAGCACCTTTCGTTAATTGATAGTGTTTATGCCTGAAACCTGTTGTTTCCAACTGTTTCATTTCTAATTTTGCTAAATTGGTTAATGGAACTGTATCCAAATTAATTTTTGAACCGTCAATAGAATTAAATTTTGTAATCTGAATATTTTTCAGATCAGATGTGTTATAACATTGAAGAAACGAGTAAAGTCTATCAGGACGCCTCTTCAAATTCAATAAATAAATATTTTGAAATATTTCTTCATAATGTTTATCTTTTGTTTGTACATAATTACAATTGTTGAGAACAATCATAAAAACTATTAAAAATATTAGAAATATAACATGGGAAAATACATTTTTGTTATCTAACATTTTTACTTTTGTTTTAATTTTATTCGCTTTATATTATACATCCCTTTTTTATAAGATTTGATAAAATAGTGTTTTATGGGTTTTAATAAAAAAAAAAACATCATTAATGTACGGATTAAAAAAAAATCTTTTATAAACATTTATTGAAAAAAAAATATATAATATGGAGTTTCAACAAATCAAACCAAATTTCTCTTTTTTTTTTTAAACAATTTCATTATCGTTTAAAAGGTACCAAATAGTAAGTGTTTCTGTTCTTCCAGGACGCTGTGCGCGACCAATGATTTGTTTTTCCATCTGATCATCGAATTTGTGAAACATAATGATATCTGTTGTATTTTCTAAATTGAGACCACTGCCATAATTTCTTGAATTTATTAAAAGTGCATCTAATTGATGGTTTCTATACTTTTCAACCGTATTCTTACAAGAAGGTCCTTTGATGTTTGCGTATTTGAGTCCGGTTTTATCTAAAATTGGGAGCATATGGGAGAACGATTTTTCATAATCTGAAAAAATTAAGAATTTAGAATAACTTTTTCGTTTCGAGATTATTCTTTCTAAATTTTGAAATTTATCTAAACTTTTGGTATATTCGTCGTCTCCAGGTAAACTTTCATGAAACTTGGTAAAGTCCTCCTTATCGTGTTTTTTTTCCTTGGAAATATCATCAACAATGACATAAAAATCTTCAACAATATTCACATCTGTCTTACATAAGGGACATTTTGTAGACATCGCTAACCATTGAGTAATACATTGAAGACAAAAAGAGTTTTTACAACATTTTGATATACTTTTATTACAAGGAGTATTGAAACAAATAATACACAATTTGCTACTCTCAATACGTTGTTTCATCATAACAATTTTGTTATCTATTTCATTGATCTCAGTATCGAGCTTGTTCAATTTGGCAATACGGCGTTCTTCGTTATTGAACGAGAGTTGTTCAACTGCGTGTTTACGTATTTTGCAGTTAGAAAGGCATGTTTGTAACTCAGATAATGCTTTTTGTATGATATTAGCTTCGTTACCAATATTCGTTTGGTTTATAAATTCTTTTGCGCTTTGAATATCACCAGCGTTCAAACACGTGATAATATCTCTGTTCACAATTCCAGAAAGAACGCTTACCTCTATAGGGGATCTACACAATGCTATTCTTGTTACAAACGGAGGTAATTTGAAGGATCCATTCACAAATGCGTCTTCATTTTTAATAATGATTTTGTCTAAAGCACATATTTCAGCATCTCCCATATTCTTGATTGTATTTACAAACAAGTTTTTTACGAATGTGTTGTTTACGATACCATTTGACAAGATGTGTGTATTCGTTGGATTTCTATAATCATAAGAGATTTTTTGTATAGGAAATATAATATTCTTATACGAAGCTGTAACAAACCACATAAATCTACAAAACATGTAATGAGCTGATGGAGTATTGGTAGAATCAACTTCGTCAAAAAATATTCTATTTACACGCCATTTGTTTGTATAGAACATGGCTCTTATATGTCTGTAAAAAGTACCCGTAACGATGATAAGTTTCGTCTTGTTGTTATTAATTTCATTTTCTAGTTGATCAATACTTCTAGTTTTATTTACTAGAAAATATTTCATATTTTTAGAAAAACTCTCAACAGTTTTACACCATTGACTTACAAGTACGTGGGGAATAACAAGAATATTAACATCTTTATCAATCAAAAATCTATCTGCATTTTCAAGAACAACATGTCCGTGCCCATAAGAGGAATTAATTTGAAAACAGTCCGCAGGAATCGTATTCGAAGCAATAATGGACAAAATAACATAAGACTTACCACTACCTACTTTATCTGCTATAATTCCAACATCACATTTCATTCTATTGTACCGATGATTTATAGCGACTTCACCATCAAGCGAAATTTCCTTTTTTTCTCGTTCCAAACATTTGTGAATTAACGTCAATTGGTGTGGTTTTAGCTCAATGTCTGTATCTATTTTATTGAGATATTGGGGATCATTTTGTCCTAGTTCTGTCAAATTTATAAAACGATAATAATTTTCTAGGTTCATTTTACAAATTATATAAAAATTATATCCGTTTGTATGTATTAAGAATAATAACCGGTTCATCTTTAAGTTACTTTTACAATACCAATTTTTGTATTTATTTTATAAAGCAATAAAAAATGGTATTATAGTCACAAATATGGACACGTACAACATCATCTCTTTAAGAGCCCGTATAGCTCTTAATCCATCATCTTTGTACATAAAAAACTTTTTATTATACATTGTATTAGAGACCATATATCCAAATAAAGCCAATATTCCCAATCCAATAGCATAATCGATACCTATTTTTTGGATCACATTTGATACGTTTATAGTCATTGGAAAAAATGTCATGGATACAACATAAAAAATCAACATTATGATGAACATCAACAAAACATCTATCAATAAAAACATCGAGACAAAATTTTGTAAATGAGGTGGGTTCTCCTGATTTATGAGTACCTTGTCCATATAGATTTGAGACATGTAATTTGCAGCTATATTTGCTATTATAAAGCTCGTCATTATTTTTAAGATCTTCGGAGCAAATATAACCATGGCGTCATTAACGTGATTCTGTTTCTGTTGCTTTGACATTTTATCAAAATAAATTCAAAACAAATCTTTTTATTTTATATTATATATTTTAACATTTAAAAAAAGATGAGTATTTCAAAGAAATTTCATAAAATAATTAATAATGGAATAATATTTCTTGTAATGATACCTTTATTAATTCTTGTGTTTGTTTTTAAAATCCCTTTTGCAAAAAAGAAAAAAAAAAGAAAAAATGTAAAAAATAATGTGGATATGGTGAAAGTTATTCAAGAAACCATATTATTATTTTCAATATCTTTATCTCTATACGTTTACCTTAGTAAACTCGCTTTCGTAAGAGAGGATATTTTATTGAAAAAAATAGCATTTCACATGATGTTATTAACCATTTTTATGAAGTCTATGAGACTATGTGAGATACTATTGGTGACATACGTTAAATTTATACCCAAACTCTTTATGTTGATAACGTTGAATATTATTTCATTTATTATATTGTTATCGTTTTTGTTCAATGTGGAGAGAAAAATAGATTCTGCTTTTATTTACATATTTATTGTCTATACCCTACTAATTTATTTGATTGTTTTAACTGCTAATATGTTAACTGCTCTATTCATATTTTCAAATAAGAATAAAAATATCATATCAGGTGAAAAATACGGCGAAAAAAAACTGCAGACCTATAAAATAGGTCTTAAGGAAGTTACTTACGAAAATAAAACAAAACGTCATTTAACAGCAGATACTTTGACATTAACAACAATAAATATACTTTATTTTTCATTTATATTTATGCTAAAGTTTACTGGATTATCAACCATCTTAGCAAATAAGTTTTATAATTGATAAAAACGTGGAAAAATAAAAAATTTAAATATACAAATGTATATGCAAATGTATATGCAAAGGATTAAAATATTTAGTGAATCAATCACACCGTTCATATTATCTATTATTTTGATATGTTTAAGCGTGGTTATAGCACTATTGAATAACTTCCCTGTGTTTAATGTTTCACTGGGTCTTTTTCGAAATTATCTTGTATATTTTCTTTTAGTAACACACAATAACAGACATAATTACATCCACATTTCACAATATATAACCAGTTCTCCTGATGAAATAACTGAAAAAATAACAAACACATTCACATACTTTATTGAGAATTGGGTGACTAATAAATTCTCTAATTTTTATGCATTATTGCATACATATTTTTCACTAATGATGTTGTTGTTAAGCTTTGTAAAAAATCACTTTTCCAAGAAAGAGTTTTCGTTTATATCAGATATTTCATACATTTTGCTTTTCGGATATTTAATGAATTTTAGGATCCAAATGGAACCGGATCCTTCAAAACCAAATTTTCTTCAATTTGATATCCTTATTTTATTCACATTAAGTCTCTTGAAGATATTAGGCATCATTCTGAACTTTTTAAAATCAAATGGAATTAATCTTGATAAATACATTGAAGATAAATATGAGTTTTTGTTAGGAACTGAAACAAGTATATTTTTAATAAATCATCTGAGTTATGTTTTAATAGCATTTTCGTTGTTTAGAAAATAACTTTTTTATGATATATTTCAATATAAAGAATGGAACCAATTAAAATTCTTATAAGTTTCATTTTATTCAAAATATTATACGAAAGACATTTAGCATTTTCTGATATGACAGAAGGTGTTGATATTATTCTTATCAAAAAAATTATTCAATATATTTTTATAGTGTTAATTATTGGACTATTTGGTTCATTTTCGACCAAATCAATAGACGGAATATCAGCAATATCATCCATCGTAAATGTTATAGTGTCCTCTTATAAAGTTATATTTATGAGAATACTGGTGCTAAGTTCAATATTGTTTTTAAGCCCAAATTACTTGTAAAAAGATTGCTGTCAATATGAATGTAGAAATTAAGCTTTTAGTTTTAGTTGTAAAGTTCGATTTTTGTTTTGTTGGATCCTTTTTAGATGACATAAATCGTAAACAAATTGTAAATATAAAAAACAAAACCAAAAACTTAATTTCGTTTGATGAGAGAGAATTTGTTTTAATATTGAATAGATCAGTACTGCTTCTCATAAATACAGATGCCACAAATATAATTATTGATATATTGACTGTACCAAATGCCCATAATTCAAACTCTTCGCGTGAATTTACTTTTTCATTAAACGAAGGGATGTACATATAAAAGAAATAACTAATAAGCACAACATGAACTGTTATCACCGATGACCATAGAGAATGTATTGAAAAATTACGAATTAATTGACTTATTGGTTCGGTAAACATGGGGTCTATTGCAAACAATGTGATAATTCCGTTGATTAGTAATGTAAAAAATAAACAAATAGCAAGGACGCCAATAGACATGTAAAAAACAGACGTGCTTACTAGATGACTTTTGTATTTACTTTGTACTGTATCGATAATTGGCATTTTTTCAATGACTTTCATTCGTACTTTGTTGTACACAAACAAAACTGAAATAATATACAATATACTTAATAGGATAGGGCTAGGTGTTTTTTTTGTCATTGTACCTATTTGTTTGAAGAAGAGGAAATAAAATGTACTAAGATAACAATATAAAGTTTAAAAGGTTTTTTTTTACATAATGGACAATACAATTGAATTTCAACAATTAAAAGATCGGATAGTTATTCTTGAGCATTATGTTTCTAATTTAATTAAAAATAATGAAACTGTTAATTTGCAAGGTAAAAAACAAATTGTGAAATCAGATAAAAACAAAAAAAAAAAAGATGAACAATTATTACTTCGAATGAGGATTATTTAACGATTAAAAACCTTCAATGTCCATATCATTAACACAATTGTAACCGGATATGCAAATTTTGTAATAAATTCTTGATTCATTGTTAGATCATTATTTGCTATATAATTTCTGATAAGATCTGTGATGAGATAATGTAAACTTAACCCTAATAGCACCGTAAATGCCATAATGATCAATTTCATGACATCTTTTTTCTTAGATATATAACGATCTATAACACTATCTTGTTGATAAACGTCATTATTTTGCGTATTATTTTGCGTATTATTTTGCGTATTATTTTGTTGCCTTATTTGATTTTGTAATCTCGCAATTTGATCATTCATTTGGATCTCTTTGAACATCGAAGTGGAATCATAAACATGTTCATGAGAAGGTTGATTGTTGGGTTTATGTTCATTTAGAGAGATCTTTTCGTTATGTCTAGATGGTTCGATCTGTTCTGTTTGTAACTTTTCAGGAGATTCTTCATGGAATTGGAAACCATTATTGAAATTTTGTGAAGAAGGTATCTGTTCGTATGCCTGGTTTAAATCAGTACCCAACATAATATTTATTATGTACTAACATATAAATTTATTATTATATAAATTAAGTAAAAACGAAAAAAAATATTAAAATGTCATTTATTTCAAATTATCTGATTTCCCAAAAACAAATAGCTGATTTATACGATAAAATAGAAGTCAGACTTACAACGCCAGATGCATTGGCTGAAAAAATTAATACAGATAAGATGAATGCTAAATTGAAAGCATCCTCTAGAATGTTAAAAATTGTTGAAAAATTCATAAAAGTAAACGAAGGGATACTGTATGGTGGATTAGCAATGAATTCCCTTTTACCAAAAGAATTAAGATTCTACGAAGATAATGAGTTACCCGATTTTGATTTTTTTACAATTAACGCAGGTGAGCTTTCAATAAAATTATCAGATCATCTTCAAGAAAACAATTTCAAATATACTGAAGTGAAACATGCCATGCACGAAGGTACGTACAAGGTATTCACAAATTTTCAAGATGTTGCTGATATAACTGATTTATCACAAGATGAATATGACATTATCTTCAAAATGTCTGTTCCAAAAAAAGTGAATTATAAAACACTTAAAATGGCACCTGTTGATTTCATCAAAGCACTCGCTTATCTTGAGTTATGTATTCCTCTTGGAGCGTCATTTCGTTGGACAAAGGTATATAAAAGATTGCTTTTATTTGAAAACGCATATCCAATAGAAACAATTGAACAAGGAGAAGAAGACAATTTATTAGATGAAATGTTTATACAAAATGAATTGCCTGATGGAAAGTGTCACAAATTATATAATCAAATTAAATCTTTTATAAAATCGGAGGAGAGAGTTTTAGTTAATCTTGAAGCAATACGATTTTATATGAAAAAAACAAAAAAAGCAACAATACCAAACATTAAAACAAACATTCAATTCTTGTCCGTTGATAAGGATTTTGATATTGAAAATATAACAAGTAAAATAAGAGCTATGAAAATGGAATATAAAACTGAAACCTTTTGTGATTTTACATCATTCCTTCCAAAAAAACACGTTATTTATGTTAAACAAGATGCTGAATCTCATTTCATTAAAATGGTTACAATATACGAAGCACAATCTCATTGTTTTTCCTACTTGAAAAATCGTGGATCTTTATATTGCTCAGTATATTTTTTATTTTACATTTATTATTTTAAGAGACTTTTAAAAGGAACAACCAAATGTCCACAAATAGATAACACTTTAATTATGTTACAGAGATTGACATATGATACAGAAAATCTTTCTGAATTATTACCGTTGTTCACAGAAAATTGTTACGGTATTGAAAAAACAATGAGTGCTATAAAAAAAAACATTTGGGATGATAAGAAAAAAATATTATTTTATAGACCTTCTTAATATTAAAAAAAAAAAAAAAAAAAAAAAAATATTTTTTTTTTTTT
>Ga0222671_1000528_pt1 | contig 11303 bp, 16 predicted proteins | sample AntAcemetagen797_FD_179849 | JGI IMG/M metagenome (GOLD analysis project Ga0222671, IMG submission 179849) | Saline water microbial communities from Ace Lake, Antarctica - #797 | ecosystem: Environmental > Aquatic > Non-marine Saline and Alkaline > Saline | place: Antarctica: Ace Lake... | reverse complement strand
GTGCATTAATATTCCTTGTTAGATGGCTAATGAAGTAGTAGTTATAATAAATGCTGAGACAGGCGAAGCTGAGAAGAAGATTGATAAGGTTAAAGACAGCGTAAAAGGCGTATCTAAAGAGACTAAATCAGCAGGAACAGACTTTGGCACACTTGGCTCTTCAGCGGATAAGGCTACTGGTGGTATGATAACAGGTATAAAATCCTCCGCCAAAGCCGTTAAGGGATTGGTGATGGGTTTTAAAACCTTGAAGTTCGCAATCGCTGCTACGGGTGTAGGCTTATTAGTTATTATCATAGCCGCAGTAGTAGCCGCAGTGTCAAGGTTGCAAGGAGTGATGGATAAGTTCAAGCAGTTTACCGCTGGACTTGGTGCTGTGATGGATGTACTAGGAGATACCTTGGCTTACATAGGAGAGGCTTTAATTAATGCATTCACGCAACCCCAAGACGCAATAGCATCAATACAACAAGCAGTTGAAGACGTTTGGAATTGGATGAAAACCCTTAACGCTATTGTAATAGGTAAGATACTAGGAACATTCTTAAAGTTAAAGGCGGGGGCTTATGAAGCTGCCATCGCATTAGCGGATTTCTTTGGAGCAGACACCACAGAACTACAAAAGTCTTTAGATGAAACAAAGACGAAGTTAGAGAAGGTAGAGAAGGCTACAGAGGATGCTACTAAAAAAGCAAAGCAACCCTTCATTGACGCAGCAGAAGCAGTAGGAGACTTCGTTGAACAACTCCGAGATGCAGCCGCAGCAGCCGCAGAACTTGAAGCCGCAGAACAAGCCCTAGAAGATAGACGTATTAGCCAAATAGTAACACAGGCAGAACGTAACAAGGGTATTGCAGAGGCTAGGCTATTGGCAGAAGACGAAACGAAGTCTTTTGCGGAAAGGGAAAAGGCGTTAAAACGTGCTATCGAACTGGAGAAGGCTAACTTAGAAGAGAAAAAAGCCAACGCAAAAGAAGAGTATAATATACTTGTAGCACAAAATGAAATAGCGTTGAGTGGTAGAGAGGATTTCAAAGCGGAGGCAGAAGCAAAGGCAAGAGTAATAGAGTTAGAGGAGCAGTCTTTAAAGCAGACTAAGAGAATCTTCACAGAACTGCAAGGTCTTCAAAAAGAATCTGCTGCTGCCTCTAAAGCCCGAAACGATGATAAGGCAAAGTCAATGGCTGAGATGATGGCATTGATTGAGGAGGAGTATGACGAAGAGGCTTCTTTTGTAGATGAAGCACTAGCACACCAAAATAACTCTGACTTAGAAGAGATTAGATCTGATGCGGAAAAGAAGGAGCAGTTAAGAATACAAGCAGAAGAGTTTGGTGATTTCCTAGATGGAGAGGATCAAAAGAGAGCGGATGCAAAGATAGCAGCATATGATAAAGAATTATCAGACGCTAAGATGTTAAATGATAGTAAAAGAAAACTTGCGAGTGCAGCATTTGGGGCTATCCAAGACCTTGCGGTTATGTTTGGAGAGGGTGACGAGAAGAGAGCGAAGAAAGCCTTTGAACTTAACAAGGCATTAAGTGCAGGACAGGCTTTAATAAGTACTTTCCAAAGTGTTAACACTATCCTATCAGACAAGACTATGCCTACAGCTGCCAAGCCGTTTCTTATTGCTGCCTCTGTAGCAACAGGATTACTAAACGTAGCGAAGATTAAGAGAACAAAGTTCACAGGCGGAGGTGGCGATGGACCTCCCCCAGGACCTCCTTCTTTAGGTGGTGGTTCAGGTGGGAGTAACGTACCTCAATTAAACACTGACGCACTACAGACAGGAACACAGAATAGTATTAGAGCATACGTAGTGAACAAAGATGTCACAACAGCAACAGCCCAAGAGCAACAAATAGAACAACAAGCAAACCTTGTATTATGAGAATAGTTGAGTTATTAATAAACGAAGAGGCAGAGATATTTGGGATGGATAAAGTTTCCCTTGTAGAATATCCTGCTATAGAATCAGATTTCGTAGCCCTATCTTCTCAGAAGGTAGAGTTTAAAACAATAGATACAGAGAAGCGAATAGTAATGGGTCCAGCTTTGATTCCTAACAAACCTATTGTAAGAGTAGATGAGGAAGGCAAAGAGTATTTTGTATATTTCTCCAACGCAACAGTACGAAGAGGTGCTGAGTTGTTCTTTAAAGGCGGGCATCAAGGGAGTGTAAACCTAGAACATGATAAAGAAGTAGAGGGTATTTATTTCTTTGAGTCTTGGATAGTAGAAGGAGAGCAAGATAAGTCTAGAATGTACGGACTAGAAGCACCTATTGGCTCTTGGTTACTAACGGCTAAGATTGAGAACGAGGGCATCTGGAATGAGTACGTAAAGACTGGCAAGGTAAAAGGCTTTTCTATAGAGGGTTACTTCTTAGACAAAATGAAGATGAGTATAACAGAAGAACTGGAGGCACTGCTATGCAAGAAACACTAGTATTAATACTCTCATCTGGGCTTACGTTGTTCTTAGTTAAACAGGTTGTGTTGTCGTATAAGGAATGGAGGAAGGAGAGGAAGACTAAGTTTAACACAGTGCTTCCAAAGGTGTCAGAGATATACGAAGAGATGAACCACTTGAGACACACTACTAAAGCTGGTAGGGTTATCATTTTAAAGGCTCATAACGGAGGAGGTAGACCAAAGGTAGGTACACAGTTATTTAGTTCAGCAGTCTATGAAGTATGGGGTGACTTATCTTCTATTAAAGCACACTGGCAAAACCAAGAACTAGATGAAGACTATACTAGGATGCTGGTAGACTTAGATCGTAACGGAAAGGTAGAGAGTGATACAGCAAACATGAAGGACGGGGTGTTAAAAAGGATGTACTTCACCAATCACATCTTGCACTCTGTCACTGTCAAAATAGCCCAAGACGAAAAAAGTCTATACTATTTAAGTATAAACTTTCACGAACCTACCAACCTATTAGAGCCATCAATACAAGAGGCTATAAGAGCATCAGTTAATAGGTTGAAGCAGTTGTGGGGTTAATCATTCATTACCTCCATTAAAGAGGTTTAGTGAATGGTTTATTGTTCATCAAAGTAACATACTAACGTATCACAGTCGCTATCTTCTGAATCAAACACAAAATTTCCTAACGGAAGTTCAAGACTTACAGTTAATTTATACCAATCTGACGCTCCTTTATTAGGTGTTTGTGTTTTCCCTAAGTAGGATATGCCTACTCTTTTAATCGTAAGACACTCCCCATCGTATGTGACGGCTATAGGGGTTTTCATTATGTCGTTATAGGTTTTTATATTCAACCCTCTACTTTTTTTATTCGCACCTCGACTATGAACCGTTAACCTTCCTGAATATTCTTGGGCTTCCATCTTGTTTATTTTCCCCCAAACCTACAACTTTTTATTGAATTGCACAAACACCCCTTCTAAATCGTCTACTTAGAAAGATTCAAGTAATGATTAATTTGAAAAGTATTAAAGACCTTTTAACCAAGCATGGCGTAGACCCTAAATCGCTACTTGAAGAGGCAACCAAATTAGCCGAGGCTAAACTAGCGACAGGCGAAACTATCCAGACAGAAGGTGAATGGGCTGTAGGCTCTGCCGCTATGCTCGTAACTGAAGATGGTACTATGCCTCTACCAAAAGGTGAAGATTACGTGCTAGAAGATGGTACAGCATTTGAGGTAGATGAAGAGGGTATTATCTTAGTATGGAAACCAGCTGAAGCAGAAGCGGAAGAAGAGATGACATCTGTTCTTACTGAAGAGAAAGTTGCAGAGATGATTAAATCAGCTGTATCTGCTATGACTGATGAGTTTAAAAAGGCTCAATCAGAAGATAAGGAGACTGCAACAGAGAAGAAACTAAACGCTTTGAGTAAAGACATGGAGACATTGCTTGCAAAGCCTACTGAGTTTTCTTCTAAGAAGCCAGTCAAGACTGTCACTCAAAAGGAATTTAAGAACATGAGTCCACAAGAGAGAGTGTACCATGTGTTCAATTCAAAAAAGAAATAAACCCTCCCAATAAAGGGAATTAAATAGACACAAAATGTCAGATATTACTATTTCAAGTTCAACTTATGCGGGGGAGAACGCCTTAGAATACATTTCCGCAGCACTTACCACAGCCGATTCACTTGCGAATGGTTATGTAACTATCATGGAGAACGTAAAGTTTAAGCAAGTGCTTAACGTGTTTTCAAATGATGGTGCATTGATTCAGGATTTCGGATGTGACTGGGTAACAGCAGGACAATTAACACTTGCCGAGCGAGTTCTTACCGTTACTGAGTTAATGGTTAACCTAGAGTTCTGTAAAGAGCAGTTCCGTTCTTCATGGCAAGCTTTACAGACTGGGCGCGGGTTCATCAACGATGAGTTGCCTTCTTCTATTGAGTCATTCATCTTGCTTTATGTAGCTGGAATCATTCAAGAGGCTATCGAGTATAACCTGTGGCAAGGTAACTATGATGCTTCTGGAACTACATACCCTTATGAAGATTTTAACGGTGTATGTCAAATCCTAGAGGCAGATGCTGGAACTATCGACGTTGACCTAATGGCAATAGATGGTACTACGCCAGCTACAGCTTTCACATCAGGCGAACAGGTTGTAACAAACCTAAACCTTGTGATGAATGCGATGACTACACCAATCAGAAACAAAGACCGTTTCCGTTTCTTCGTATCTCGTAAGACTCAAGACTTCTACCTTCAGCGTTTGTCTGAACTAGGAACTGATTATAAGTACTTCTCAAACGATGGTTCTTCTAAGTTCCTTTACAACGGGTACGAAGTAGTAGCCCCTGCTGGTTTCCCAGATGACACGATTCTTTATGCAGAGTCTGCTAACTTGTTCTTTGGAACAGACGTAGTAGGTGACTTCAACCAAGCGGTTGTAATTGACCGCACACAGATTGACGGCTCAGACAACGTTCGTGTTGCTTTCCGATTTACTGGTGGAGTTCAAGTAGGTGTTACTGCTAACTGTATCATGTGCTTCCCAGACGCAGCGGTATAATTAACTGATTAATAAAAAGGAGGTAAGGGGCTTCGGCTTCTTACTTCCTACTTAATACAACAACGATATGGCTTGTGATTATAGTACAGGGGTTGGGTTGGGTTGTAAAGATGTTATTGGAGGAATTAAATCTCTGTATTTTTTTACAGATGGAACTTCACCTTATACCCTTACAGCAGCAGACGTAACCTTTACAGCATCAACTACCCAAGAGATTGAGGACATTGATACAGCTGTTACAGTTTATAAGTGGGATTTACCACGTAATACGGCAACCTTTTCAGAGGCTCTTGAAAGTTCAGATGAGAATGGTAGCCTAATGTACGCACCTACTCTAGTTATTACCTTGCATGGTTTGCAGTATGAGATACAAGACCTCTTGCATACAGTAGCAAAGAACTACCAGAGTGTAGGTGTTTTGACTAACAGAGGTAACATGTTCATTGCAGGCTTCGAGAGAGGACTAGGAGCAAGCGCAGGAGATACAGCAATAGGAGCGGGATTAGGTGACGGTCAGAACATGACTCTTACTTTATCTTCTCAATGTGCTACACCTGTTAAGATGCTTCCAGCTCCAACAGCAGGAGCAAGTGGATACCCTTTTGACGGACTGGCAACAGTAGCAAACGTAACAATTAGCGCGACGCAGATTACTCCAGCGTAGTGAGTTTACATATTTCTAACATGAAAGGGGGTGGGGTTATTCCTGCCCCTTTTTTCTTTCTTCTATGATGGTGTGAATAGCGAACCCGCTACCGAAAACAATACATAATAAAATAAACACTGGAAGAAAGTAGTAATATGTGCAAGTAAAGTAAACAATGATTGCTAGCACTGATGTATAGGCACAGCCATAAAGAGCAATAGAAATAAACTTTTTCATGTGTTTCGTTTAATGCGAAGATATAAAAATTATGATACACCTACAACCAAACACTGCCAACAACGTTGTATATTTGACCCTATACGAAAAGAAAAAGGATTTTGCAACCTTTACTAACTATTTATTTAAGTTGGTACACCAGACTTCTTTTAAAGAATACTTTTTTGTTGCAACGGTCAATGTAGACAATGAGCGTTATACTAAGATTACTGTCTCCACAGATGGAGCAGACACCAATAACCTACTGATGGAGGAGAACGGATATATGTACTACTACGTATACGGTCAAAACTCAGAGACTAACTTAGACCCACTCAACGCAGCCGTAATAGGAGAGATTGAAGTAGGGGTTGTTTCTGTTCCTTCTGGAGATACTTACTTTACACCTAACACAGCAGTAATAAACGATACCGTATACTATGGATAAGACACTAGATAAATTCTCCTTCGCCTCTTATACGGAAAAGGATAACTCAGAAAGGATAGACCGCAAAGGGTTTGTATCATACGGTAAGGACAATGATTTCCCTCAGTACTTGGAAAACCTTTATATGACCTCTCCTACTCATCACGCTCTAGTTGATTCTATTGCTTACATGATAGCAGGAAAAGACATAGAGGTAGATGGTTTGCAGGCTAAGTTAGCAGTTGCTAAGTTCCGTCTAAACGATTTGAAAGGCTACCTATCCTTTGATTTAAAACTACATGGTGCTTATGCTATTGAGGTTATTAAAGATAAGAAAGGAGATGTCAGTTCTTTTGAGCATTTACCAATGTGTAATCTCAGACCTTCTGAGGTAGATGATGAGGGTGTAGTGAATCATTGGTACTACTGCGAGGACTGGACGGATAGAAAGCTGTTAACCTTCGCTCTTGAGAATCCAATAGAGGCATTAGATGAGAGTTTAAAGCAGACTAAATGTATCATTATTGTAAAGACACCTACTCCAAACGGTAACTACTTCAGTAAGCCTGACTATATCGGAGCAAGGAACTACATAGAACTGGAGAAAGAGATTTCTACCTTCCACGTTAACAATATTAAGAACGGTTTATTCCCTTCTGCTTTTCTTATTTGGAAGAATGGTATACCAACTGAGGAAGAACGTAGAAGACACAGTTCTGATATGGAACGTGATTTATCAGGTGCTCAAAACGCTGGTAAGATTGTGAACCTTTACGCTTCTGACAGTGAATCTGCACCAGAGATTGTGGCATTTGAATCTAATGATGCAGACAATACCTACCAATTCCTATCTAACGAGACTACAGATAAGATAATGATTGGTCACAGGGTAACAACACCTTCTTTGTTTGGTGTAAAGACTGCTGGGCAACTTGGTAACGTACAAGAACTAGAAACTGGATCAGTATTATTTGAAGCAAACGTAATACAACCTTTTAGAGAGTTCATAGAGGAGGGTTTAGCCATTTGTTTAAGGCTTGAAGGAATCACAGACGAGGTGAATATCCCGACTAACAATCCTTTTATTCCTAAAGACGCTAAAAGAACTTTAGAAACTGTAGAAATTCAATCTATAATTGATATTATAGGAAGAGTAGGTACTGATTTAACACCAGAGCAAGCGCAAGGCATTCTTAGTATAATGGGGGTTGATGATGATGTAGCAAAGTCTTTTTTTTCAAAGGATAAAAGCGAACTAGAAACGTTCTTAGAATCTATAGATGATGACTTAGACGGCTATGTAGAGGTAGATGATGAAGACGCAAGCGAGGAAACGGAGGATTTCAACTTTGAGGATGCGTTAAATGAAGAGGCTTTGAAGTTTGCAAGCACAGGAACAGCAAGACCTAACGCAAACAGTGAGCAAGACATAACTAAAGACGGTGTTAAATACAAAGTAAGGTACTATTATGCTGGCTCTGAAGCACCAGAAAGAGAGTTTTGTAAGAAAATGAAGGGTGCTAACAAGCTATACCGTAAAGAAGATATACTTCAGATGGGTACTAAGTCAGTTAACAAAGGATGGGGTCCAAAAGGTGCAGCAACATACTCAATTTGGCTTTATAAAGGTGGTGGTAATTGCTACCATAAATGGTTTAGAAAGATATTTGTAGCTGAAGGAGTTAATGTAGATGTTAACAGTCCTAATGCTACGGTTATCTCCACCACCAAGGCACGTTCTAAGGGGGTGAAACCAGAGGCAAACGATACTAAGGTGTCAGTAGCCCCTATTGATATGCCAAAGCAAGGATTCCTTTCTTCCATAAGAGAGTATTTTAGAAACAACTTAAAGAAAAAACAATGGTAATTTTAGCCGATTCTGATTACATAAAAGCCTACACCTATTTGAATGGAAGTATTGGAGATGATTATCTACGTGTGGCAATGCTTAGTTCTCAAGACAAATGGATTTCGCCATACTTGGGTGACAGCCTTTATGAATATCTTAAAACACAGATTCAAGCGGGAACGGTAAGCGGTAACTACGCTACTCTCTTGAATGATTACATAAAGATTGCGTTCGCTTGGTGGACTGTGGTAGAATACTTACCTAATGCGATGGTTAAGATTGACAACTCAGGACTTGTTCAAAGGAGTTCAGATGATACCTCTGCTGCTTCCAGGAGTGATAAGGAAATGTTACAGACTCAGGCAAGGGATAACGCTGAACACTACACGCAAGCCCTAGTTAGATACTTATGTGCTAACAGTACTTTGTTTCCTCAGTACTCTAATAACGTCTACCCTCAACGCTGCCCTATTACATCTAACTTTAAGCAGTTAGGTATGACTGTTTCACGTGGTCATGGTGGAGTAACAAGAGATACAAGGTTCGATGGTGCTTATAGGGATTGAAAAAGCCAGCATCCTAAGACACTGGCTTTAACCTTTTTTTTAAGTCCACCTCCATATCTAGTATGTAAAGGGACTGCCCGACGTCTTGGGGTAATAAACAAAATTATAATCCTTGCTTGGAACTTTGACGGTCTACATGGCAAGGCTTTTTAAATAAATCGTATGATGATACAAATATACAAAACCTTTTCAAATGAACAAGCGAAGACAAGTAAATTTATATAAATTAAAGAAGTGGGTTAAGGATAAGAAAAAAACTGTACCTTTAAAGAAAAAATAGGTACTATGAAAACAACAGAGAAATGGTTTAATACTCTACCAAAAGAGATAAAAAACAAGGCTTTTGGTAATCTAAGGGAGAATGATTGGGAAAAGGAAAAGAAATACTCTTCTCTTTTTGAAGCGGTAGTATTTGCTTTCGTTTGGTCTGAAACTCTAGAAGGGCAAGATTATTGGAGTGAAATAGCAAAAGGAAACTTTAAAACAGAACTATGAACAAATCAAAAGAACTCTCCTTCCATGAAAGATGGGAGAAGGTAGCCTTCTTAGGTCAACAAATTACTATCTTGCAGGAACTACAGGAAGACGGTAAGATTTCAGAGAAGTATTTTAACGCACAAGTAAAACAAATGTTAGATGAAGCTGATAAACTTTAACATCTCAGAGTTTGATTCACCAGACCTTGAAGGTAGCGGTGAAGAAATGAAGGCTAACTTCCTTACTAAGCTACAAACAGCTAGAACATTGGCTGGCTATCCCTTCTCTATTAACTCAGGCTACAGAACAGAAGCCCATAACAAGCGTGTGGGAGGTAGTAGGAATAGTTCACACTTGAAAGGTTTAGCCTGCGATATATCTTGTAAGAACTCAAGCGAAAGGTCTTTAATACTAGTGTCTTTATTGACTGCTGGCTTTACAAGGATTGGAATAGGTACTAACTTTATACACGTAGACCTAGATTTGAGTAAATCACAGAACGTTATCTGGACTTATTAAAAACAGAACTATGAAAAGAATGTTTTGGGATATAGAGACTTGCCCTAATATAGTACTTAGCTGGGGTGCAAGTTGGAAGGAAAGGTTAAGCCATCACAACATACTAGAAGAACGTAGAATAATCTGCATCTGCTGGAAGTGGGAAGGAGAGGAGGAGGTACACTCATTAGATTGGGGTGATGAACAGTGTGATAAGAAGCTGATTCAGAAGTTCATGAAGCAAGCCAATAAGGCTTCTGAAATGGTAGCCCACAATGGGGATAGATACGATTTAACATGGCTTAAAACACGTTGTCTTTTCCATAGGATAGAAGCGTTTCCCAAGTACACAACCATAGACACGTTAAAACATTGCAGGCAGTCTTTCAGATTCAACTCCAATAGGCTGGATTACGTGGCTAAGTTCCTAGGTGTAGGTGCTAAGATGGAGACTGGAGGGTTTCAGCTATGGAAGGATGTGATGAATAAAGACGCAGACGCTCTTAACAGAATGATTGAGTACTGCAAAGGAGACTGCAACATACTTGAGAAGGTTTACAATGAACTTAAAAACTACGTACCTCACAAGTCCCATAGAGGGGTTGAGTTAGGAGGTAAGAAATGGCACTGCGTTGAGTGTGGTTCACCAAACGTTAGACACAGAAAGACTTATGTAACTGTTACAGGGATTATCAAACGATTCCTTTCTTGTAATGGATGCAAAAAGTATTATGCAGTCAGTGATAAAGTATACAGTAATTTTTTAAAAGAGAAAGTAAAATGATTTACCCAGTAGAGTTATTAAAGAGACACCTTGCGGCACTTGCTCCACAGCTAAAGAGCCTACATTTGTTAGATGGAGATAACACTCCGCTAGATATTGAGTCATTACGAAAGGAGATGTCAGATAGGATGGTGGAGGTTGAGTTTGCAATATCTATTTTGGAGTTTGAACTAGAGAACCCTCCTACGGACACCCCAAGAAAAGCAGAAGATGAAGTGGTTGATTGATTTATTAGGTGGTAAAGCAGTAGATAATATAGGGGGGGTGATTGACTCCCTCTCTACTTCCAATGAAGAGAAGTCTAAGGTGAAGAATGAACTTTCACAGATAGTGCTTAACTCATTGAATGAATTAGCCAACGCTCAGAAGGATGTATTGATTGCTGAGTTGCAAGGCTCTCCTATTCAAAGGATGTGGAGACCTATTGTTATGCTTACCTTCGCTTTCATCATAGTGTTTCACTACTTTGGGTATCCAATTGCTATGGCTTTTGATCCTACTGTTCCAGAGTTACCTATTTTAGACAGCAAGTTTTGGACGTTACTGGAAATTGGTATGGGTGGTTACGTTGTAGGGCGTTCATTAGAGAAGATTTCAGAGAACGTAACAAAGAATGTTGATTTTTCTTTTATGAAAAAGAAGAATAGGAAAGAGGATTAGTTATATTTGTATCATTAAGGAATTAGAGAAAGAGTTTTGTAGCGTTTCATAGCGCATCTGTTTTGTTTTTTAGCCCTTGGTTTCATCGCCAAGGGTTTTTTTATGTGAATAACTTGCGGAAGTGAAACCTTTAGCTTTACTTTGCGTAGAACAATAAAACAAAACG
>Ga0222671_1000527_pt1 | contig 11334 bp, 28 predicted proteins | sample AntAcemetagen797_FD_179849 | JGI IMG/M metagenome (GOLD analysis project Ga0222671, IMG submission 179849) | Saline water microbial communities from Ace Lake, Antarctica - #797 | ecosystem: Environmental > Aquatic > Non-marine Saline and Alkaline > Saline | place: Antarctica: Ace Lake... | reverse complement strand
AGGAGTAAATAATCTCTCACCAGCTGTACGTGCTTCTTCTAGTTTAGTAACTCTTTGTTGTTCTCTTGCTTTAGATTCTTCTAATTGTCTTTTAGTAGTTGCAATATCTCGTTGACGTGCTTCTTCTAGTTTAGTAACTCTTTGTTGTTCTCTTGCTTTAGATTCTTCTAATTGTCTTTTAGTAGTTGCAATATCTCGTTGACGTGCTTCTTCTTTTAATCTTTCAGTAGTGATTCTTTGTTGTTCTGCTTGAGCTTTAACTTGTTCTTCCGCTTCAACTTGTGCTTGAGTTTTACCAGGTCTGCCACCTCTACCACCAACACTACGTTTCAATCTTCTTAATGATTTACGACCTTTCTCGGTTTGCTTTAATTGAGATTCACCGATTCTAACTTGTTCTTCAAAAGTTACACCTGCTTCTCTAAGTTCCCCAATAGTTCTTGTATCAACCATTCTTATATTATACTAATTTCTAAAGTTTATTATTTATAAACTTTGGTTAAATTGATTGTTACAAGTACAATAATCTTATATAAATTATCGGATTTTGTACTCTTTTCTGAAATTTTCTTTAAATTCTTCATCTAAATAAATTACTATATAATATTTGTTGGTTAATGTCATTTTGAATTTCTTTTTCAAGTAATCTATCATACTATCAACTTTATAACATTGGTCCAAAGTTACTATCTTATAAAAGTAATCTGCCTCGATACCGTAACCGACTAAATCTATTATCTGGCTACGTGAACCGTTAACTAATTGGTATTTATGTTTTAATTGGTCCTTTAAATTATGGTAAAAGGTTTTCTGTCTTGGATCAATCATTTTTCTTTTCCTGCTACTCCGTTAGCTGCAGTGATTAAAAACTCACTCTTTTTTAATTCGTAACCTTCCCAGAACTTACAAGGGCCAATATAACCTATCTTGTCATAGAAATTACATTTACCGAACGTAATATAATCTTTATTAATCTTAATTTTTGCAATACGTTTCCTACTATAAAATTCTAAGATTCCTTTAGTTTGTATCCTGAATAAACCTGCAAATCTATCCTCTTTAACTCCCTGACTTATCTTACGCCAGTTTGTAATGTTAACAATGAATATTAAATTTAAGGCACGTATTACACTAAACAGTTTTTGGGCTAGTTTACCGTCTTTACTTGCAGCATCACCACTAAATAATATGTAAACACCTTCATCTAAAATAACCACTTTACCTGCTAATGGATTAACGCCTTTACCGTACTTTCCTTGTTTATATTTATTAAATATATTAGTTGCAGCACGTAAGAACTTTTTTAATTCGTCAATAGTAAATATAATACGGTTTGCTTCAAAAGTAGGGTCTAAGAACCTTGCAAAACATAAACTGGCAGTGGTTTTACCTCTACCTGGAGGTGCAACTAAACCAATTACACTATCCTCGTCACTTCGCATTAAGTTATCATACAAACCTTTTAAGTTCATTAACGCAATGTATGGTATGTGGCCAACCCAATAAAAATCGTCAATGAAACTATCCTCAACTATCTTGTCAATGTATGCGATATGTTCTTCGTCTAATTGTAATGATAAACTCTCGTTACGCATCTCCCAACCATATTTATATAGTAATTTACCAGTCATTTCCGTTAAATCCATGCCATCAAATCTATCAATATAATTTTGATATATATTAGCGTAATTAGGTTCAGACATTTAATTTTCCTCCATATATGCTTTATGTTTAGGTATTTGCGCTTGTTCAATCCTGTCAAGACCTAATCGTGATATTAGACGTTGTAATATTAACCATACAGTTTCTAAATGAGCCATGGTACTAAATAAGTGTGGATTAATGTTGAAATATGCTAAATATGATGATGCCTCGTTATCCTTTAATATGTAAACTTTAGTGTATAACGGTAAATATAAATTAAGTAAACTTTCTCTGGCAATTCGTTCAGATTTCTGGTTAGGGTTTAATATGTAATCCCCCATAACTGATGCAGCAATGAAATAAAGATTTGTGTAAGTTCCTTTAATCTTATCAAAGTCTGCAAAACTTGACATCTCAATATCGCTTGACATCTTCTTATTTAGGCCCTTTTTCTATTCATGTCTTCAATAGTTTTATGAAACTTATCATGATTAGTAACAATAACTTTATTACTCTTACATTTAGTACATTTTAACCATAATCCGTTACTGTGGGCTTTATTATTACCACAATTCTTACAACTAACGGTATCCTTAACAACTATTAATCTTTTACTTCCTGATCTTCTTACTTTACTCATTTTCCTAGCCCTGATAAATTACCTATCACTATTTGTGATTGACTCGAACCTAGTTTAACAATCGTTTCACTTTGGTTCATTAACATAAACAATAATGCTCCGAACGCTATAACTAGCACAATACCAATAACTTTACCGTATTTTCTAATTATTTCTTCTAATGGACCTTCTAAGTTTGCATCAGCTTTAATAATCCTACTTACGGTATTTTCAAGAACCTTAGCACTCATTACAGTTTGTAGGCCAGTTTTTGGGTGTAATGGTTCTGAATTGCCTTTAAGATAATCAATAGTAGGTAATCTGTACTCGTTTTCGTACATACAATACGGTTTAAATAAGTAAATTTCTTTACCTTTACCATTCAAATCAATCTTATCACTCTCGAATTTATGAGGGTATAAAGTAATAACGCCTGTCATGTGTCGCATACGTATTAACCCCCAACCATTCTTTCTACCTAATTTAACCCTTAAATAAACTAAAGTGTTCTTAAGTCCTACACTATATGACATAGCCCATCCAAAAAATACTGTTAATAGCATGAAAATCATCATGAATATATATGTTATTAAAAAATTTGTGTCCATTTTTATCTTTTATTAAAACTCCCTGACCAGTTCTTCGCACGTTCCATGAAACCTGGACTACGTTCGGTCTTATCAACCACTGTAGAATCGCTTTGACTAATAGTTTGCACTTGTTTAGTCCTCTCGAAACCGCCACTACCTCTTGAGATAGTAGCCAATGTCAAAGCACGCCTTAATGTACTAGCCCTATCAAACACGTCATAAAAACCGTCAGTATTTAATTGTTCTTCTATCTGCTCAACAATCTCCTCATCATTATCTAAATCAAAAGTGTTAGGATACTTCAATTTAAGTTCCATATTCCGCTTTTCTTGCTCATTTCTGATCCATAATAAGTCAGTATAACCTTGTAAATACATTTCTATACGGTATTTATCAATAGCTGCTAAGTTACCTAACTTAATCTCTTTATCTATCTCGTTTAATACTGCAGTTGTGGCCGATGGTGCTAATAATATATGTGCAGTCTCAACAGCGCTATCAGGTACGTAACTTGAAGGCTTATTTGCGTTAGTCACAGCCGTGGCAAGGAGACTTTGTACCATTGCCTGTGTGTTTTCCTGCGAGATTTGTAAAAGTGGCTTAGAATCGATTTTAGCGCCATCCGTTCTAGGGTTTGTCATAGGCATTTGTTCTACTTTAGAATTAGGATTATTTTTAATTATATCTGCTCTATTGTCCTTTTTTTTGACAACATCGCCCATAGGTGTATGTTTATCGAGATTTAGGTACTCATCTTCAATATTTTTTTCTTTTGTTTCAGTTTTTTTGTCTGTCTTCTTCATCTGTTCGTGCAATTGCTAATTTAATTAAAAACCATAACCCTAATAATAACTCAAGGATAGGTAAAAGGACACTAAAATAATTAGTGCTATCATCGTAAACTGGCTCAACTGTAGCAGTTGTAACCATTGTAGTCTCGTTCGTGTACGAAGTGACTATGTTAGTGTCTGAGAAATCGGAAAATCCGTTAAATCCTGTTAAAGCTGCAAAGAGAATAAAAAAAGCACCGAAGAATATTAGAACTTTGTCAGCGCGATCTGCTGCAAATGCCAAGTACTTAAGTAATAACCCAATACATACAAGGCCTAAATTTATCATTAATTCCATTTATATCTGCGAATGCTTATTTTATTTTAAAAACGTGATTAAAAAATAATCACCAGTACACCTAAATTTTACTTTAGGATACTGCTCTTGCTATCAGACTAATTACTAATACAATTAATAACGTACCGGACACAGTTAACAGAGTTACTTGTGTGGCAGTTAAATCACTGTTATTAGACACAGCACCAGCAATCAAAGGTAATGCTACTTGAGCTACCACAATTACTAGAATTGCAATACCAATAACGAAACCAATTGTTCCCTGGGCTTTCTTGCCTGACATAAATTTTGAAGCTTTAACGTCTTGATTCATGTAAATATAATATATCGTCTAGTATTTATAAAGAAGTTTGTAACCAATACAAAAAAGTAGGTAAAAAATTATAATTCTGAATCTTTTGAGACATTTTTCTTATCATGTGCGATCCTAATTCTATCTTCAACACTAAAATAGTCAATTGATAAGTAAACTTTACCTGGTTCTGATTGATTAATGTTAATACTAAAATTATTACCCACATAAAGTCTTTTATTAGAAATAATCTTTTTCCGTTGCGTGTTCTTGTCCTTATCTTCATAAGACCTAAATACGTCATCCCCTGCAATAACTTTATCGATTGCAGCCTTAAACTTCTCTAAATTTTCAAATTCAATTTGTTCTAATTTCATTTTTCGTTATTCTCAATAATTATTAAATTATTAAAACCCCCTAAATGAGGTGAATCAAAAAGAGGGTAACTATGGTATATCATCAACACAATATATAGGTTTAACACTTTTCTTATTTTAATGTTGGACAGCATAATACGCAACAGGCGTTCTGAAAGACTAAGCGACCGCATATAATTTTGGGTCTATGTGTCTTTGAACTAAAAAACAATGAAGGATTCTTAGGACCTAGATTGTTATGAAAATCCAACTAACAACTTTTCTTAATTGGTAAATATAATATAAAATCACTAATATATATACTTTTCGATTTTTTAGTAGTAGTTACAAAAATAAGAATAAATTATATTGTTAAGGATACAATACCATTATATAGTGAACGTAAAATATATATAAATGGTTACGCAGGTTACACTTCTTTTCGTAAAACCCTTGTTTTTTCACTGTGTTTCCTATATACATATATATATATATTTTATTAATTTAATATAAAAGAAGTGTAACTAGTGTAACAATGATAGCACAAAGTCAGTATTACCAAAATAAGAAGTGTAACCAAGTGTAACCAAGTGTAACTTTAATTTATTATTAATTTGTTAGTAATATCAAAAATATTATATAGTAGTAATTTTATATTATATTTAGGTTTTAATTTTGTGAGACCTAGAACGAGAAAGATGGAAGAAAAGTATAAAATTTCTGTGACAACCCCGAATGGAGTACAACTAACATATAGAATAGATAATTATGAAATGTTAGAAGGAGGACTTATTAGATTTATTGATAAGAAATATAATAAGATTAAAATATTTGATTCACGACTTTGTGAAATAGAGGAGATTCAAAATGACAGTTTTAGATAGTTTTGGATTTAAAATATTTAGATTAAGAGAAGTTAAGGATAGTGATGAATTTTTATTATTTGATAAAGTTAGAAGAACTTTTAACCAATATAATGAAAAGCGATTACTAAAAGTATTAGATTGTGAATTATATAATAAAGGTATTAATTATAAACAGATTGCAATTGACAAATTAAATTATGATGAACGTGTTAAGCCTGAAAGTTTATTAAGGGAATGGTCATACCATGAATTAAAATTAATTGACAATCTAGGTTACAAGCCAATGAATGAAATGATCTTTGAAGAAAATAATAAATTTTTATTTAATATGTATAGTGTATCTGAATTATCATCTAAAAAAGATTATGCAGATAAAGATTGGAATTTGATTAAAGAGTTAATTATGAACTTAGTCAGTAATAATAAAAATGAGTTTCATTATTTTACTTGTTGGTTAGCCTGGCAAATTAAGAACCCATTAAGACGTTTACCAACTTCTATTATTTTACAAGGTGAACAGGGAACAGGTAAAACTAAGTTTTGTGAATTAGTATTAAAAAATATATTTGACAGGAATTTTTGTGAAATAGGGCAGGCTGATATTAATAAAGAATATAATGATTTCATAGTTGGAAAACAATTAATTGTTGCTAATGAAGTAATCCATAATGATAATAAATTTTTAGTCCCTGACAAATTAAAAAATTATGTTACTGATGAATATCTAAGTATTAATAGAAAGTTTAAAGATACCATATATGTTAAGAATTACTCTCAATGGATATTTGTAACTAATAATGATATGCCTTTAAAAATTGATAAAGATGATAGACGATACAGTATTTTTAAAAGTAAGAAACTTAAAGATGGTTTCAAATTAATAAAAGAATTACTTAATGATTTAGATAACCAACTAGAAGGTTTTATATATTATTTAAATAATTTAGATATAGAATATGAGTTTGTTGCAACACCATTAATGAATGATGCAAAAGAAGATTTAATCAAACTATCACAAAACAGTGTTGAGGAATTTGTAGAACATATTAAAGAGATTGGTGGAATAGATAGTTTCAGTAAAGAGTATAACTCTAATGTTTCTTTTACAGATAGTCCGAAAGGTATTTGCGTACTAACTGACGTTTTTTATGAATTATATTTGAAGTATTGTAATCGTTCAGGAATCAAGCATATATTCACTAGACGTAATTTCACTAGTCAATTAAAAAAGATAGGTTTTATTGCAGACGTTGTTAAGATTGATGAAAAAGCAACAAGAGTTATTTTATTGAGTGGTGTTGATTAAAATGGATATTGTAGATAAATTTGTTAAATATTTTTATGAGAATAATTATACTTTTGATGATCATAAAGAAAAATTATTTAGAGATCAAATGAAATTTGCCCGAGAAAATTATCCTAAAACTGATAAGTTTTTAAATTCATATTATAAAAAATGCTGCACAAATAAAGATAATTTCATATTACCTATTGGCGTGTTTAGAATTTTATTTAGTGAAGTTTGGCCACCTTTAGGTTTAATGTGGATTAGAGGAAATAAATTAAAAAAAGTAAAAACAGATGGAGTTAAAAAATGAATGAACCCAAATTAAATACACAAGAAGCAATGCACATGATTAATCAAGGTCGTGTATTAATTAACGGAGAGTGGGTAGAATGGAATTAGATTTTTATAGTTCCATGGTTAATGCAGACCATAAAGACAGATATAACCAAGGTAAAAAGAAATGGGCGCAAGCTGGCGAGTTCTTTAATACCTTCCACCCTGAGTGGTAAAAGTATTGTATCTACTACAAAGTAAACTAAATGTTTATATACTACTACTATTAGAAATAAGTATTAATAAAAAATGACTTTAGAAGAATCAATTAATAAACACGTAAGAAAACAAAGGCAGTTACAAGACTGTGTTAATAATTACCCTGGAGCATTTAAACAAAAATGAATTGCGTTTGTGGTAAGCCAAGCATAGAACAAGAACTTAATTTATGTAAAGAATGTTATAGAGAGTATCATCGACTTAAAGCTATGTGGGGCGTATTGGTAGCCCAATGATTCAACGGTTACACCCTAACGAGAAATTAGTTTTGATGTATGTGACCAACGAATTTTTTAATGGCCATACCTCTATTAGTATTAGATCAATTTCTGATGCATGTAAGATAGAGTACGCTAATTGTTTCAAATTAATTAAGAGCCTTGAGGAGAAGGCTAAAATTAATATTGTGAAAATAAAGAATAAGATAGAGGTAGTAAAATGAATATAAGTAAACCGAATCACATTACAAAGATAAGGGCGTTACTGATTAAGTACGACGACCAACACTTAAGCTGCAGCTTCATCTCAAGGACATTAAACATTAAACTTAAAGTAGTTGTACAGTATATGGGCTATGCTTTCAGATTGGGGTGGGTTAGTAGAATATCAAAAAATGTAGATAGTTGGTTTGGTAATCCTAATATTAAAACAGTTAATTCCATCTACAAAATAGTACATACAGGGGATTGGGCAGGATTAGTTGGAATGTCGCAATCAAAAAAACATAATAAAGACAATGATAGCGATAATATTAATATAGAAGGTATATACTAATATGAATAAGTATATAGAATATATTAAATATAATAAGTATATACTAATACAACTAATATATATTGTATTGTTAATCTTTACAGGTAACTTGTTTCTTGATAGTTATAATAACATGGACAAGATCATTAACGATGGCGCTTATGTTAATACTAATACGATTGCATTGGGCCAGTTCCAGTTGGAGGATATTATAGAACAACCTTATGTAACTAAAGAAGATTTGATTGCATGGAAGGTTCAATTGTTTCAAACCATAATGGCCCTCATGGTATTCATATTTATATTTATACTATTAGTTAAACCATTCTGGGACGGCTTACCGAAAATGATTAAAGATATACAAGAGAGAAACAAGAATGCTTGACACGCCTAATTGGACGTTATTAGGTATTATATCAATACTATTAATAATAATATTTTATTACATATACAAAAAATAAAAAATGAACGCACAAATGTTATACGCACAATTTAGTATCCCTACAGAACGTAGGCACTTTATTAAGAAGATAGATAAGGGCGACTCCAGGGTAAAGAATCCTGATCCTGAGGTTGAAAAGTTTATGAAAGATTTCCTGACTAATTGGAAGACATACAAAAAAGAAACTCGTATGGAGTTCTGTAACTGGATAATAGACACAGGTACTGACGAAGGCTTTGATTACGCTAACGCAAAGAAAGAAGAACTTAAAGCAAGCCTAGGCTCTGCAGCTAACAAACCAAAAGAGTTAGCAAAGAAAGTAGCACAACTATTTAAGGACGAAGATAAGGGTGACAAATAGGAAGGTTTATATAGTAGTAGTAGTATATTATATTTACACATAAAAACGTGATTAAAAAAATGGTATTAAAAAAATTTAATAATAGACAAAAAGTAAAGATAGCCAGTGTTACACTGGCAGTAACGGGCGCTTTAATAGCGATGATTTCAAACGATTATACTGCAACTGCTGTCTTCTTCACAGGGATTGGTTTTGGTTGCTTCATAATGACTCATTTCATTAAGAGGAATTAACAAATGAAAAAGATAATGAAAATGAAGAATAAGATAATTGAATGTGATAAGAAAGATTGCAAGCATAAATGGTTGTATAAAGGCTCTAAGAAAAAGAGAGAAGGGATTACCTGCCCTGGTTGTCAACGTAAGTTGAATAAACTAAATAAGGTAAACAAATAAGAATGGGATTAATAGATTGGATTGATAGTTTAGAGGACAAGTTTGAGGACTGGAAGGATGCCAGGTACATGAAAAAATTAGAAAGGTTACACGCTAAAGCAAAGCGAAGTAAGAACAGGGAACAAATGTATGCAGTTGAAAAGCATATGCGTGACCAGATTAATAGTACTAATAAAGTTAAGAACGAACTGAGTAAAAGTAAGCAAGCAAACAAACCTAAATTTGATTTTGATAGTTTAGTTAACGGTCCTAAGACTGGCATTGAAAACATTGTTAAAGGAAACAAAGCTGCAGCTACTAAGAAAGTTGCTGCAAAGAAAGCGCCAGTAATCGCTACAAACATATTCGGCCCAGAGAAAAATGAGCAGGATAAAGATTATGACGATTTATTGAACGATCCTAAATACAAATTATAAAGAAAAATGACATTAACATTAGATAGTTTAGTTGACAATTATAAGGAGAGTGCTAGCATTGACGAGCTAGAACGTTGTATTGATTCACTTAAAGACGAATTAGAATCTAAATTAGGTTATTGTTCAAAAGAATGAATAAAGAAAAATGAAAAAAGGATATATATTAGGAGATGAAGAAACAACATTTTGTGTAGTTAAATCTATAAATTCATCTAAGGCAAGAAATGAAGCATTTAAACTTTATGGAAAATTATTAGGATTAGATTTTATTGAATTTAATGAAATTTGTTCTTGTAATAGATTTAAAGAATTAGATGAATTAAACTTTGAAATTATTGATGCTGTAGATTTAGGTGTAGGAACTGAAATGGAACATAAAGAAATTTGGTCTTATGATGAAATTATCAGTGCAGTAAAAGAAGAGGTTTCACACGATTGAACAATGGAAACTACAATATTAAGTTTAAATTATATAATTCCAACTTTTTTATTTAGTTGGCAGATGATTTGTATTTATTTAATATTAAGTTATATGATTATTATAACTTTACCTAGAGGAACAAAGGATTGAAGAATGAACGAATTACAAATATTATTAAAAGAATTAAAAGAAAATTATGATTTGAGTTTCCCTGATATGACTGGGGCTTCATTGGATGAAAGAGAAGAAATGTCTCATCAACTTGAAGAACTTAAAGATTTATGTAGTAATATTATTGATGAACTACAAGATGATGATTAATTTCATTCAAATCAAGAGTTTAAAAGAGCAAATTAATAAAGATGAAATAAGACTTTATGATTTGAAAAAGAAAATAAAAGGTTACCTTAATTGTACAATTATTAAAATGGAAATAGACAATAAACAATTCATTAAATTAATAAATGAAGAAAAACATTTTACAAAAGGAAAAATATTCAGAATTTTTAATGAATGTTTAACAGGTGAATGAAGATTGTATCATGTGGTTTATTGCTTTCCCAAACTAAGAGTTTAGTAAAAAAGTAATGGTAAAATAACAATGAGAAAAATATTAAAAACAGAATTAGAAGGAAAAGAACATTATGTAATTTGGTGTAACACAGTTGATATGTTAATGCCTAATTTATTTGAAAGTATGGAAGCAGTTAATTATTGGTTAGAAAATGTTTATAGTTCAAAAATTGAAGGATTATTTAATGAGTTCAAAAAATATCAAGGGACATTATCTGTAGAAAAGATTAAAGAAGTTATCAAAGAATTTTCACACGATTGAAGAATGAAAGAATGTAAAAAATACACAGAAGATGACATATTAATGAGAATTGAGGGTAAAAAATCTTTACTAAAAGAAATGCGAGAACATCATGTAAATGCTTTAAAAAAAACTGAAAATGAAAAAGCGATGTTATGTCATACATTTTTTATAAAATATATTGATACTAAATATAATAAGTATCTTTCAGAGAATTGAAGAATGAAATGTCTTAAATGTAAACAAACAATGTTGGAAGCAGTGGAAGGTGTTGAAGCAAAAACGCCTGTGCATTTATGTATGAAATGCAGAATAGTAAAGGAGAAAAAATGTCTAAAGCAATGAGATTAAATAAAAAAGAGATAACTACTAATATTATCTATTTAAAAATAATTAT
>Ga0222671_1000524_pt1 | contig 11394 bp, 3 predicted proteins | sample AntAcemetagen797_FD_179849 | JGI IMG/M metagenome (GOLD analysis project Ga0222671, IMG submission 179849) | Saline water microbial communities from Ace Lake, Antarctica - #797 | ecosystem: Environmental > Aquatic > Non-marine Saline and Alkaline > Saline | place: Antarctica: Ace Lake | collected... | reverse complement strand
TGTGGTTCTGAGCGTTGGCATCGGCGCGAGTACTTTCACCGAGACCACCAATGATTTCTTGCTGCTTCTTCCGCCAATCATCAATCCTCGCCTGCTCAGTAATGCGCCGAGCCTCCCTGCCGCCTTTCAGTTGCTCTCTGAGCCACTTCTCTGCCTGCTCCAAGGTTTCTGATGGTCTGTTCAGAAGGTCGCCAAAGGTGTTGATGATCCCCCATTCCTCCTGCAACCTAGAAAACTTCTCATCCGTAGCCTCTGCCATCGCCGCCGCTTTTTCGACGAGAGCATCCGCAGTCCTTTCTGAGTCCATGAGGGTAGCGAAATAGACTTTATTGGCGAAGTCCTGCACCACTCCCCCCAGGGTTGATTTCGCAGAACCACTGGAACCCTTCTTTGGTCGGGATGCCTGCACCAGACGCTCGATCTTTGCGCGATATTCCTTTCGCAGAACCTTCTCAAGTTCCTTGTCAATCATCTCGATGCGCTTTTCGAGGAATTTGTTCACGGTCTTAACACGGTTGCCGGTTTCGGTGTCCTTCGCCATGTTCGCGAGTTGCAAGAAACCACCTACCTTGCCGCGAACCTCTGCTGGCATCGCTCCAAGAATCGCGTTCAGTTCCGTCATGGCCTGGAGGACGCTGGCAAACTTCTTGTTCGGGTCGGTGGAGTTCCCCCTCTGCGCCAGCACCTCCATCAAACGTGCCTTCGCCCTCTGGTAAAGCGCAAGCCTCGCCGCAGGGTTGCGATTCAGCCGGTTGTCCAATGCTGCCTGCACCCTGTCGGCGCCTTCCTTGCCTATGGAGTAAGTAACGCCAATTGGGGCTACTCCGCTTCCCGCAGTTTCCAGAACATCTCCCTCAATCCCCCCCCGCTCAAACACGCGTATCGCGGAATTAGTGATGATTGCTCTCTGAAGCGTTGAAAGTCCGATTCCAGATTTCGCGGGATCTCCCACCCGCACGGCGGCGTTAAATCCCTTCCGTGTGACGTGCTTGCCAGCGTCATTTCGGAATTTACCAGTGCGGAAGTCATATTCCCATTCTCGCGCATCAGGAGCCGCTTTGAAAGAATTTTCCATCTCCTTGGCAGCAAGGGCGGCAATGTTCAGAGTGTCGGATCTCGTCCATTTTAATCCTTGTGCAACGTGTGGTTTGAGATGCTTCGTAGTTCCGTGCCGGATGGCACTGGCTAGGAAATTGGACGTTCGACGGGTGGCATTGATGGAAGTGAGACCAGAATCATCCTTGATCCGCTTCCCGTTGTTGTGAATCCAGTCCAGAGCCGCTGCGTAAAGTTGGCTTCCTCCTCCACCCTGTTTCCCTTGGCTTTTGGCATCGGTGGAACGGATATAGGGACGGTCAGTGTCAGCGTCATGAACGGTCAAAGACCCTTCTTTTCCAATGAAAGTGATTTGAGATTCTCGATCCGAGACCGTGACAGGCTTACCGGGAGCGGAAACCGCCTCGGCAATGTCTTCCGCGGCTTCGGAATCCGTGCGGCCATACTGGAAAACGTCATCATTTTTGGCAAAAGCTGCCCAGACCTCGGAAATGAAATGACTCGCGGCTCTCCTTGTCTTCTCATCACGAGAATCCAGGAGAGCCGCGAAATTCGCCGCTTTTGTGCGGGTCGCCCATTCGGCAGCAGATTCCTTTGCCGCAAGATTGCTTCCTCTTCCTCCCTCTTCTTCCATCGCAAGGAACAGGTTCGCCTCTTCATTGGAGAGATTTTCCCTCATCGCGTCTGCCTTTTTTGAAAGGAATGGGGAATGATCGTATCCCTTCGATTCAACTACAGTTTTTCCATCGCGGGTGAGTTTTGTAAAAGGTTCGCCTGAATAATCATGCTGCGTCAAAAAATGCGTGTACCCTTCATCCTGCGCCCTCTTGATAAACTCCGCTTCAGATTCCGTAAACCTCCCGATGTAGCTGCCTCGACGGAAGCCATTCCATCCGCCGCCGCCAGAGGTTGCAATAAAAGCCATATCGATTTCGTTGGATCTTTCCGAAGATAAGCCATGTGTCTTCCGCCATTCTTTTGCTTCCTTGATGTGGCTAGACACCTCATCGGCTAGAGCTTTTTTCGCTTCAGAAACCCGCTTCTGCGCCGCCTTCACCCGCTCGGTTAAAATTTCTGGTTGACGAGAGGCCTGCCAACGCGGTATCTTCACCTCGTCGCTGGGGAACCCCTGCGCGGATTGAAACACTTCTCTGTTTCGGAAAACTTCCGAATCTTCATTAAAACCCCGGTCAGAAATGGCCGGGGTTTCTTCCTTGCCTATGGAGTAGTTGATGCTGTCCTTCGTGGAATCGAAACGCTGGTCTAGGGGAATCCCGGTGAATGGTTCTGCCGATTTGATCTGGTTTGGGTCGAATGCAATAATTTCCTCAGTGTTTCCAACTCCATCCCTAATAATAATGCCGTCTTTTCCGTTCTCTTTCGCTCTTTCTGCCAAGAAAGGGTCTGTCATTCCTTCCCAAGAGTAAATGTATGGAGTATCTATTTTAAGAAAAACTCGATAAGTCTTTCCTTCCCCCTCCAATTCAACTTCACGCCTAGCATCCCGCCATTTATTTTCCGCAACCTTAATTTGATCGTACTGGTCTTTTGTTATTCTTCCGCCATTGAGGTCTAGAGTCGCAGACATTGGATTGCTGCCGAATCCCCTAGCGGCAGATTCCATTTCATCCCAAGCAGTCTGAACCTTTTTGCTTTTAGTCTTTGCTGCCCCCGCTTGGTAATGGTTTGCCGACGACTCCCTAGGAGCGAAATAAATACCCTTACCCCAATCGCTCACAAGTATTTCCCCGGCTTTTGATGGGTCGAAAACTGTTATATTGTCTTCGGATGAACCGTGGAATGCCTTGATGGGAAACCCCGCCGCCTTGGCAACCTTGGCAACAATGCCCTCTGCCTCCGTCGTCTCTTCCGGCGAGATAGTGCCTGCGTCGTGCTTCGCTTCTAGGGCTGTGTGGCGCGTGACATCGGCTTTGCTCACCGAATAGTTGATGTTATCAGACTCAGGGTTGAAACGCTCGGAGAGGGGGATCACGTTGCCTTCTGAGTCTCGCGTGATTGCTTCGGCAGACTTGATTTGGTTTGGGTCGAAGGCGATGTACGAAGTGCTTCCCTTGTCTTCAAATTGATTTTTATAGATGATGGAGTCGTAACCCTCTTCTTTTGCGAGTTTTACGGCATCTACCCAAGAAGAACCTTGATCTTCTACTCTTTTTGGATTGAGAAGTATCAATCGGGCGTTTGTCATGGGAACATCTATTTCCTCCCACTCGTAGGAGTCAGCGGAGTTTGTGGCAGTTTGCTCTGCATTTTCTTGAGCTTCGGATTCAGTATTAAAGCCATCATCGTTTATATCCTCAGAACTCATCCCATCCATATCCCAATACCAACGGCCATCTTCGTCCTGATCTAATGAGATGCTCTTGATCTGGTTGTCCACATAAGCTCCAACTTGACGGGAATTTGCGGCAGATTCCGTGCCGAAGTGCATCCCCTCTTTACCTGGACTTGGGATTCTATCTATCTCTGGGTCAAATGATCCCCGGTGATGGGCCGTGCCTTCGATTGCTCCAGCAGCCTTCGCCGCCGAATCAACCAAGCGTTGAGCGGCATCCAGGTCGCCAGACTCCACTGCCGCCATGTACTCGGCGTCCTGCGCCTTGCTGATCGAGAAATTCGGATTGCCGTCGTTTGCCATTCGGTTCTCATCCAAGGAATCCTGCTTGTCCTTCGTGCCTTCTCTAGTCCCCTGATTCCGCGAAATCGTGTCAACGTCTAGCCCTGTGGAATGGGCTAGAAGCTCAGTGAAGCTCTGGTCGAGGTTCCCTTCCGCCTCTTCACGCCTCAGGCGGTAAACCCGAGAGAAAATCTCCCTCGCCGCCGCCGCAATCTGCCGCAGGAAGGTCCGCAGGCCCATCGGGATTTGCTCCTCCTTCGTGCGTCCGGTCAGGTATGCCATCGCCACATCAGAGAATGCCTCGATGACATCATCATTGGTCTCAATCCGCATATCCGCAAATTCTTTGGTGGTCTTCAGCTTTGCCAACTGCTCCCGCACCCATTCAATCGTAACCTCCCCCTTCGCCATCGCTTCCTTCAGGTTGTCCTGGGTGAAGTCTCGGATGACATGACCACCATCGGCTCCATCGTGAATGGCAATGATTGAATGCCAAATCCCATCTTCAATGTGACCCCGATTGCTGGCGCGAACAAAGTACCCCCCAAGCTGATTCTTGTCAGTGGGTCGCTCCTCATTAGGCATCGACTCCACCAGGTCAAAGAACTTTTCGAGATTGTCGGGAGTTGGGTTTTTCTCGTATTCCGCGAGCAGGCTTTGAGACCCGGCATTCGCGAGAAGCTCCCTTATCTTAGCGGGGTTTCCTCGGGCTTTGTTGATTTCACTGACAAAGGCAATCGAGTCGCCGATGGCGGTAGTCTGGCGGGTGATTGATTCTTTTACGTGTTCAAAATAGACGCTCTCTGCGACAGCACGGTCTCGGGTGATGTAGGGTTCGCCCTTGCCATCGGTGACCTCGTATTCATAGACAGGATCTCCGTTCTCATCCACCTCACCGGCAACCTCCCTGCTCTCCATTGTCGGGCTACCCTCACGCGCAGCATTCTTTTTCAGACGGTTCGCACGTTTGTTTGCCGCTTCTGCCCCGGCTGCGATATTTTCCGGTGTCCGCTTTTTGTATTCTACATTGAGGATTTCCAACGCCTCCTCTGGGCTTTTAGCCGCAACAGTCTTTGCGGCACCCTCATCAGAGATTCCAACGTCAGTCAGGGGTTCTGTCCGCTCAAGGAGGAATCTCCCGTCCTTGACATCCCCGATGGTTGCGGCTCCGGCACCGACAATCGAGATAAGCATCATCGTGCCAATCGTCTCGGGAATAGAACCGACAAGGAGATTTAAGTCCTTCCTCAAATCATGGTCAGCGAAATCCTCGTTGAGTGCCTCCCCCAACTGGTCAACCAGAATTGGCAGGGAGTTTTGACCGACCTCAATGACAGTTTCACTTGCGGCAATGGTGAAATATCTTTTCCCGGCAGTTTCAACCACCCCAATCTTCCCCTTTTTCGATTGAGAAATCTTCCGCATGAATGTCACAAACCTGGGTGCGCGAGGGAAGAACACCTCCAACTTGAGCCGGTCAAGTGCGGTCTCGGGAATTGAGATGAGGGTGGCGTATTCCATCGCATCCTCGGGCGACAGGTTGGGATTCCTTGTGAGCAATGTCTCGTAGTTCCGTGCCTGGTTAGCCATGAAGACCAAGCTCATGCCGAAGATTGGGACTGAGACCGCTGCCATGTATGGGACAGCACTGGCAACGCCAAGCACACTTCGCTGGGCCAATTTGCCCTGCCATGACTTCGCAGTCGCCTCGATGGGGTCAACCTCCTCCTTGAGTTGGGAGACCTCGCGCAGCACCTTGATGACGCTCAATTTGTCATTGATAGTCTCAACCTTCTTCGCCAATTCGGCATCGGTGCTTGCCCCTTTACCGGCACCCTCTTCAATCATCCTGAGTTGTGAGCGCAAGGCTTGCTCTGACATCACCCGAGTCGTCTGCTTCACCGATCCAACTGACATCCGGCTCAGGCTGTCGGTGAACATATTCAGAAACTTTTTCGACTCAAACCCGCTTCGCTTCGCCGCCATCAGAACAGCAGAATAGAGCATCTGCCGGTCTTTCTCTGGCATATTGGCAAGCTCCCCAATGACATTGGCCGACCCGTCCCCCTCTTTCAGTCCAGACTCGCTGGTGATCTCATCGTAAAGCCTCTTCGCGGAAGGGGCGTATTGCTTGAATTTGGTTTCAAGCTCTTCCTTGTTCTTCCCCAGCCATGAAAGCACTTGAGCCTCTTCCCCAGGCTTGAGACCGGCAAAGAATTCTGGATTGGTTTCCTTGTAATTCTGAACAAATTGAGAGGTTGGAATAGGTTCCCCGTCTTCAGTTCCCTGCCACAGAGACAAGGCGACATCACCCAAGAGCATTTGCGAATCTTCTTTCCTTGCCTTGTCGCCTTCATACTTCCCGCGAATCATCCCGAACAATTCCGAGTCAGTGTTCGCCACCTTCCCAAACATGGATTGAGAGTAGCCCTTGCGCGATGCGTCAGGATTGATGTTTGCATCTACCCCGGTTTGGTATGAGAGGAAGGAACGGACTGCGGCAGACTCCTTCGCCGCCTCCGGGTCATCGGACTTCGAGAGGATGTCATTCATCTCAGGCCGGTTCATCTGCTGCTTGAAATAGTCGGGGTCGGTAAACATCCCCTGAAAGTGAGTTTGCTTTGCCTCGGTCTCTGCCTTCTCTGTCGCGGCAGCATAAACCCGCAATGCCGCTGACATCCGCTTCCGTTCCTCTGGGGGGGCAGTCTTACCTCGGGCAATGTAATCCCGCGCCGTATTGGCATCAATGATTTGGATTTCGCTCACGATTGGAATGCCCTCTGGTGAGCGGTATTCCATCCATCCTCATCCAATGGAAAGTCCTTCCCGGCCTCATGTCGCGCCATCGCTTTAGCAAGGGGAATGGCAATCTCGGGGTCTCGCAGCATTTCTTTGGTCAATTTTGTGTCAGAGGTGAGTCCGGTGCTTTTCTCAATCACGCTCAGATAACTCTCAACATGATTGCCGCCACTCCATTTCTTGATAGCAGAGGCGACAGTCATTCCGGTGTATCCTCTATCCAACAAATCAAATTGAGCGGCAGCACCACTCTCTGCATCTGGGAAGACGGCAATCTTATGTCCTCCCCCAATGGTATCCTCCCGAGTCGCGCCAAACTTCTTCGAGGATGACCCGGCATACATCGCACCGGGATTGTTTGAGCGGATGGATGCTGGCTGAGAACTTGCGGAGGTGTCCCCGTCCATAGCATCCATCTCGTCTGCGGCCTTAATCACATCGACCTTTGGAATGTCTGGCTCTGGCTCTGATGGGTAGCCGTAAGTGGTCCCCAATCCAAATCCCCCAGGATACCTCGTCGGAATCCAATCTGTCCAATCACCACCAGCACGAATCTTCGCAGCCTCATCCGCCGCCTTTTGCCGGATTACCTCATCAGTCATCCCATTGAGCTTTTCCGATGCTTCCTTGGCAGTTGCGTTTGGATTGTCGCTGAACCATTGCGCCATGTCCTCCTTGACTGACTCCACCTGACCCCAGGCTTTTGCGCTTTGTTCGGCATCGACAACCTTGCCTTTAGTTTCTCCCTTTGTCCCGAGTCCGGTGTCACCATACACCCCAGAATTTGCCAGTTTATCAATGAACTGGAATGCCTCGCCTTTGAGTCGAGTGGTCTGAGGTGAGGATTTCCCGTCACGGTTGCGGGAGTAGGAGGTGTAAAGTTCGCTATTCAATGGGCCTTGCAGTCCCTTTGGAACCTCAGTGCCGATGCGTTGCTGAAGCGAAGCATATCCGCTCAAGTCTCGGTCATCCTTTGCCAAATAGGTCGCGATTTCGGTGCGAAGCGTGGAAACTTTCTCGGAGTCGTATTGAGGGTCAGATTCCAAGACGGTGACCAGACGGTCAATCGTGATTGAATCCATAAGCCCCTCACCCTGCTCCCTCACCTCATCCTCGGTGGTGACATCCCCCTCGATGATTTTGTTTAGGATTTCATTGCTCTTATCCACCTGGATCCCGCGAGCATACCTCGCCGCCTCACCTTCTGCCTGGAGAAGACGGGTCGGTCCTTCCGGCCCAGAGAAGTGCTGTTCCATGAAGGAAACCTGCCCCTCATCAAGCGCATCTCCATCCCGCATTGACTTCAAATCAGAGGCATACAGCACCGGGTTGTCTATCATCATCGCCGCACGTTGATTCTTGTCCCTAGTCAGGATGTGACCCTCCCACCGTCTATCAACTTGGTTTTGGGTCATTGCCCCAGTGACAACCATGTCAGCGTAAATCGTCGCCGCAGTGTCTTCATTCCCCGCTTCAAATTCAGTTTGGGCGCGTCCCAGCAACTCACCGTTTCCACGCTCAACCGCAGAACGATTCGCCGCCCCAATCAACCGGGTATTGGTTTGTGCCATGAATTGCTGCTTGTCCACCTCAAGGCGGCGCAACCCCTCGTCACTGAATTTCAAGTCGCCTTCAACTTCTGGGCCAAACTTGGACATTACCTCATTCCACTTCGGCACCCATTCATCCTCAGACATCCCCCGAGTCTCAGTTTCAAACTTGGCAAATCTCTCAGAGACCTTTCGGTTGCGAATGGCGAGATTGACGGAATCTTGCTGCCGAATCTTTCGCGCCTGGATGTCAGAAAAGACGGCACCAATCCTTGCCCCTACCGCTCCCATGCGCCCGATTGAGTCTCCGATAGCTCCCGCGCCCCTTGCTGCCCCATCAAAAGACCCCTGTTGGAGTTGTGGGGTCATCAGGTTGCGAGCGGCACCGGAGAGGTCAGTGCGAGCATTAGGCACCCTGGTCATCGCGGGATCAGGCGCGAGTCGAGGAGCGTTTGGAATTTGGGCGAGAGGAATTGGCATGTCTATCCGTTGTTTGAATATCTCGGAGTGCGAGAATATGAACTGTAGGAGGAAGCTCCGGTATTGATGGCAGACCCGACCCCTTGAATGAGGGTGCCAGTGGCTGCACTCTTATATCCTGCGGCAGTGTTCATGCCGCTGAGATAATCCGCTTGTGATTTGTTTTGATTGATTGAGAATCCAGCTTCGGCTGCGGCACCCTCATATCGGGCGATGCCGGCATCAAACATAGAGAACCCAGCCTCGAAGCGTTCCAAATCGGCTTTCCGGTCATAGGCCCGACCTTCCATGTCGCCGCGATAATTTATGTCTTGGATTCCAAGCTCAAGCAAACCGGCGGTCTCAGCCATAACGGCAAGCGGAGAACCCTCAGAGGTGACGCCAGATTTGCCATACCTTGCCCTCTGCATGGAAAGCTGCCGCTCATTCTTGATTCGTTCGCGTCGTGCCTCTTCCCGTGCTTGGGATTCTGCGGCTCGACCTTGCCGCTCCAGTGCCGTCGCATTGTTATTCTGTGCCGCTGCCCTTGCCTCAGCGTTCTGAGCCTGCCAGGACGATTGCTGTTGAGCCAGTTGAAGATTGACGCGATTATTCTGATCAGCAACCTGACGATTGTAATTCGCCATCGCGGCAGCATTGCGCGACTGCTCCTGCTGGGAATAGTATGAGACCCCGGTGCCAACGGCAGTAGCCGCAATGGAGGCGGCGGCGAGGATGTATGCTGTGGCTCCACCGTCAGGCATCGGAGACCTCCTGGGTGAGTGTGAAAAGACATTCTACGGGTTTGCCCTCAGAGACAAATCCCAGTTTCTTGGCGAATCGCGCCATCGCTGGATATGTGCGGAGGAACATGACCCCGTAATCCATTCGAGCGGCAGCACCCTTTAGGAAGGCGACCCCAAGCATGAGAGCATCTCTCGCGGCAGACATCTTTAGCTTTGGCGCAGTGACTGCCTTTTCGAGGAAGCAAACGCCGGTTGAGTTGTCGAGGTAAAGCCAAAGGGCAGCTAGAGGCGAGTCCTTCTCATAGACAACGATGCCGAGCTTCGGGAGCATCTCCAGAGGAGGCACAGAAACGTCATGGGACTTCCACCAGTCGGAGACCAAATTGTAATCTTCCTCCCGGTTAAATTCACGGATTTGTAGTGGTGGAATGATCATCAGTTTCCGGTAGACTCCCAGACGGGGGTGATAGCCAAGACAGTTAGCGGAATGGGCTGAGTTTGTCGAACCGCAATGACACCATCTCGCGAATGGTTTCCGGTGACCGGGAATTCTTTGTCTCCGGTGAAGACAGGGGGGGAACTGTCCATCGCATCGGTGGTAGTCCTGGAGAACATCTTGTCCCAAGTGGAGGTCGAGGCATTGCCCATGTATTCGCCGCCAAGGCTCTTGTAGAGACCGACTGAAGCACGATAGACTTTCTTCTTTTTGCCCTTCGTCGAACCGTTGCGGAGTTGCATCTCCATTTTCATTGGTTGCAGGGTGGAAGTGTAGCTCAAGCCACAGAGGATTGTCCCCGCTGCTTCCTGGAGGGTGATGGCACCACTCGCAACAGTCCGCGCCGGGGACACTGCCCCATCCGCGAGAATGTCAACCTCCTCACCTTCGAGGTGGTCGAGACCGGCTACGGCAGTGGATTCGGGAGAGTTTGTGACTCGCGTGGCACAATCCAAATACCACCAACTCGCCTTGGTCTCAGCTTCAAAAGTCTCACGAAAATCGGTGCGAAATCTCTCGATGTATTTGACGTTGACCCCGTTCACATTCCGATTGACCGAAAACCAGACCTCATCAGGGCCGGATGCCCCGTGGATGGTCGCGACACTCTCAAAGGTGCCTTGGGTGCTGTGACGGTGGAACCCAACAACATTCTGGTCTCGTTCGTAGGTCATGCCGACAAGCTCACCCGACCCGCAGACCGTCCAATAGATGGCATCTGGTTGCTGTTGGAATGCTGATTCGAGGATTTCTCCGCTCGTAACGTGTTCTGCCAGGACAGTCAAATCGGGCGCAACCCATCCGTCCTTTTCAAATTGATAGACCAACTCACGAACCTTTCGACCCTGCCGCTGAACAAAGAGAATGACATCATTTACCACCATCGCCCGAAGGTATTTGGAACCATAGCTCGACTGACGGGAAGCACGGACATTCGATGGAGTGATGGGGTCGTCGCTGGTGGTCGAGCCGATTGTCCATTCGTCCCCGGCGGTGCCAATCAAGAGTTGATCTTGCGAGGTCATCCATTGGATCGGGTTTGCCTCCTGACTCGACAGAGAGAAGAACAATCCAGCATCGTCATTGGCCGAAATTCGGAAGTTCTGAAAGTCGTCGGTGTTGCTGCCCCATAAGCTCTGTGGACGCTTCGAGGTGCCTCCGTAGAACACCCTCTGCTCATGAAGAGCGACAGACCGGGGATGACCCTGCACCAGCGACCATGCACCCTCAGACCAAAAGGTCGTCGCCGTCGTCTTCGTCAACTCATTCTGCACGGCAGCAGTGCAACTAACTGCCGATGCCACTGCCGAAATCTTGACGAATCCATATTCGCGAGCAGTCCCAAGCTCAAGCAATGCGCGTGGTGTGCCGGTCTTGCTGCTGTAATTTGTGACCGTGATGCGAAGGAGAGCTTCCGACTCTTCCGTCCCGGTGGCCGAGATATTCCGGTCAGCCTCTCCCACGTATGGGCCGCGCAGGGTCGCGTAGGTGGTGCCTCCGTCATAGGACCGCTCGATGGTAACGTCTGCCGTCCAGCTGCCGTAGGTCGTGAATTCCCAATCCCCCAGGACCGAGATGGCAGAGGAGGAGTTATTCGAGGCAATCGCATGGTTCACGGATGCCGTGTCCCTGTCATGCCCGAGTTGGTAATAG
>Ga0222671_1000523_pt1 | contig 11404 bp, 9 predicted proteins | sample AntAcemetagen797_FD_179849 | JGI IMG/M metagenome (GOLD analysis project Ga0222671, IMG submission 179849) | Saline water microbial communities from Ace Lake, Antarctica - #797 | ecosystem: Environmental > Aquatic > Non-marine Saline and Alkaline > Saline | place: Antarctica: Ace Lake | collected... | reverse complement strand
CATGGCTGCGCCTCGCACGGCGACAAGGTTCAGGGCGTCTTCATCGCTCAGCACGCCGGCTAAAGCAGCCGCGGTGAATTCCCCCACGGAATGGCCAGCAAAAGCGAGAGGAGTTCCTGCGGGCAAGACCCGAAGAAGTGCCCGCCCGGTCAGAATTCCCGCTGCAACAATGAGGGGCTGTGCTACCGCGGTGTCTCTAATGGTGTCTTCATTGCTGGTGGTGCCATGGGCGATGAGATCGACATTAATGGCGTGGGACCATCGCTCCACTGTTGCGCGTTGGTCGTGGTTGGCAAGCCACGGTTCGAGGAAGCCTGGTTTTTGGGATCCCTGCCCGGGGGCGACAATAACAAACATAGTGTCCAGTTTCCCTTCTTGCTAGCTACCACCGTGTGGTGCGTAGCGTCATGTTTAAAGGACGCATTGTTGTAGGGAAGCTACAGGACCCTGGAGCCCATTCCCGGGGTACGAGGCTCGCTCATCGTTCCCAGGATGATGGCCAGGTGCAGGGTGAGCGCATCTCGAGGATTTCCGGGATCCCAACTGACCACCTGGGCTACTTTTTTCAATCGGTAGCGCACTGTGTTCGCGTGCACAAACAGTTCGCGCGCGGTGGCTTCCAAAGAATGACCCGTCTCGAGATATGTCCAGAGAGTGCCCAGAAGATCGAGTTGGTGATCGCGCAGCGGTTCATAAATGTGCGTGACCAATGCCCTGCGCGCCAGCGGGTCCCCGGCCAAGGCCCTCTCGGGTAAGACGTCGTCGGCAGACAAGGGACGGTTGAGTTCGCGGCGGGCTTTGGCGACAGAAAAACCAGCGAGAGCTGCTTTTGCACTTTTTGCTGCATCGACAACGGACGCCACGGTAGGACCCACCACGAGGGCGCCCGGGCCAAAGCTTTGTTCCATCGCTGTGGCAATCTCCATAAAACTCGACGGGGCGCTCACCGATTCATCTTCTTCGGCTCGACGACCAATCACCACAACAAGCCTGTTTCCTTGAACTCCCACCAGCACGTCTGCGTGCTGGTGGCGAGACGTCCGTCGAATGTCATCCACATCGACCATGCGGGGGGTTGTGCCGACCACCACCGCAACCTCACCGTGACCCATCCACCCGAGTGCGGCAATGCGCGAGGGTAACTCTTGGTCGTATTCACCGCTAAGAATGGAATCCACGGCTAGAGCTTCGAGCCTGGCGTCCCACAGCCCCCTGGCTTCAGCGGCCCTGGCATACACGTCCGCTGCGGCGAAGGCGATTTCACGGGAATAGTGCAGGATCGCTTCGCGAAGCTCCGGGGGTGACCCGCGGAGTTGTTCCTCCACTACTTCAACGGTGACCTTGATCAGTTGCAGGGTTTGTTGCAAACTCACAGAACGCAACAACTCCCGGGGCGCTACCCCAAAAACATCTGAGGCAATCCAGGGGGTGGATTGCGGGTCGTCGTACCAGGAGATGAAGGACGAAATTCCCGTCTGAGCGACCATTCCCACGGTGGAGCGACGCCCCGGGGGCATGTCTCGATACCAGGGCAAGGTGGACTCAAGCGTCGCCAGCGTGGTGCTCGCCATCTCGCCTGAGATATTGCGAAGCCACGCCAGCGTTTGCTTCTTGGTCATAGCCATAGTGCTATTAAACGGAACGCGATGCCCGCTTAGGACTCACCACCGGCAGATCCGCTGGTGCCGGCTGTGACGTCGTGCAGTTTGTATTTGGCGATGGCGTCGCGCAGAGAAGACTCTGGCACCAAGCCGTCAACGCCGAGCTGTTGCAACACCCGTGCTGCAACAGAGGGCCCATCGATGGCGAAGTGACGCCGAGCGGCAGGCCTGGTGTCGCTAAAGCCAAACCCGTCTGCCCCCAGCGTGAGGTAGCTGCGGGGCACGAATTCTCTGATCTGGTCCTGCACCGCGTGGGTGAAATCGCTGACCGCAACAACGGGCCCCTGGCTTTCGTTCAGGCGCTGCGTCACATAGGGGACCTGTGGGGTTTCCTCGGGGTACAAGAAGTTGTGGCGCTCAACGGCGACACCGTCGCGTCGAAGCTCGTTCCAGGAGGTTACCGACCAGACCTCTGCGCTGACACCCCAGTCTTGGGCGAGCAGCCCTTGAGCTTCGAGGGCCCAGGGCACCCCGACACCCGAGGCCAAGATGGTGGCTCGGGGACCCGTGCCCGAGCCCTCACTGATGCGGTGCAGGCCTTTGAGGAGACCCTCCACGTCAACGTCGGCGGGTTCGGCCGGTTGCACGAGGGGCTCGTTATAGATCGTCAAGTAGTACATGACGTTGGGGTCAGGGTGCGACCCGCCATACATGCGCTCCAAACCGGCTTTCACAATGTGGGCCAATTCATACGAATATGCAGGGTCATAGGTAACCACTGCGGCGTTGGTGGAGGCCAACAAGGGGGAGTGTCCGTCAGCGTGCTGGAGGCCTTCTCCGGTCAAAGTGGTGCGACCCGCAGTCGCACCCATGATAAATCCCCGGGCCATCTGGTCTCCCGCAGCCCACATCGCATCGCCGGTGCGCTGGAAGCCGAACATGGAATAGAACACGTAAATCGGAACGATGGGTTCGCCGTGGGTGGCGTAACTTGTTCCCAGCGCGGTAAAAGCTGCAAAAGCACCGGCTTCATTGATGCCGGTGTGCAGTATTTGACCTTGGGGGCTTTCCTTGTATGCAAGCAACTGCTCGCGGTCTACCGACGTGTAGCTCTGGCCATGGGGGTTATAAATCTTGGCGGTCGGGAAGTAGGCATCCATCCCAAACGTTCGCGCTTCATCGGGAATGATGGGAACCAAGCGGTGCCCCAACTCGGAGTCCTTCAGCAGGTCTTTGAGCAACCTGGCAAAAGCCATCGTGGTGGCAATTTCTTGCTTACCGGAGCCCTTTTTCACCGCCGCATAGGTGTCATCGCCGGGTAAGGAGATCTGGGTGTATTTCGAGCGCCGCTCAGGAAGATACCCGCCGAGCTCCGCGCGCCGCTCATGCATGTACGCAATCGCTTCATCATTCTCACCGGGGTGGTAGTACGGCGGTTGGTACAGATCCGCTTCAAGCGCAGAATCAGAGACAGGGATGCGCATATCGTCGCGGAAGGTTTTGAGATTCTCCAGCGTGAGTTTTTTCATCTGGTGGGTGGCGTTTCGGCCTTCGAAGCTGGGCCCTAGGCCGTAGCCCTTGACGGTCTTAGCGAGAATGACCGTGGGTTGGCCCTTATGCTCGCTCGCTGCCTTGAACGCTGCGTAGACCTTTCGGTAGTCGTGACCACCGCGCTTGAGAAGCCAGATGTCGTCATCGCTCATTCCAGCGACCATGGCGGCGGTGCGGGGATCTCGACCGAAGAAGTTTTCTCGAATGTAAGCGCCACTTTCGGCCTTGTATGTCTGGAAGTCACCATCGGGTGTGCGATTCATCAGATCTCGCAGAGCACCTTCGTGGTCTTTGGTGAGCAGAGAATCCCACTCCCGACCCCAGACCACTTTGATGACGTTCCACCCCGCACCGCGAAAGAAACTCTCCAGTTCCTGAATGATTTTTCCATTGCCCCGCACGGGCCCATCGAGGCGTTGCAGGTTGCAGTTGACGACAAAAGTCAGGTTGTCGAGGTCGTCATTCGCCGCGAGCTGTAAAGCTCCGCGGCTTTCGACCTCGTCCATCTCGCCATCGCCCAGGAAGGCCCAGACATGTTGTTGGGAGGTGTCTTTAATCCCGCGGTTCTGGAGGTAGCGATTGGCTTGAGCTTGATAAATAGCGTTAATAGGACCCAGGCCCATCGACACGGTGGGAAACTGCCAGAACTCTGACATGAGCCTGGGGTGAGGATAGGAGGGGAGGCCACCCGAGGGGTGCGATTTCTCCTGGCGGAAACCGTCGAGCTGGTGCTCGCTCAGACGCCCTTCGAGGTACGCCCTGGCATACATACCGGGTGAGGCATGACCTTGATAAAAAATCTGGTCCCCACCTCCTTGGTGATCTGCACCACGGAAGAAGTGATTGTGACCCACTTCGTAGAGGGCAGCCGAAGACGCATAGGTCGAGATGTGACCACCGACAGAAATTCCTGGGCGTTGAGCGCGGTGAACGGTGATCGCGGCGTTCCAGCGAATCCAGGCGCGATAGCGCCGCTCTATCTCCTCGTTCCCGGGGAACTTCGGTTCATTCTCGGGGGCAATGGTGTTGAGGTAGTCCGTGGTCGGAACCATTGGAACACCCAGGTGAAGCTCTTTGGAGCGCTTGAGAAGGCTCAGCATAATCTCTCGGCCGCGCTGGTGGCCCGAGCGGGCTACAACGGCGTCAAGAGATTCTTGCCATTCACTGGTCTCCGAGGGGTCAGAGTCCATCGTGTGAAACGAATAGGGGTCTTGGTCATTAACAGCCACTCTGACCTCTTCCTGTGTGTGGTAGATCCAGAAGTCCACTTCTCAGGGGGTTGCCTCGAGCAAGTATTCCCAAGTCTAGTGCCACAGGTGCGCACTGCCAGATGGGGGCGGAAAGACCGTCGGTGGTTTAGCATAAAGCGTTGGGCCTGTAGCTCAGTTGGTTAGAGCGCCACGTTTACACCGTGGATGCCGGGGGTTCGAGTCCCTCCGGGCCCACTCATTACTTATCCGAACAGCGCGACCATGAGGGCCACATAAATCACCACAAAAATTGCGGGTGTCACGTACTTCACAACCCACAGCCAAGAAGAGATTGACTTCTCTGACGGAGAAGACTGAGAGAGTGCTTCAGCCTCTGTGGCGGAGGTGAACTGGACGAGCGCGCCGAAGATGCCCGATGCCAACAAAATGCCGGCCGTTGCAACGCGCAATGCGAAAGACGTTTCGGCAAGGCCGAACTGGAGCAATGCAACGGTGGTGATGAGCAGTGCCGTGGGGGCCATTTGGGACACCACGATCATGCGTCGGTGAGCAAGCCAGGTTGACGTGTGTTCCGGTGTCATTGTCTCTCCCTGAGGGCGTTTGGCGATGATGTTCACCCTAGCGAAGCACGAGTGGGGGAACGCAGAGCTCAACGATAACTCTCGCGTGTGCCGGGCTTCTGGAGGCAAGGGGTATTCCATCACCGGCTCTACTGGCGGCACGAAAGGGCCGAGGCGGATGCACACGGGGCACCTCCGTTCTGGGCTATGTCGTTTCGGCATTCCTCGCCAGGGGGAGGACGCCACAGCTTTTTCTCGCAAGCACAGCGATGTCTTTGGCTTCTGCGGTGCTAGCGGTGGCACCCGCGGTGTCGTCTCTTGTTGTCGGAAAAGAAAATCACGGGCTTGAGGTCGCAGGTTTCGGTCCGGTTCTGCGTGTTCCCGGCACACCCTGGTGGCCCCTCTCAGCGCGCATCAAACTCCGGATGCGCCTATCCTTGAGGGATGGTCAATGACGAATTTGCCGATAGTGATTTCGAGGGGCCCCGGCGCACGACGTTTGAGCCGCCTGATGATGATGTGGTGTACACCAATTCGTCCTCTGTCACTGAGGAAGACAGCACCGACGAACCCCCGGAGAGAGCGTCGCTCACCTCATATTTGCCTGCCCCCGTTCGTACCTATCGCACCGAAGAAGAGATTGTCGCAGAATTTGACCGGCAGGGCGCCGGAAGTACGGGCGACATGATCGAGGAGCTCCAAAAGCAGATTTTCTTGCGTGGCGAAGAGGAATTCGCTTTTTCCTCGTGGGCAGCGGCCCTCCGCCGCACCCGAGAAGATCGAGCTGAGGGAATCATTGCTCACGAGCGTGAAATAACCTTGGGGTCCCAGGACGAAGCCACTTTTTCCTCGTGGGCGGCGTCAATCCGGCATGCCCAAGAAGATGACGTTGACGGCATCATTGCTCACGAGCGGGGAATTTTTGACGCGGCAAAGCCTGCAGCGCTCATATTTGATGCACTTGGTCTTCGGCCAGAGGAGGGGGAGGCCGACAAAATCCCCCGGGAGCCAGAGCTGGAGCCAGAGCTGGAGCCAGAGGGCGTCGCAGAAGAACTGAGCTCCGAGGGTTCAGTCGAAACTTCAGAAGTGACCCGTGAAGTCACGACGCTGAAATTCGAATCCGCCGAGGATGACACTGCTTCTCTCGTCTCGACGGATGATACCTGGCCGCTCAGCCAAGAAGCCCCGGAAGCCGGTGTGGTAGTCCCGCCAGCTCCTCTCCCCGACGGCGAATACCAAAGGCCTTGGGCCCTCCTCTCAACCTGGGGCTTTGCCTTGATTCCTTTGGTCGCCCTCACAGCCGGGGCGACTCTGGTCGCAGGGGGGCTGGGCCTCATCGAGTCTCTTGCCGTGGGCGCCGTTGTGGGACTCACCGTTGCGTGGCTTGTAGGGGCACTTTCGAAGGCCAAGAATCCTGGTGCCGCGACTTTTGGGACTCGCGGCACAATCGTTCCCTCTGTGCTCATGATGGTGGTGAGAGTTGCAGTGGTGGCCGGGGCTTTGTGGTGGGCCGAAAGAACCCTTGTCATGATTGGTACCGCTGCGAGATGGTGGACGGGGGACGAATGGTTTGCTCATCCTGGGGCGGCTATCGGTGTGGGAATGCTTGCGCTTATTCCTGCACTTGTCGGAGCCACCATGGTGCGCGTCACTCTGTGGATAAGCGCGGGGCTCGGTGTTCTAGGCGCCGGTGCCCTCGTGTTCCAAACTTCTTCATTCCTCACAGGCTCGCCAGAGTGGGCGTGGCAGGCCGACGCAGTAGATCTTCTGGCGACGGGGTCTTTTCTGCTCGTTGGAGCCCTACTTATGCTGATTCCACCTGCCAGTGACATGGCACGACTGAAGGGGAGGCGCAGCCCTCGGGCACTGCGTAGTACCAGTGCCGTTGGTGCGACGCTCCCTCTGGCGGCATTACTTTTCTATATGGTCTGGGTCGTCTCCAGTACACCGTCGCTCGGTGACGCGCTGCGCGAGAACCCAGTGGTTGTGTTGGGCGTGGGCTTGGGCACCTGGTACCCCATTCCGGCCATACTCTTTTTTGTTCTGCCTTTTGTGGGATTCCTCGCGATCGGGCTGACTTCCCTGGGATCTGCAGCTCGTGAACTGTTCGTGCCCAGCAGTAAGTCTGTGCACCCCGGAGTGATGGCGGCGGTCGTTGGCGTGGTTGTTGCTCTCGCGATTGTCTTCAGTGCAGAGGCCACGGCCAGCGTGCTGGGGCTTCTTCCCACCCTTGGCGTCGTCATCGCCGCGTGGGCTGGAGCAACCGCTGTTGATGCCATTCTTTCGTCGAAAAAAACGAACACCCAGGCCGTGTCCTGGAGATTGGGACCTCTTCTGGGAGTGCTGGTGGCCATCGGGCTCGGTCTGGGTCTTGTGTCCTCGGGGGTCTCCTGGTTGAGCTGGCAAGGCTATCTGGTTCCTCTGCTTGAACGAGCGGGGATGAATACTCTTTTCGCGGGCAACCTGGGTGTGTTTGTCGCTTTGGGCATTGCTGCGCTTGTCAGTGCGTTGGCAGCGCTGCCGGCGAAGAAGCCCAAGGTGAAGCTTGATGGCTAAAAGCTCTGCCGGGTCTTTGACCCTCGCGGATGTCATCACCACCCTGGAAAATCTGTGGCCTCTCGCAGGGTCAGAAGTATGGGATGCGCCCGGTCTTATCGTGGGTGACCTTGCCTCTTCGGTGACCTCCATTCACCTGATGGTTGATGTCACTCGCGAGAGTGTGGCCGAAGCTTTGGACAATGGCGCGGACCTGATTGTTGCCCACCATCCTCTGCTGCTGCGCGGGGTCACCACGGTGGCAGAGTCCACCTATAAGGGTTATCTCCTTGCCACGCTGATTCGCGCAGGCTGTGCGCTCTATGCAGCACACACCAACGCTGACGTTGTCCCCACAGGAACCTCTGCCCGCCTGGCAGAGCTGCTTGAGCTCGTCGATCACATCCCCATTACCTCGGGGGTTACCCCTGGGCAAGGGTTGGGACGTACCGGCTCCCTTCCTCGGCCCGTCACGCTGTATGAACTGGCGGTGGTGCTGGGCGAGGTTCTTCCTCACACCGCTGTGGGACCCGTCGTTGCCGGGGATCCTGAAGCGGTGGTTACCACGGTGTCGCTCTGCGCCGGGGCGGGAGATTCGTTGCTCGGTCATCCGGCAGTCATCGCGAGTGATGTCTACATCACCAGCGATCTTCGCCACCACGTGGCGAGCGAAGCTCGCGAACAGGCGGCCGTGTCCGGTGGCCCCGCGCTAATCAACATCTCACACTTCGCCGCGGAATGGCTGTGGCTTGACCAGGCAGCCATAGATCTTCAGACCGCTTTGGGAATATCTATTACTGTCGGTGATTTGAACACCGATCCGTGGGTTTTTCAAGTTCAACGAGGGGGAGGAAAATAAATGGCCCTTCACGCATCGGCTAGTGACCAGGCCAAGCTTTTAGAGCTTGCCGACTTTGATGTCTCTCTTGCCCGCACCGCATCACAGTTACGCGGGCTTGCAAAAGAGCTCAGCATAGAGACGCTCGAAAAAGCGACGGCTGAGATTAAGACGAGGCGCCATGACGCCATGGTGGTGTCCGAAAATATTCGTTCCGAACTTACCCGAGCAGAGTCCGATGTTGCCCTCGTCGAGGCGCGCATCACGAAGGATTCTGAACGACTGATGAACACGACTTCGTCCAAGGACGCTCAAAGTTTGGAGCACGAACTGGAAAGCCTGAACAGCAGGCAAGGTGACCTTGAAGACATTGAGCTTGCCATCATGGAAAACCTTGATGCAGCGGAGACTACCCTCGCCGAGATTGCTGGTGAGCTCGATACTGTCGAGGCCGCTCTGGGAGGGGCTAGAGAGCAAGAGCGTCGCCAGCAAGAAGAACTTGGCGGCGTCAGGCGTGATCTGGAGGACCAACGAGGAGCGCTCGTCGGCACCTTGCCTGTGGATCTCATTGAGCTTTACGAACGCCAACGCGAGCGCTATGGAATCGGAGCGTCTCTGCTGCGGGGCAGAGTTTCGCGGGCCAGCGGAGTCACGTTGACAGAGTTAGAGATTCAAACCCTTCGCCAGACTTCTGAAGACGAGGTTGCTATGTGCCCCACGAGTAACGCCATTTTGGTCAGGACTGCCGAGTCTGGCCTGTGAGCTTCGAGTACCTCATCGTGGAAGCCGATGGCGCTTCGCGGGGTAACCCTGGCGCCGCTGCCGGCGGCGCAGTAGTGATTGATCCCGCCACCGGAGAAACCTTAGTGACGTTGGGGGTGCTCTGCGGGGTGGCATCAAACAATGTGGCTGAATACCGCGGCATGATTGAGGGCATCAAAGCGGCGTGGGACATTCAGGCAGACGCGCGCCTCCACGTCTTTTTGGACTCCAAGTTAGTCGTGGAACAAATGTCACGACGGTGGAAAATCAAACACCCCGACATGCAAACATTGGCCCAGGAAGCCCGGCAGATCATCGGCGACCTCGAGGTGACGTTTGAATGGATTCCCCGGGAGAAGAATGCCCGCGCTGACGCTGCGGGCAATGTTGCTCTCGATCGTGGCGTTTCCTACCGCGAGCCCTAGTCAGGCGCCTCGAACTGCTCTACCCTAGAATGGTTGGAGGGGTTGGCCAGGCGATCGCGTCGCTACTTCGGTAGCGCCGAGGAACGTCCGGGCTCCCCAGAGCAGGATGGTGGGTAACACCCACCCGGAGAAATCCGCGAGATAGTGCCACAGAAAATAAACCGCCTGGTCTGACCAGGTAAGGGTGAAACGGTGGTGTAAGAGACCACCAGGGGTTTAGGTGACTAAATCTGCTAGGTAAACCTCATCCGGAGCAAGGTCAAACAGACACCCATCAGGTTGCTCGCCTGAGTGTTGGGTAGGCCGCTAGAGAGACCTGGTAACAGTTCTCCGAGAAAGATGATCGTCACCGAGGTTCGCCTCGGGACAGAACCCGGCGTATCGGCCGGCCCTTCCAACGCTCAGGAAATGCTGCGCAATACGGTGACCACTTTGCCCATGACGGTGGCGTGGTCGCCAAGAATGGGTTCGTAGGCGCTGTTTTGCGGAAGTAGCCACGTGTGGCCATCGCGTTGTTTGAAGACCTTCACAGTGGCTTCGTCATCCAACATGGCCGCAACGATGTCACCGTTGTCAGCAGTGGGCTGTTGGCGAACCACAACCCAGTCCCCGTCGCAGATTGCCGCGTCAATCATGGAGTCTCCGACGACTTTCAGCATGAAGAGTTCGCCATTGCCGACAAGCTGGCGGGGGAGCCCCATGACGTCTTCTACGTGTTGCTCAGCGGTGATGGGGATACCGGCGGCAATACGTCCGACCATCGGCACCTGGACGGTGTTGGGATCTTGCGTGGCGGGGGTGCCGATGCGGGCATTGGCCTCGGGTGTGATCCGCTTGAGGACTTCTAGCGTCCGCGCAGTGTTGGCATAGCGTTTGATGTATCCGGCGCGCTCGAGCTGGCTCAACTGGTGGGAGACACTCGACGTTGAGGACAGCCCGGTGTTGTCGCAGATTTCGCGCATGCTTGGCGGCACCCCGCGAGAGTCCAGGGAAAGTTCAATAAAGGCCTGAATTTTTTGCTGCTGTTCGCTCAACATGCTCCCAGGGTAGCCGTTTTCGAACAGTTTTTCTATACATTCGTTCGAACGGGGGAGAGGCGTGTCGGTGGTGGGCGATGGAATGGGGGTGTTCGGTGCTTGACAAGTGTGGCATTCGAACATATATTCGAAACAGAGATTCGGACCCAGCGCTCCCGGCCGAGGGTTGGGTCCGAACTCTCAACCAAGGAGGAACACCATGACCACCACACCACCACTTCGCATTACCCGCCGCGGCAAGAGGGTCCTTGGTCTAGCCATGGCCCTTCCCGTGATTGGGCTTTCGGTGTTTCTCGTTTCTCCTGGTGCGCTCGCTGACAGCGAGCAAAGCGCTAATGACTTTGAATACATGACTGTCCTCAGTGGGGACACTTTGTGGAGTATTGCCACCGAAATCGCCCCCCAGGAAGATCCCCGAGATGTTGTAGCGGAAATAATCGCTCTTAACCAGCTGCCCAGCGCCGCCCTAATGCCAGGTCAAGAGATAGCTCTTCCTCGCTAACTCAGTCCAGCTGGCGCACGAGCCAGAGCGTTACGATGAAGATGTGGTGTCCCTCAACGAATTACCTCTGCGCGATGACTTGCGCGGCAAGAGCCCCTATGGCGCACCCATGGTTCCGGTCACCTATGCGCTGAACGTTAACGAAAACACACATCCCGTTCCCCACCACGTTCAAGAAGCCATTCTTCGCAATATTTCTGCCGCGCTGGCAACCATCAATCGCTACCCCGATCGCGAGTTCACCAGCCTTCGGGAAGCTCTTGCACTCTACGCTTCGCGAAGCCACGGTGGCGAGACCATCGATTCCTCCATGGTGTGGGCTGCCAATGGCTCAAACGAAATACTCCAGCATGTACTCCAGGCATTTGGCGGGCCAGGCCGA